>Ga0116231_10013133_pt1 | contig 11773 bp, 7 predicted proteins | sample S1TSphgellanicum_2_FD_89695 | JGI IMG/M metagenome (GOLD analysis project Ga0116231, IMG submission 89695) | Host-associated microbial communities from peat moss isolated from Minnesota, USA - S1T2_Fd - Sphagnum magellanicum MG | ecosystem: Host-associated > Plants > Peat moss > Unclassified...
ACGTCGCCCACCAACATATCCATGCTGCCGCCGATCCCGATCGAAACCGGCACACCCAACCGCTTGGCATGCATGCGAATCCACTTTTCCTGCTTCGGGTTCCCGAAGGCCACCATCAGAATGTCCGGCTTGGCCGCGCGAATCCGCTCCAGCGTATCGCCGTGATCCATGCGCTCCAGGTCAGCCAAAGGCGGCGCGTGGTGCCCAACGATCTTCACTCCCGGATACATCTCAGCCAGCCGCTTGCCCGCACGTTCCGCAACTCCGTCGCGACCGCCCAGCAGATAAATCCCGTAACCCTTGCGCGCCGAAAGCTCCGCAAGCATCGGAACCATATCCGCGCCCGAAACACGCTCTTTAATCGGATGACCAAGCAAGCGCGAAATCCAGACCAGCGGCATGCCATCCGCCAGCACTAGGCTGCAGCCGGCAATGATGCGGTGCAGATGCACATCGTGCAGCGAATTCAGCCAGAAGTCCAAATTCGCCGTCGCGACCTGATGCGTTCCGCCGGAGAGGACAAGTTCCTCAATCCGATCCACGGCCTCAGCGGCCGTTACGTTCGCCAAGGGCAACCCCATCACTGCTACCGAATGCTGCAATTGCTGATTCATGCTGCGCCGCCTCTTCTCAAGCATCGCTGGTTGGAAACGTGGTTTCAGTCTTTTTCCAAACCGCTTGTCTTGTCATGCACTGGCTAAAAACTGGCCCAAACTCGATAGAATCCAGGCTCCATCCTCTTGCGAATGGTGCTCTGAGACTCCTGCTGCGTTTCAGCTACTCCCCCAAGGTACAATCCGTGGCCGGAACGAACAATGGCGAAAAGGTGTGCATTCTTGGGAGCCCTAACGTGGCTATTCGGTACTTGGTTGGCGGGGGTTGGTAACCAAATCTGGTTACTTCTCAGACAGATTGGATTTCTCTGCGTCCTGTCGCCACCGTGCTTCTTCTGGGAAGCGGGCGTGGCGGCATAGTTTTGGCTGAAAGTAAAAATGTGGAATGGCTGGCCACTCCGTGCATTGGGGGATGCATTACCAGCATAAGGCTCTTTTTTGTCGCGTGCACTTCTATTTTCTGTCAAAACCGGCGTTACAACGCCTGTTTCCGCCGTCCTATACTGGATTCAGTTTGCCAAACTCCGTTCCAACACTTCGGCCCGAGACCCGGGCCGGTCAGCCCTGCGTCGGATACCTGCTCAGCAGGTACCCGGCAATTTCGCATACGTTCTTTCTGAAAGAAGTGCTGGGATTGCGCCAGCGCGGGATGAGCATCGAAGTAGCCTCCATCAATCCCCCCGACCGGCCCCGCAAAGACCTGCCGCAAATCGAAGCCGCCGAGGCCGACAAAACCTACTACGTCAAGTCGGCCAGCATGGCCGCCGTCGTCGGGCAAGTCCTGCGCATCGCCGTCGCCAACCCCGGCGTCACCTGGCGCGGCCTGCGCGCCGCCCTGCGCCTCGGCGAATTCGACCTCCTGCGCCGCGCCTACGCGCTGTTTTATCTCGCGGAAGCCTTATTGGTCGGCGACTGGATGCGCCGCCGCTCCCTCGCCCATCTCCACGTGCACTTTGGAGGGGCGGTTGCCACGGTTGGAATGCTTACTTCGCAAGCCTGGCAAATCCCATGGTCGGTCACCCTTCACGGGCCCGACGAATTCTTCGATCAGGAAGCCTTCTACCTGCGCCAAAAAATCGAGTCGGCCAGCTTCGTCGTCTGCATCAGCGATTTTTGCCGGAGTCAGATCCTGCGCATTGCGCCAAGCCTCGACGACGGCCGCCTCGAAGTCGTGCGCCTCGGAGTTGACTGCAACGCGCTCCAACCCTCTGCCGAAAAGCAGGCCGACAACGCATCGCACTCCGCCCACCTGGCCTGCACCGGCAGAATGGTCGCCGCCAAAGGGCATCGCATCTTGCTCGAAGCCATCGCAGAACTCGCGGCGCGACAGATCGAGGTTACCTGCACCCTGATCGGCGACGGACCGGAGCGCAAAGCCTTGGAACTCCTCTGTGCACGCCTCGGCATCACCCATCAGCTTCGGTTTCTGGGCGCCATGGCCCACCAAACGACCTTGGCGGAAGTCGCCAAAGCCGACGTTTTCGTCCTCGCCAGCTTTGCCGAAGGGCTCCCGGTAGCTCTCATGGAAGCGATGGCCCTTGGCGTGCCCTGCGTCAGCACCACCATCGCAGCCATTCCCGAGTTGATCCAGAGCGGTGCCAATGGCTTGCTTGTGCCGCCGGCGAACAGTCAGGCTCTGGCAACAGCCCTCAGTCAATTGGCAACACAGCCAGAACTCCGTTTGCAACTCGGCCAAAAAGCCCGCCAAACCGCCGCGGAGTCCTACAATCTCGACACCAATCTCGACCTGCTGGCCAGAGTCTGGTCGCGCCGCCTAAGCGTTCGTAACTAAATCGCTCCGTCGCTTGCTCAAAGGTGGAAGCTCTAGCTCAAAGGTGGAAGCTCCACAGGAATGAATGAGAGACATTGTCATCCTGAAGAAGTGAAGGATTTGCTGCACTCTGACTCCCTCGCCTGAGCTAGTCGCCGGACTTCGCCGAATCCGGCCAAACCGGACTGGCCATTTCGATGGTCATGAGAGGTCCTTCCGGATAGATTGGCCCTACTTCGCGGATCAACGTGGGAGCCTCTCCGCTGGTTACCCACACCTGAATGTTCGGTGGCTGCTTGCCAATCACCGGAGCAATGACGCCAGCCACGCCGCCTAACTCGATCTTGATTTCATAATGGGTTGCCTTGTGGGAAGCGCCGACGACGGAAAACGGTTCTTCCCCGCGCGGAGAGACGGCCAGTTTTACCACGCGGAGTTTCGGAGTAGCCACAAGCATGGTCACCGTTTTCTCTTGCGAATCCGGCGGAACGTTTTCGATGATCAGCGGGACGATTCCATTGGCAAGATCGGGCGGCAGGTCCATGTGCTCCGTCTTCACCTCTTCCTTCCCATCCTTATCGGTGGTGCGAACCGTCACTTGCCCGCTGCGGCAGTCGATCGACACATCCATCGGATGTGGGAAGGCCGGTCCCTTCTGGATACGGCGGTCGGAGATCAGCTGGAAGTTGTGGCGCTGCGAAAAAACCGTGGTCTCATCGTCGACCGAGCCATCTTTGAAATGAAACAACGTCCGCATGGTGACCTGACTGCCATGAGCTTCCTGAATAAGGTCTCCCGATGCGACCACGTGTCCATCTTCCGAACGCAACTCCAGGAAGCCGTGGATCGAACCCTCCGCGTAGCGAACTGGAACAGGGTCGGCCAGCGCACTTGGACCGCAGGTGAAAACCACACTCGCAATGAGCGCACAGAACAGGAGCAGCCTTGGCGAAACGCGTCTCATTCCAACACCTCAAGCATCTTTCGATGAACTCGCGACGGGATTGGTTTGCCGGACGCATCTCGTCCTCACCCTGGGTCTGTTCAGTTCGGCTCAGACTCAGACGGAATTCCGAAGCTCCCCGGAAGGCTTTCTTCATGACTCGAAGCCGAGATTGAGACCCAACCGGCTATCCCCGCTCCGGGTCTACCGCCAACGCGTTATGTACAAAAGTGCGATCTTCTGAAACGGTATCAGGAGAAGTTCCAACACCGATTCGCCGCCTATCTTTCGCCGGTCGAAGTGCGCGGATGGAACAATCCTCGTGAGACGATGGAGTCAGCGATGCCCTCGAATGCCCTCAAATCCGCGCTTGCCGCACCGTTGGTTTTCTGGCAGCGGCGCATGGCAAAGGCTCTTGAGCTCTCGCGGCGCATCCGCGCATTCGCTGCATTGCGCGCCCAACTGTCCGTCCCGCTCCCAGCCAGTACCGTTGTCCTGGGGCCTGCCTATGTTTACGGTACAGGCCGGGTCCGTTGCGGCGAAGGACTCTTGATCTACTCCAACCAATACTGGGAAACTGCCGCCCACGGTGAAATCGTCCTTGGCGATGGCGTGGTGCTCTCCAGCGGAGTGCATCTGGTCGCCTATCAAGGCATCTTCATTGGAAAAGGGACGATGATCGGCGAATACACAAGCATCCGCGACGCCAACCATACCCGGGAAGCAGGCCAAACCCTGCGCGATTCAAGCCATAGTGCGAAACCCATTGTCATCGGCGCGGAGGTCTGGATCGGGCGCGGCGCGGCTATCCTGAGCGGCGTCACTATCGGCGACGGAGCTACCGTCGGAGCCAACGCCGTCGTTACGAAGGACGTTCCGGCAGGCGCAGTCGTCGCCGGCGTCCCCGCCGTCCCGATTCGCGGCAAGTCCCGCACCGCCGTGGAGATACCTCAATGACGGCAAATGCAGTCTCGAAGTTGCCCGCGCTGTCGGTGGTCATCATTGGCCGCAATGAGGGTGAGCGCCTGGAGCGCTGTATCCTCAGCGCGCAAACAGTCGAAGGCTGGACACCGAGCGAAATCCTGTATGTCGACTCAGGCTCGACCGACGGCAGCCTTGCACTGGCCGCTAACCTCGGCGCAACCGTGCTGCCGCTGCCCGCGGGAGCTTTCACCGCCGCCCGCGCGCGCAACCTTGGCTGGCGCCATGCGACCGGCGAATTGATTCTTTTCCTGGACGGCGACACCATCCTCGACGCCGATTTCCCGCTGCTTGCGCTGGCTGAACTGGACAAAGATACAGCCAACGCGGCTGCCTGGGGCCATCGCCGAGAGCTCTGCGCCTGCCTCTCTGTCTACGTCCGCGTGCTCGATCTGGACTGGGTTTACCCGCCCGGCGAAACGCTCTTTTTCGGAGGCGACGTTTTAGTGCGCCGCGCCGCGCTCGAGTCTGTTGGCGGTTTTGACGAAAAGCTGATCGCCGGGGAAGAGCCGGAGATGTGTCGCCGCATGAGAAACAAAGGCTGGCGCATCCAGCACATCGACGCTCCCATGACGCTGCACGATCTGGCGATTACGCGCTTTTCTCAGTATTGGCGCAGGGCTACCCGTGCGGGCTACGCTTTCGCGTCCGTTTCCGCCAGGTTCAAGGGGACTTCGGACCCGTTCTGGTCCAGCGATGTGCGCAGAAATCGCATCCGCGGGCTGTTTTGGCTGCTTTCTCCGGTTTTAGCGATTGTCGCTTCCGCGTGGCTGGTTTCGCCGCTGCCGTTTGCGCTTTGGCTTTTGCTGCTTCTGGCTGTCACGCTGCGGACGGCGTGGCTGAGCCGTTGGAAGTCGGACGACCCTAAGACTCTGATTCTTTACGGTTTGCATTCGCATTTGCAGCAGATTCCCATCCTCTTTGGGCAGTGGCAGTTTCTGCGCAATCGGAACCAGAAGTTGATGGAATATAAGGACGTTACGCCGGAAAATCTGGAGACTCGCCAGCCATGAGCGACGAAAATCAGGCCGAAAAGCCCAGCATTCAGACGCTCGCGAGCCGCGTAGTCTACCGGAATCCCTGGATGACGGTGCGGGAAGATCGCATCCTGCGCTCAAACGGCCAGGAAGGCATCTACGGCGTTGCCGATAAAGACGATAGCGCCATCATCCTCCCTATCCAGACGGTCGATGGCGAGGATTTTATCTGGCTGGTGGAGCAGTTCCGCTACACCGTTCAGGAGCGCTGCCTGGAGCTGCCCCAGGGCGGCTGGGAGATGGGCGAAGTGGACGCGGAGGAGTTGGCGCGTGGGGAATTGAAGGAAGAGCTGGGACTTCATGCGGAGACGATGATCCGGCTGGGCATGCTTTGGATCGGGTACGGTTTTGTGAAGCAGAGACAGCATGTCTTTCTGGCGCAGGGACTTACGCCGACAGAAACCGATCCCGACCCGGAGGAGCATGACCTGGTGGCGCGGATGGTCCGCGTCCGGGAGTTTGAGCGGAAGATACTGGAGGGGGAGATTCGGGATAACTGCACGGTTGCGGCGTGGGGTTTGTATCTGCTGTGGAAGGCGCGTCAGACGGCTTGAATTCGATTTCGCCGTCTTGTACGCGTAACGTTCCTCGTCGGATTTGTTACATAAATTGACGGACGGATGACACTGCGCGGCGGATCGCTTATATTGAACCTCCGTTTTGTTACGCTGTCTGTCACAACACAAAGTTTTGGGTAACAGTTTTGCGAGGAGTGAAGGATGGGAATCGCTTCTGGGCGGGAGTGCGGCTGGGTCATTCATGCGCGGGGACCGTTTTTCCTGATTCAGGCTGAGCCGCTCAAGCGGGCGGGAGCGGGGACGAAGGGAGCGGGCGCGGCTGAGGATGGGTGGCTGGCGCTGGTGACAAATGGGGGGCGGGAAGAATCATAGGTTCCTGAATCCGGCGAAGGCGCTGGCAATGCTGCAGAAGTTGGGGATGAAATCCGTGCAGGTGGATTTGGAGAGCGGGCGGCCGAATCTAGGAACGGATATCGAACGAAGGCGGCCGGATATGACGGAGCGGTTGCGGTTTGCGCATGAGTACGCGCGGGAGGGGTCTGGGTCGAAGCCGGGAGAGAGTTCTTAGGGACCGCAAGTTGGTCCGGCGCTTGCCGGGCCTTTTCAGGCTTTGAGGTGCCCCAGGTCTCAGAGGCGAGACCTGGGGCACCCTCAGTAGTTAGTTTTCAGACATGGGCCACCCGGCCGAACTCCGCCTCGCTGACCTTTGTGCCGACTGATTTTGTACGGAGCGGCGGCTTCATCGCGCACCGCCTGGGAGGATTTTCAGGGAGAGGCCACACGCTGACCGTGCGTTGCTCAGATTCGGGCAACGGGACCGGAGGCGGGCTAAGGGGTTGCAGCTCATGAGGTTCCCCTTCAGCAACGTGCGCTCGCCTCTAGGGTAACCAACTTTCAGACTTTTTTCTATTAGCCGCCTGTTTTCAACAAGTTCCCGAAGCGTAACTTTCGGTTACTCTACAGCATCCGTTCCGGGGTGGTGTGTCATCTATTCCCGATGCCGTAGGCAGCGTGCTTTTTCTTCGGGCAGAACAGATGCCAGAGGAAGGCCCCAGACGCGAGCAAGCCGCCCCCCGAGGGGACGGTCTGCGGCGACTACTGGGGCTTTCGAGCAGACCGCTCGTCAGCCCGGTACTGGTTTCCATCGAACCGGAACGTGACCTTGGATAGTCGCACCGCTGTCGCAGATGCGATCTCGATAGTTTTATATCCGTTCCGCCGCGTGGGTTTGATGATGAGGTCATGGGCTGGCGCACTCAGCACGAGTTTCAGCCCTTGCGGTCGCCGCAAAAATACCCAGAACGTCGTCACATTTGCACCTTGCAACGGTCCCTTTCCAACTACGACGAGATCACTTTCATTGCTTCCATTCAGATGGACCTCTGACGCTGTAAACCATGAAGCTGGAAGCTGGTCAACCGGGAGACTTCGATTAGACAGAACTTCTAGCACACCGGCATCTTTCTTCAGGGTTGACCAAGCATCTTCAGGGATACTAACCGGATGCTTGGCGGTTTCGTCTTCCGCGCTGAACTGAACCTGTTCCGGGATGCCCGGTTTATCCTGCGATGCCGCACCGATTGCCCAGAACATCGAAATGACGGCTAGAAGCGTGACAGCCCTGTTGATCCTCATCGCTCGTTGAACCTCATTGGCAGTCCGACGACGATAAGATCGTCTGGCCGTAAGTTTGAAGAGCGCTGTCCATGGATATCGTCGGTTGTCCATAAGGTGAACCCGGCAGGCTTGCCCATTCTTTTCCGCCCTTCTGGATTGCCCCTGGATATTCCCCTGCATGGCAGCGTTGACCATTCCTCGATTGCTCATAAGAGTGTTAGCCGCCGCGTCTTGCCCTGCGGGAGAGAAGTTGGAAAAGCCGTTACTTTTTGCAGTGCCAGCCAGGATTTGATACCGCCCAAAAGCGGTGCTCTTGAGCCCAGGTCCAACCTGTACCAAGATATTCGGGTGACCGGTTAGGTCTTGTGGGTCAGCAATTTGAATGTTCTTTGTATTCCATCCGGTTATATCTGCATTTTCGATTAGTCCTGGAGGAACGGAGAGAACCGTACCGCCAACTATAGTTCCGTAACCACCGCCAGGTTTCCGATCTGTGCCTTCTCCGCTGGCCACAACCGCTCTCAGCGCCGATTCAACACAGCCCTTTTTCGGAGGGTTCCAGTCGAAAGTGGCTGTGCAATTGTCTGCGCCGTGGCAAGGATTCGCGTCATCTGTCCAATGTCCGCCCTGCGCGTCGCAATCCCCATGACTTGCACCACCGTCACTTGGGTCGTCGTCTGATGTGCCGTCCTCCCATGCGCAATACAGGCCGTTAGGGTCACTGAATTTCAGCGGATTGTTCAGCACATAAGAATAGAGATTGAAGCTCTGCGGGTTGGTCAAATCTGCGTAATCAAGCCCCGTAGGATCAGGGGACATCCAGCGCCCCATACTCGACGAGTAATAGCGATAGCCGAAGTTATCTAGGCCGCTTTCCGTATCCCGTTCTTTGCCGGTAAAGTGTTGTTCGGTGGCGTCGCCGGTGGATCCGCCGAGGGTCATGAGGTTGCCGTAGGGGTAGGAGCGGGTGAACTCTTCGGCCATGGAGGGGCTTGTGCCGGTGGCCTGCAAGCGTTTGGTGCCGAGCCAGTCGCTGAAGTTGTAGCTGAGGGTGGGCGTGCCGGAGTCGTTCCAGTAGGTTGCGGCCAAGACGCCGGCGGCGAAGATGTTGGTGTGAATCCAGTTGCCGCTGCCGTCGAGTTCCGTGTCCTGGTCGCCGGCCTGGCCGCGCAGGTACTGGTTGGTGAGGGCGAAGCCGTTGGCAGCGGTGGGTGCGGCGCAGGCGCTGCCGGTGGCGGGCAGGGCCGGGATGCTGCCCTTGGCCACTCTCCGACCCTCTGCGTCATAGAGGTATTGGGTGTAGGGCGGCCCGGAACTCGGGTCCCCTACGGCGCACAGGCGACCTTCGAGGTCGTAGACGTATTGGTTGACTCCGTCGTAGGTCACATTGCCTGCCAGGTCGTAGGTGAAGGTGTTCGATGCGTTGTTGACGGCGGTGGAGGTGACGTAGTTGTTGGCGTCGAAGCTGCTCCAATTGTAGTGTGAGCTGCTGGGGCGGAATGATAAAGGCAACGGCGGGCTGGCATTTGTGGTGGCCCACCCTCCCAAAACCGGGGAGGGTAGGGCACCCGCGTTTGTGGTCTACCCCAAGAGAACATAAGCAAGGGTGCGCCACCCGCCGACGGACTGTAGCGCCGCCGTCTTCCATTGTGCGCTTTTCTTTGATAATTCCACGCAAACCGAATTTTCAGATTTTCGCCGACATCTGCGCGCATACTTCCTCGCCAGCTTGTAAGCCGGACCAGGTACCGAAAATTGCTCCACGTGGAACAATTTCAGGCTGCAATTCCTCGCGTCCCAGCGGCAAAACGGGGCTCGAATCCGGTCCCATCCTCCGATCGGCACTTTGCGTGGGGCAAATTGTTCCACGTGGAACAATTTAGGGCGAATGGGAACGGCCTTGGCGAGCTTTGTTGCAAGTGGCTGTATTTTCTTGAAGATGCAGTTGCGTGAAATTATGCCCGTTTGTGCCTTGTTGCAGCGAATGGCGATTTTAGCGTTCGAACGGAAAAATCACGAAAAAATCGGCGAATTCGGACTGCTCCGAAATGGAACACCCGAATTCGCCGTCTGAGAACCTGATCTTCGCGTCTTCGCGCAGCTTTACGGCTCTCTCCGCTCGACCGGTAATTCGATCCGGAGGGGTTTCGGTGAGGTTCCGGCCGGCGGAATTGCCGGTTTGGTCGCGGGAATGTTGGAGCAGGTGGTGGCTGCGCCGCCCACGGTTACAGTGCAGGTGGCTGGGCCGGTGCCGGTGGTGGCTGTCCAGATCTGGAAGGTGACCTGATCGCCGGCTCTCAGAGAATTGCCGGGAGCGTTGAAGTTGCCGGTGAAGCCGGTGATGACGATCTTGGTTGCGGTCCAGGAGGAGACGGCCAGTCCGACGGTGTCGCCGACTCCGGAGTAGCCCGCGCTCCAACCGGCGTTGGTGACGTCGGTGAGTTTGATGTAGTTGGAGTCGCCAGAGTAGGCGGCCAGGGTTCCCAGGCCGGTTCCGGCGATGGTGATGGTCTGGGCCTGGGTGGTGGTGAGGGCGCTGATGGTTTGGATCACTGGCGTGCCGGTGATGGTGTAGGCAGCCGTTGCGACCGCGCTGTAGCTGTATTTCGGCGCGATGGCGACGGCCTTTAGGGTTTCGGTGGCGGAGACGGCAATCGGCGCGGTGTAGATGGAGGACGCGTTGGTGGGCGTGGAGCCGTTGGTGGTGTAGTAGATGGTCGCTCCGGCGAGCGAGTCGGCGATGGTGACGGTCTGCGCCACGGCGTAGGTTCCGGCGGCGACGGAGAAGGTGGGGGTTGGCGCCGCAGGGCCGTAGTTCGCGGAGGCGAGTCCGCTCCACGCGCTGTAGACGGCGCCGCCAGGCGCGGTGACGCTGGTGAAGGCCGCGGCCTGCACCGAGGCTGGAGGAGTGACCGAGATGGCCGCGCTGTACTTGGTGGCGGAGGTAGCGTAGGGGCTGGCGCCGTTGGTGGTGTAGTAGATGGTGTCGCCGGCTCCGGCGTCGGTGATGGTGACGGTGACCGCATTGGTGGCGACTTCGGTTCCGGGCGTGATGACGGGCGTTGGGGCGTAGAGATAGTCGGCGACGGTTGCCGGCGAATCGGATGCGCCGGGGATGGTGGCGAAGGCGGTGACGACTTCGGATTTTGAAACCGCGAAGGGCGCGGTGTATTTAGTGGAGCTGGTGGTGGGCATGGTGCCGTTGGTGGTGTAGTAGATGGTGGCTCCGGCGACCGGGGACTTGATGGTGACGTTGACCGGGGCCGCGATCACGCCGGAAGCGGGGGTGATGATTGGCGCTTCAGTGGGCAGGACGGCGGCGTTGGTGACTTTGCGGATGACGTTGTTATAGTTGTCGGCGATGTAGAGGTTGCCGAGAGAGTCGAGCGCGGCGCCCTCCGGATAATACATGTCGGCGAGAGTTGCCGGACCTCCGTCACCGCTGTAGCCGTAGTTGGGATAAAGGGTAGTAACGCCGCTGGAGACGTAGCTGGAATAGCTGCCGGCGATGGTGTAGATGTTGCCGTTGGCCGCTGAGATCACGCGGACGCTGTTGTTGTTGTCATCGACGAGGAAGACGTTGCCGCTGCGGTCGACCTGAACGGCGGTCGGGCTTTCGATGAGTGCGCTGATGGCTGGGCCTCCGTCGCCGGAGAGGCCGCAATTGCCATAGCCGTATACCCCTGGCTGGCCGACGAGCGAGTACATGAAACCGTTTGCCGCATCGATTTTGCGGATGGCGCAGTTACCGGTGTCGGCGATGAAGACGTTGCCGGCGTCATCGACGGCGATGCCGTTGGGATAGTTCACCTTCGCCTCGATGGCCAGATTGTAGTCGCCGAAATAGCCGCCGCCGTTGCCCGGTACGAGAACCGTAAAGATGCCGGTCTTGGCGTTGACTTTGCCGATGGCGCTGTTGCTGGAGTCGGCGATGTAGATGTTTCCGGCGGTATCGACTGCGACGCCCGCGGGGTAGCAGAGAGGGGCCGAAAGGGCGGTTGTGGCGTCGATTTCGGCGCCGCAGACGCCGGTGCCGGCGACGGTGGTGATGACGCCGGTTTTGGCGTTGATCTCGCGGATGACGGAGTTGTTGGAGTCGGCAATGTAGAGGTTGCCGGCGGAGTCGAGAGCCAGGCCGAGCGGGAAGTTAAGCTGGGCGGAGGTGGCGAGTCCTTTGTCGCCCGAGTAGCCGGCGACGCCGGTGCCGGCGTAGAGCGAGATAACGCCGGTGGAAGCAGTGACTTTGCGTACGACCGACGAGGTGTAGTCGGCGATGTAGAGGTTACCGGCGC
>Ga0116231_10013134_pt1 | contig 11772 bp, 13 predicted proteins | sample S1TSphgellanicum_2_FD_89695 | JGI IMG/M metagenome (GOLD analysis project Ga0116231, IMG submission 89695) | Host-associated microbial communities from peat moss isolated from Minnesota, USA - S1T2_Fd - Sphagnum magellanicum MG | ecosystem: Host-associated > Plants > Peat moss > Unclassified...
AAAGTTGTAGCCCTCGTCGAGATCTTTCCAACGCCATGTCGCACGCTCAAATCGGACGTCGGGAAGAGGTCGATTCCCGACTTTTAATGGTCGGGAGTCAAACTGCCAGTTTGACTCCCGGCCTTTCTTTTGCCCATAACTTGGGCTGCAGATGTCCGAATTGCCAATGCGAGGGCATCTTCGATATCTACGTTTCAAGACCTTTTCAATGACACCAAGAACACCCCAATGCGAGGTGTTTTTCCCCTTGCTGTCGAGCTCTGAACATTCGGGAGTCCGGGAAGACTCCCAACCTCCAACTTTTCCAAGTGTTGGGCTTCACCCCCACACTTGGCCAAAGTGGGGTTGCGACACATTACATGTTCATTCCTTCTTTGCAAATCAATTATAGAAAAACTTTACTTTTTGTTGCTTCATGTTGAAAGCGACATATTTTTTGTGCTTTTGAGTTCTTGAGTTGTTGTTGCTAGTGTTGTTGTTACCAGAGGGAGCGCAAGTTGCTACTAATGTTGTTAGAGGGAGCTTGTGTTGTTACATTTCTACTAACCAACACAGCAGGTTTCAAACCTCCTCCCCCCCCCTTTTTTTTTCTCGCTCTCTTTTTCTTGCGTAGAAACACGAAGTTGAAGACTCTTGAAGTTACTGCCCCAAAAAAATAATAATAATAATTTCGGTGGCGGCAGTTGCCATTGCTACAGAATAGCGTTTCTGTAAGTTGCAGCGCTATCGTGAACTTGTAACGTCGCCATGAGTGTGGCAACGTCGCAAGCTACAACGTTGTGAACTATAGTGCCACCATGAGCTACAGCACTGCCACGAGCTTTAATGCCACGAGCTTTAATGCCGCGAGCTTGCAGTGCCGGGAGCTTGTAACGCTCGTAGTGTTGTAACACCGCGTTGCTGTCTACCATCACCGCAAAGCTCACAAGCGTTTTGTGGCGTTGTGACCTCTAACATCGCGTCGCCAATTTTTGTCCATCCAAGGACATCTGTTGGACCTCCGTCCATCCAGGAATATCCATCCATAGATTTTCGTCCATCCACAGACTTCCGTTCAAATGTCGTCTTGCGTTGTGCCGTCTTGCGTTGTGTCGTTTTGCCGTTTTGCATTTCCATCAAATGTCCGTTTGACTTTGGTCCAACCTTTGTCCGGCCTTCGTTGGACATTCATTTGACCTCTGTCCGATGTCTATCTATCGCTAGTCATTCCCAATGATGCATCGTATTCTTCAAACCGTACATTGTGTTAGAATTTTGTAGATGTGCTGTGTATTATTACAAAATTTTGGGGCATGGGACAATAGCATGTCCTCGGATGATAAAAACACAATCTCAGCTAGAGCCCAGGTATCAGTTACAACGTAACACACAATCTTTTGAGTTGATTTCTTTAAACTCACGATCTTCACGACAGTACCATCAAACATCTATAGCACCATCGTCATCCAGTACAACTTCTACCAGGAATTCAAGTCTAGGTTACATTACATCAACAGTACATCAGAGTCCATTTGGAGGGGCTCATAAGTGGGGTACGCTTGATGCTGCACCTGTTTTCACACCATCACCATATATTCCATTACAAGCCGTTACCTCTACACCCATATGCACCATGGAGGTCAGCAATTCCTCTGGGATAATTGAAAAGTTTAGCGGAAGGCCAGGTACTATTTCTTTGAGGGAGTTCAAGGCAACTTTCTCAACTATGGTTTGTGAATTGGAGTTCAAGTATGGTGCTAATTACATTGAGACATTCGTATTCAAATAACTGGCCCGTTATGTGCACTATGAAACATTGGATGTTTACAAACAACATTCTCCAAGGATTTTGGGCGTCACCTAGATCCCCAATCTAGTTTATGCCACAACCATCGCTATTGCCTCTCAAGTTGCACTACAAGCTACCATTTCACATCATGGGACTACGCCCAATAATCGAGATCCGGTACCTTCTTCAGTAAACCTTTCTCCTTAACAACTCATTGTTATTACCGCAAACATTCCTCCCACCATCGATGCACTAGCTTTTATTGATCCAATGGGGGAATTTTTTCAAGTTCTTAAACTAGAATTTCTAGTGAAAACTTTTGAAAAAATTCTGCAGCTCGCCATTTTTTCTCGGCAGAAGGATGAAACCCTCAAGATGCTCTACATAAGGCTTTTCATGTTTAAAGAGGATACTCAGAGCATCACAAACCTGGAAGCTGCCCATTGGTATCTTCGTTCATTAGAAGGTACTCTGACACTCCATGCGTAGGTTTTGCAACGAGTTTTTGTAGAATTTGGAGAGTCGTACACTTTGCTAGATGTGTACAATATTTTTGAAAAGCTGGAACTGACTCATGCACATTATGAGGCTAGTATTTTGAGGCCTCCTTCATGTTCAAGGCCTCAACCTCCACCGATTACGCCAACTAGATCATCACATTCTTCTTCAAGGGCTAAAGCAGTGCATTCAGCTGCACCCATCTTACCTTCTTTCAACTACTATGGCAATCTTGCTCACAAAGCAAATGAGTGCAACATTCCTTTCGAGGATCTCTTTTGTGATTACTATGGGAAAGAGGGACATCAAGAAGTTGTTTATTTTGCCAAGTTCCTGCAAAGGAAGCAATTCTAATTACCACGGCAAAATCTACTAGCATCTTCCACTACCCCTCAACCAAAAGCCAAAGCACCTCAGCCTTCCACTCAAGCTTTCCCCACCAAGGGTAATTCCAATAAGAATGCTAAGAAAAAGGAGCACAATGTTGAGAAGAAGGAGGTGTTTCAAGCCCATGTCATTCAAGTTCAAACTCTGCAAAATGAACTCGAATCATTGCGGGCCCAACTTACTAATCTAAAAAGCAAGTCTTCCCAACCAACTAGTCATGCCCAACTTATACAAGGTTCAAGATCACGGGAGGGACCTCCTAGGTCATTCTATGGCCTCCCACATGATGCCATGGTTGGGGAGTATGTTCTTTCCAATGCACACAATTGTAGTCTCACACTAAAATTTGCTACTTCTTTTTGCCCTTCCTATGTCGGGGCACAAAAGGCTAGTGTGGCACCCAAAGTTTTTGCCATTATGTAAGTAATTTAGATTGATGGACTCGCATCTGGTTCAAGTTTTATTACCAGGGCTAGAGGAACTCGAGCAATCATGCGACAATCTTTTCGTCCTCTCAACACAAAAGAAGAACGCACCTTGTTAATGAAAGGGGAGGAAACTACTACACCACAATTGCTAGGGCATCAAATTCCCATGTCCCATGAATACATGTACATTAGGAAAACACATAATTTTCCACTGATCAGCTTATGGAGTGCCAACTTCAAATGCGTGAAATGGCGCAAAAGCTTGTCAGTACACCGTTGTTTAGTTTTCAAGATTTGAAGTTAAGCACAAGGGACATAATTGCAGAACTAAAGGATACCCTGAACATTACATCAAGTCCTCTACCAATTGCTGATCCACATGCTACAGGGGTCCCATTTAACACCTTGGAGAGACATTCTATTGGCTCATGTGTTGCAGATGGCATTCGTAATCTGGTCACTAGTTTTAGCATGGCTAAACTAATGGGCTCTCCTACCTCTGATTCTACATTCACATATCAAAAGGGGGTTAAGAACACTTCACTTATGGATTTGTTACTTAGCAAAGGTGTTGTGGATAGCCATTCTTTCCACAAAATCTTTCACTCATTTTCGAAGGTGGTGCCTAATGAGAAAACTGCCATTGCCACCAAAGTTGCCATTGTCGACAATATTGGGTCAACAATCCAAGTGGGAGGACATACACTTAGAATGGTATTTCGTGATATAGGTGCCCAACTAGTGATTGTTGGAGTTCAATTTGCCAAGAAGATGGGCATGTTTGATTCCAAACTATGAAAATCTATGTGGCAGATTTGCACTACTAGTGGAAGCATAAAAAAGGTACTTGGGGAAAGCTCGAATTTGATTGCACTTAACTTCAATGAAGGTACAGATCAAGAGCTTTGCTTACAAGTCAGATGTTTAATCACCAATGCCACTAGTTATGATGTATTCATTGGGCAAGACGCCCTATTTTCACCAGGTTTCATAATTGATAACTGGTTCAAGCATGCGTACTATCAAGTGGATTAGGAGACTAATGGCCACCACCTGGGATACATACCCCTTGATTTACATGGGAACCATAGTCCTATGGCTCATCATTGTATGCTCAAAGAAAAACACACATTATTTCCTACATCCAACAAACTAGCCATGAGTGGATAGAGGGAGATGAAGAGGAAATAGCTTACGCTCAAACTACTGAAAGCTTGAGGGTGGTTCCTATTGACATTCAACATAGAAAAGAGGTTTTACATAGGTTCAAAGTAGCCCATGAGCCCTTGGTTAAAACTTTGTCTAGTTTTGAGAGCATGGAGAGCCATGGCGAATTAATTAAACCAATACTTCATCAGCTAATCGCCTAGACACCACCTGAGGAGGGGATTACATTACTAGAGCTCTTTGTTGGTATTGGTACAAGTCTCAAAGCCCTACTATAGTCAGGGGTGGTGGTTCAGAGGCATTTCTATGTAGACATTGATCCTATTGCAAGGCAAGTGGCGGCATAAAAAATGATGGAGCTCAAGTTAGATTTCCACAACAGTTTGCAACCATTGTATGGAAGGCCAGTTTCACTTTTTTGCCCTCTGACATACAACTAATTCAAAAGAAACATATTGAATTACTTGGCTCCGTTGACCTCATCATTTCAAGTTGGGAGCGTCAAGGATTTTCAACGGCTGGATTTGGAAAAGGCTTGAATGACACAAGATCCAGTCTCTTCACGGACATGGTACGATTAATCACTTGGGCTCAATTCATTTCTCTTACACTTGGTTATGTAATTGAAAACACCCCTTCTTAACTTGACCAGAGGGAGGAAGTCCAAAAGCACTACACGTTAGTCAAACATTATCTTGGAAAACCACTCTTACTTGATGTGGCACAATGCAGTTCTTATGCGCATCGGCTGCGCAATTGATGGACCAACCTGGCACCACTTTTAGTTCTGCAGCTAGCTCTAAGATACACCATCAGAGACCCCAACCTACATGTTTTTCACATATTGGATGATCAGAGCTCTTGCCAACTAGTTACGAGGCAAGAGAAACCTCCTTGGTTTCTTGCAAACACAATAGGACAACCAAGAGGTGTTTGGCCCACCTTTGTTTCCTTCCCAAGAGCACACGCTTTTCAAGGAGATGGACTAGGCTTGGTGTATCGTCATGCTTCAGCCACTTGGGATGAACCAAGGCCAAAAGAAAGAAAAACGACTATGGGGTTCCAAACTAGCACTACTAATCACATTAAGGTGACTAGATTTGAGCGTAACGTTCTATTGGCGAGATGGACTTGAATTCCCTTACATGGTTGTTGGTAACTTGTGTACCCTTCCAAATGTACACACCACCAACATTGATTCAATCAATTTGTAGTTCTGGCGATGCGACCACATGGCACCCCGACCAAGTACACTTGCCTATCTTCAACACTCTACATTTCACTCTTAGTGTTGGGGGGGAAGAAGTACCATGTAATTTGACTCAAGTTGTGTCTGATACATTTGGAGGTACATCAGCTTCTAAAAAAACAATTACAACCTTCTACAAATTTGTGTAGTTGGATAGTGAAGAACCCTATTCATTAGGTTCTTCAAACACACTTTCCAACTCCATTCCATGTGTTTCCAACTACCCTTTCGTTATGGGGAACCAACTCACTAAAAAGGAAAGAGACCAGGTCACAAACTTGCTAATTAAGTATGAGAATGTGTTCGCATTTTCAATGAAAGATTTAGGTAGGTGTAAGACCATGCAATTCTCCATAGACTTTACAAATGAAACACTTGTCTATTAGAAGAAACATAGGTTAAGCAAGCATGAGTGGGAAATGGTAGATGAAAGATGCAAAGAGCTCCATGAGGTTGGTCTCACTTAGCCATCAAGTTCTGATTTCGTAGGCACTATAGTAATGTTAGCAAAGAAGGATTCAGCTGGATTATGGATTAAGAAAAGGATGTGCGGGGATTATAAGCCTTTGAACCTAGTTACACCTCAGGACAAGTACCCCATGCCCATCCCTGAAGAACTGTTTAATAGCATTAGAGACTCAAACATTTTCACAATTGTGGATTTGAGGCAAGGCTTCAACCAGATTGTGCTCACAGCAAAGGATCGCAAGAAAACAACATTCCATGGAAACAACAAGTTATGGGAATGGCTTGTGATGCCTTTTGGATTGAAGAATGCACCTATCTTCTTTCAACGAGTCATGGACAAGGTTTTCGAAGGGGCAAATTTCCTAAAATGTTACATAGATGACGTCCTAGTGCATAGCAAGGGACTCCTGCAGCACTTGGCTCATCTTGAGAAGTTATTCAAAAGGCTCCACGAAGTCAATATGAAGATCCATTCTAAAAAGTGTGAATTCACTATCACCTCAGTAATCTACTTTGGACACATAATTTTGCCAAATGGTATTTTGGTTCATTGGGCCAAAGTAATAGCCATTTTGGAGATGACCAATCCTATTGATGTTCACACGTTGAGGAGCTTCATCAAACTATGTAATTACCATATAATTTATGTCCAAGACTTTAATATTATTCTTCATCCTCTCTATGCATTGTTAAAGAAGGATGTTGCTTGGACATGGAGTGACGAGGCTCAGGAAGCTTTCAACACATTCAAGGAAAAGCTTTCAGAGTTCCCCATTTTAAGAAGACCTGATTTTAACAAGGTTTTCATTCTACACATTGACTAGAGTGCTCTTGGTATTGGAGTTATTCTTGGCCAACTTGATGAGAAAGGCAAGGAATATGTTACCGCCTATGCATCCCAAAGTAACAATGAGGCTAAGAGCAACTACTCTTCATACGAGAGGGAGTGCTTTGCTGTTGTATGGGCCGTCATACATTTTAGGCCCTATCTTTATGGCACCAATTTCACTTTGTATACCGACCACTAGCCTATCAAGTGGTTGATGACCAACGATAAACTTATTGGTAAATTAGTTCATTGGGCGCTTATACTTCAAGAGCATGAGTTCAAGGTTATTCATCGACCTAGTATTACACATTAAAACGCAGATACCATGTTGCGAAGACCCCTCACTATTTTTGAAGATTTCTCAGAAGCTAAACAAGACTTCGATTAGATTCCAGTAATACATGTATCTAATGCATCTAATTATCTTGCACTACTACAATGTAACCTGGTTGAGCATCCCATTGTGGATATATGGGAGGACTTGGACACTTTGAGGTTTCTTCAGCACGGGGAATACCCTCCTCAAGTTACATCAAATCATCGGGATCGTATACAACAACGGTCCAAACGTTACTCATGGAAGAACAACGGTCCAAACGTTACTCATGGAGTGACAATCACTTCGTTTGATGCTTACCACAAGGTGACAAAGTGGTTCCTCCACCACATGAACAGCCTGGTCTTATTCAGAAGGTACATTTGGAGCTTGGACACTTTGGAATTAAACGTACTTATAGCCTTTTTGCTCATCATTACCATTAGAGAGGTATGTATGCTCAAGTCCAAGACATCATTGCTAGGTGTGAACAATGTGATAGGGTGAAAACTTCTTTTTCCTTTCGACAGCTCACGCTTTTTCCTCTCCCTATTTAAGGCATGTTCTATTATTGGTCATGTGATTTAGCTGGAGAGTTACCACAAACCTCCAAGGTTCTACATCATGATTATGATGGAGCATTTTTCGAAGTGGGTTGAGCTTGTTGCGCTATCAGACAAGTCATCACACAACACCAGCCAAGCTTTCTTATAACAGGTCCGAAGTAGGTTTGGGGCTTGTGCTGAATGCCTTACTGATCAAAGATAAGAATTCAGGGAAAATTCCCAGACGTACTTGACCATGTTTTCATTGACCATCGTCGGACTTCAAGAGATCATTCGCAAGCTGATGGCCTTGCAAAGAAGATGGTTCAAATGTGCAAGAAGGGATTTTGGAAGATTTGCTTCACTAGGAACAAAGAGGATTGGGACCTAGCCCTCCCTTACATCGCCATGAGTTGTAGGATGTCCAAACACACCTCTTTGTCTCATTTTTCTCCTTACTTTGTACTTTTTGGGAGACATCCCATTCCACACTCTTCCATTGTTGCTCAAATGGACTAGGTTGTGGACTTGGATTCCCTAGCCACTTGGGCTAGGGTCATTGCACAAAGGGCTGTTCTATTTAAGAGAGTTATGCCCATGGCCATGGAGAATCTGTCCATTGCACAACATCGAGACACCTTACGGTATGCACACACATGAGGTGGCAATTATAAACTTAAAATGAAACGATTTGATGTTGATGATTTTGTGTATTTCTAACGGCAACTCAATGATACTTTAGACATTTCTTCAAGTCACACTATCTTGAGGATTAAGGCGATTAGGCCTTTAGGTGTGTTGGAGTTGCAAGGAGCTAACGGACGCACAATTCGAATCATTCTAAAAATTGTGCGCCCTACCACCTGCTGAACTTGGATCCTACCATCATCATGTCGACTTAGATTCCTCTACTTGATTATCCATGTCAAGTATGTTAGAGGACAAACAATGTTGATCAAATGCTACTTTGCGATAATTATAATGGTGCATACCATCTCTTCTACTTCAAGCCGAAACTCACTCAAGTTTCCACCAACAATTGGTATTGTTCATCATGTTCTCTTACAACACCTTGACTCCTTTAGGGTACGCTTTTAGGGTAAGTGTACGTTCATACGTGATTGTACGCTATTAGATGCTTAAGGTTTTAGCTTGTTAGTGGCTGTATAAAAGGCTAAGCCCTTCCCTTCTCTTTTTAGTTTTTATATAATTCCTTTGTCAAAAGAGTTTCCTCCATAATCAGATAGGATTTGTAGTTGCTCACGGTGGTTATTGCACAGCCACCGTCTACATACACTACATATTCATTCCTTCTTTGCAAACCAATATACATGAAAATTTCATCTCATGAAAAAAAAGTCAACAAATACATTTCATCCTTTGACTCCATTGTATATGTATTGTCACATGCGATTAAGATGCAACTATTTTGGTCACAGTTGAAGGCAAATCATGTGCTGTCACGTGTTTTAATATATGATTATTTAAAATATTATTATTATTATTATTATTTTGAAATAATTTAAAATGTTCAATTCAAATACTTGAATGATCTTATGTTATGACATGTGACCCAATGTAAATATGCCACATGGCATTTATTAAAAAAATGAAAATATTAATATTAGGTTGGTAGGTACTTAGGTAGGTACATAAATAGGTGCTTACAATCCTTACCTACCTACCTACCTACCTACTTAGGTAAAAAAGTAGGTAGGTAAGTTCTACTTTCTTAAGCTAAATACCTACTCATATAGGTAAGTACTTAAGTAGGTATGTACATAGGCCGACCTAGATGGGTACGTCAAACTCGGTACCTATTTAGCTAGATAGATAAATAGGTTGGAGAGGTAAATACTTTAAAATTATGCATTATTTGTTTTTTTGTTTTGGGTTGAGCCTTCGAATTAGCTCATCCCATGTGCACAAATTTCTTAATGTGAAATTAGATAAGCACACCCCTTTTGTTTATATGGTGTTCAAAATAGGAATGAAAAACAAACAATATGGGATAAGTTTTGAAGTTGCAATTTCCTTACAAACTAAACAAACTAAGTTGTAATTCCAAAACTTTTTTCATGCCTTACTTTCTTAGTTTTTATATTTTTAAACAATTCAAGTACTAGATAATTAGATAATCATTTAATTAATAATGATGAAATTTACATATATTTAAATTATAAACTATACACTACAAATATTCAGTATTCATTTTCAATTACTTAAATAACTATTACTTTCTTAATATTTAACAAACTAACTATCTAGTTATTCACAAGTTATTAATACATAATTCATAAATAATAAAATATTTAAAAATATTTTATTATTTTTTAGAATCTGATCGAATTATATATAATAAAATTAATGTGAAACTAATTTAATGATTGTAATTTCAAATTAAATATTTTAAATATTTATTTCAAAATATAAATAAATAATTAATAATTTGTATTAGAAAATAAATTCTTACACAATTTTTAAAAAAATTATTATTCAACTAATTACATTACTTACTATATAATAGCATTTATTGTTGTATAAATTATTAAAGGTCAAGTTATTTTTTTGTGGTAATTATTAACTATAAATCCAATAATTTGTTAAATAAAAAATTAATTTTCATAATTACTATAAATTACTATAAAATATTTATCATAGATGACTAATCACAAATTTTTTGAAGATACTATTATTATATAATAATTCTTGAAATTAAGATTAGTAAAAAAATTATTTTAACTACACTATAATTTTTCCAAATTTTTAATTTAGGTTTGAAGTTATAAATTAAAGAGTGTGAATAATTATGTTCAATTAGAAAATAATTACGCACATACTAACTAATTTTTATTTGAAGTAATTACAATGATTTTAAAGTAATGTCACATTAATTTAGTTAATCAATTTCTTCTAATATAAGAATATAAATGATATAACATACAAATCTATGTTATAATAATAATAATTTAGTGTCACTTAGATTTAATAAACATAATCATTTATAATTATTTATAAAAGTGATTTATTATGGATAACACTAGTAGAAAAAACCCTTGAAATTCAATCAATATTTATTGAATTAAAATATAAATTTAAGATTCCAAAATAGTTCAGAATTCAAATATCAATTTTTAGATCAAATAAAATTTTGAAGTTAAATAACAAATTTCAGAATTGAAATGTTAATTTTCAGATTCAAATAATAATATTCAAAATTAAAATTTCCATTTTAAGATTCAATTAATAATTTTCTGAATTGAAATATAAAATTTCAAAATCCAAAATAATAATTTGGAATTCAAATTTCAGCTTTCAAGTCAAATAATTTCTTGAAATTTAAATTTTAAACTTCAGAATTCAAATATCCAATTTCAAGTTCAAATGAAAATATTTAAAATCAAGTTGCCGATTTTTAGATTCAATAAATTTTTAAAAATTGAAATAATAATTTTTAGATTCGAAAATAATAATTTATTATTCAAATATCAGCTTTTAGAGCAAATAAATTTTTTTAATTTGAATAACAATTTTCAGAATTGAAGTGTTCATTTTCATATTCAAATAACAATATTAAAAAATTGAAATGTCCATTTTTAGACTTAATTACTAATTTTCAGACTTGAAGTATTAATTTTGAGAATCCAAAATAATAATTTGGAATTTAAATTTCAGGTTCGAATCAAATGATTATTTAAAATTAAAATGAAAAATTTTCAAAGCTGAAATATAATTTTTCATATTCATATAAAAATATTCAAAATTCAAATGTCTTTTTTTATGATCAATTAATAATTTTTTGAATTGAAATACTAATTTTTGGATTCGAAAATATTAATTTGGAATTCAAAATCAATTTTTAGATCAAATGAGTCTTTTTGAATTGAAATTGAAAATATCATATTCAAATCAAAAATTTCAAATTCAAATAATTTTTTAAACAATTGAAATAACAATTTTCAGATCTAATATATATATTTAAAAATTAAAATAACAGTTTTCATAATTGAAATATATATCAATTTTCAGATTTGAATAAAAAAATTCAAAGTTTAAATATTAATTTTGAGATTCATTATATGAACAATATACATATGTATGCATATTATATATATAT
>Ga0116231_10013135_pt1 | contig 11771 bp, 8 predicted proteins | sample S1TSphgellanicum_2_FD_89695 | JGI IMG/M metagenome (GOLD analysis project Ga0116231, IMG submission 89695) | Host-associated microbial communities from peat moss isolated from Minnesota, USA - S1T2_Fd - Sphagnum magellanicum MG | ecosystem: Host-associated > Plants > Peat moss > Unclassified...
ACCCCGCGCACAAGGCGCTGCCCATAACGAAGACCGCAACCGGCATCGACATCCAGCTGCCCGCAGCACCGCTCGACCCCGTCGCAACGGTTCTGGTCCTGAAGACGAAGTGACTCACCTTCTGTTCTTGAGGTGCCTTGTTTTCGGGCCAAGGGCCCGGCCTTACCTGCCTGAGGCAGCGCCCCAGGTAGGAGGGCAGGCGATTTCAGAGGGCTGAAAGCTCGACCTATCTCCGCCGCGAAGGATAGATCGGGCTTAGGCCCTCCCTTTGCGGACGTAAGAACCTTGGGCTGCGCCCACGGCTGGTATCGATTGCGCCTCCAGCCCGAAAGATCCGCCACCTCGCCTGGAATCCCAATACCACCCGCTCTTCAATCGCCCGGACCGCCACTCTCCCGTCTGCATATAATTGGCCGGCATGTCTAAACGGCTCTTTCTCGCAGTTTTCCTCGTAATGTCCGCCGGTTTTGTCCGCGCACAGGAACTGCTGCCCCACGCCTGGAAGGGCGTGCTCCAGAACGCCTCCGGCCAGCCGATTGCCTCCGCAACGATTCAACTCACCGGCCTGCACGGCAGCCTAACCGCCATCACCTCCGAGGACGGCAGCTTCCACTTCCCCGGTCTTCCCGCCGACAGCTACAACCTCGACGTGGTCTTTTCAGCGACGGACCACCGCTACTCCACCCCCCTCGATCTCTCCGCCGCATCCTCACCCGCCACCATTACCATCTCGGCCCAGGGCACCGTCTCGTTCGCGCTGCAAACCGCGGCCGCCACCGCCACCGGCGGCGAAAAGCTCTCCAGCCAGACCGTAAGCGCCATCCCGCTCAACAAGCGCGACTTCAGCCAGCTCCTTCTGCTCGCCGCCGGAACCATGACCGACGCCAACGGGCAGACCAACTTCACCCAGCAGTTCGCCATCAACGGCCAGCGCGGCGTCGAAGCCACCTTCGCCATGGACGGTGCCGACACCAGCGACCCCGAGATGGGCGGCGCCACCTTCAGCAACTTCAACGTCGACGCCGTCGAGGAGATCCGATCAAGCTCCGGATGGATGCCCGCCGAGATCGGCCGAGGCGGCGCCGGCTTTACCAACGTCATCACCCGGTCCGGCAAGAGCGGCTTCCACGGCTCGGTCTTTGAGTTTCTGCGCAACTCTTCGCTCGACGCCGGCAACTACTTCGACCACGCGACCCCCGCCGACCCGGGCCGTATCCCGCCCTTCCGGCGCAACGAGTTCGGCTTCACCAACGGCGGGCCGGTGATCCTGCCGCACCTCTACGACGGCTCCGGAAAGACCTTCTACTTCGGCCAGTACCAGGGCTTCCGCCAGGTGCTGGGAACCACCCAGGTGCTTCCCGTCCCGAGCGTCGCCGCCCGCTCCGGTTTCGACACCACGGCTTTCCCCGGCGACACCCTCACCGTCCCCATCGACCCCGCCATTGCCGCGATCCTCGCCCGCTATCCGCTACCCAATGACCCGGCCGGCCCCTACGGTCTCAGCACCTACGCCGCATCCTCCAAAGTCACGACGAACGCGAACCAGTTCTCGCTGCGCCTGGACCAGGACCTCCCCAACAAGGCGCACCTCTTCGCCCGCTTCAACTTCAACAACCTCTTCGGCCCGACGACCAACCCCGACCAGACCGCTATCGACCGCAGCTTCGGCGTGGTCTACGTCGATCACCAGCGCAACTTCGCCCTCACCTACGCCCAGACGCTCTCGCCGCGTTTCGACTTCGAGACCTCCTTCAGCGTCACCCGAACCACGCCGCAGTTCCCGACCCCCAACCACACCGACCCTGCAGTCAAGTTCACCGACGGCCTCTTCGAAGCGTTCAACTCCGCCGGCGGCTCCGTCATGTCCGCCTACGGCAACCTATTCCTGCTGCGCCAGAACCTCACCTGGACCGAGGGCCGCCATCTCGTCAAGGCCGGCGGAGAGATTCGCGTGAACCGCGACACCACCTACTTCGGCATCAGCATCAACAACGAGTACGACTTCGGCGACGGGAAGGTCTATTCGCCCGTCGCCATCGCCTCGCAGTCGGGCACACACGACATCGCCCCCGGCGGCCTGCTCCCCGACACACTCTCCGCCTTCCTCACCGGCAGCGCCTTCATCTACACCACCGCCCTTGCCTCGCCATTCACCTCCGGCGGAATCCACATCGGCCCGGCCGCCATCTCGCGCAACGGCTTCGCCCTCTACGCTCAAGACACCTTCAAGATCACCCCTCACATCAATCTTGACTACGGCCTTCGCTTTGAGGTCTACTCGCCTATCGCGGAGCGCGCCCGCCGCACCGCCGGCTTCCTTCCCGAGGCCGCGGGCCAGCCGGAGCAATATGTCGCCAACCCCCAGCCCGGCTACCGTTATCTCCAGTGGAACGGCCTCGCTCCCCGCGTCCAGATCGACTGGCGCGTCCCCCATATTCTTGGCGACAACCTGCACATCCACGCCGGCGGCGGCCTCACCACCATTCCGCCCAACATCTGGCAGGACAACTTCCTCACCGGTGCCGTCCCCTACGTCATCTACCCGCACGTGACGGCGACGGCGGCAGCGCCGATCCGGTACGGCTTCCAGATCACCACCGCCGAACTCCCCACCGTTTACTCCACCTCGGGCCAGAACGTCTACGCCAGCGGCAAGACCAACACCGTCGCGCCCAATACCGTCCTCGACATCGAGCGCTACCAGCGCGACCTCGCCGCGCTCTCGCCCGGTGCCAACTTTACCCCGCTGAACCTTGCCGCCATCGACCGCCGCTTCGGCAACGCGTACCTCCAGACCTGGACGCTCGGTGCCGAGAAGCAGTTTGCCAAGCTCACCGCCGACGCCTCCTACGTCGGCACCGCCTCCGCCAAGCTGCCGCGCATCTTCTCGCCCAACGGCTACTCCGGCGCGGGGCCGGCCTTTGCGCCGTTCACGCAGTTCGACAGCTCCGGCAACGCCGTCGGCGGCTTCGGTACAGAGCAGCTCATCGAGGCATCGGCGCACTCCAGCTACCACTCGCTGCAGGCGTCGCTCTCCGGCCCGCTGCCGCACGGCGGCCCCGGCATTCAGCTCAGCTACACCTGGGCCAAGGCGATCGACGACACCAGCGGCGTCTCCGCCGGAACCGGTGCCACCGGTGCAACCTCCTACACCCTCCCGCAGGACCCCTTCGACAATCACCCCGAAAAGGGCCCGGCCGGCTTCGACGTCACCCACGGCTTCACCATGAGCCTCGCCCAGGACCTGCAGCTCGAAAAGGTCGAGACCCTCCGGGCCATCCCCCGCCGCTTCACCGCCGGGTGGGAGCTGCTCAGCATCTCGACCATATCGAGCGGCCTTCCCTTCACCATCTACTCCGGCGTGCAGCAGACCGCAGCCGGATCGGGCGGCGTCGACCGCCCCAACCAGGTCGGCCAGCCGCATCTCTCCACTGCCGGCGGTGCCGCTCGCGCAAGGGAAGATTACTTCGGCCTCGGCGCAAACAACACCAGCTACTTTTCGATCCCGGACGGCTCCTTTGGCACCCTCGGCCGCAACACCTTCCGCGGACCCGCCTTCTACGACTTCGACTTCTCGCTCATCAAGGACACTCCGGTCGGTGCTCGCGCCTCCGGCGGCGAGCTCTTCGACGTCCAGTTCCGGTCGGAGTTCTTCAACCTCTTCAACATCGTCGACTTCGGTCTTCCCGCGAACACCCTCACCGGTTCCGGCTTTGGCGAGATCAGCAAGACCGCAGGCTCCTCCCGCCAGATCCAGTTTTCCCTCAAGCTGCTGTTCTAAGGCAGGCCGAGGTTTTTCTGCTGCACCAGCACAGCCTGCCATCCTGACGGCGGACGCCACCGATTATTTTGTCGGGTTTCCATTTAGCAGAGGGGTGCCCCATCCCCCCCCATTTTGGGCTAAAATCTTGCAAACAAAAGTTTTATGTTTGTAATTACAATGTATGTACAAAACCGAGATACGTACGGACCGTGGCTTATTGGGACGTCATTTTGTCAAGTGCGCGCACCTTCGGGAGGTAAGCATCAGGCCGGGCCTTGATGCTAGCCTTACTCGCAGGACCATGTAACCGATCTCCCGGCGATCCCGTCTTATGAGAAGGTCAATTCTCCCTCAGGACTTCTGCCATGAGCGCTGCATCGAACGCTACGACAGGCTGGGCGTCAAGCTGGCCGGCCGCCTCCAGCGACAGCCTGCTCGATACCCTCTTCGCCCCGGCTGCGCCGTCTAACTCCAAGGCGCGCGCGCGAGGACAGGCCATCGAGGAACTGGAAGACATCGACGAACTGGTCAGAAAGTACCGCCCGCGGCTGCTTCGCTTCGTCACTTTTTCTTTAGGCGACCCCGACCTAGCCGAGTCCATCACCCAGGACGCCCTGCTCAAGGCCTACAACGCCCGCCACACCTTTCGCGGCGACTCCAGCGTCAACACCTTCCTCGTAAGCATCGCTATGAACCTGGTCCGCGACCAGCAGCGAACCCAGAAGTTCCGTTTCTGGCGCCAGGCCCGCGCCACCGCGCTCGATGTCACCGACGTCGCGTCGTTCGTGGCCTCGCGGGAGACATCGCCCGAGGCCCAGCTTATCGCCAAGGAGAAGGTCGAGCGGCTTTACACTATCATCCAAACGCTGTCGTTCACCCAGCGGACGGTCTTTCTGATGCGCTTCTCCGACGAGATGGACGTGCAGGAGATATCGAAGGCGATGGCCATGCCGATCAATACTGTCAAGACGCACCTTCACCGCTCGTTGAAGGCGGTCCGCCGTCAGCTCGGAGCCAGCCAATGACCCCCAAACAGATGCACCTGGCAGATGACCAACTGGAGGAAATCCTGATCGGCTGCGCCTCGCCGGAGACGATAGCGCACCTGCATGATTGCACCGACTGCGCCGGGCAGCTTGCGGAGTTCCGCTCCTCCGTCGCCGATTTCAACTACGCCTCCTCCGCCTGGTCCCAGGCGAAATCGAACGCTCTTACCCGCGACCTTCACCGGCACCGGCCCGCCTTCCGCATCACTGCAGGTGCCGCGTGGTCCTGCGCCTCGGTGGTTGTGCTGGCTGGAGCGGCCGCTCTCGGACTGGGCCTGCGCCAGCATTCGGAGCAGATAACGGCAAGTAATGCGCAGCAGCGCTGGACGCAGGCCGACGCCGACGCCTCGCAAGCGGTCTCCCAGCGGGAGATCGCCAGCGACGACGCCATGCTGCGCCAGATCGACTCCGCTCTCGACACCGCCGAGCCGTCCCCCGAAGAGCTCTACGGCATCGCCGATACCGCAGCCGCTACGCGCCAGAACTCCCTCCCGCAGGTAAAGGATTGATGCGGAAAGATCCATCCCGGCCTGGTCTGCGGCGCGGTCCTTTCGTTCCGGCGGTCGGCCTTGCGCTCTTGTCTTTCTGGCTTTCACCCGCGCTTGCGCAGCACAACGGCGGCGGTCCGGGTGGCGGGATGGGCGGCGGCGCGAATGCCCCCCAGGGCTCCTGGGGCCGCCAGTCCGGCGGGTATCCGCAAGGGCCGAACTCCGACGGCCCTTCCGGCTCCTGGCCGGACAACCGGGGGGAACACACCGGCAGGATGCGCGGCGGCTTCCAGCTCGGACCGCCCGGCCGCTGGTGGAACGACGACGCCTTCGCCCGCAGCCTCGGCCTTGAGCCCGGCCAGCAGCACCGCATGGACGACATCTTCAAGGCGAACAAGTCCCAGCTCGTCAGCCTCTACAAAGGGCTTCGCCATGAGGAGTCGCAGCTCGACAGGCTCTCCCGCACCCGGGTCCTCGACGAAACCCAGATCGACGCGCAGATCGATCGAGTCGCCCAGGCGCGCGCCGAGCTCGAAAAGGCGAACGCCCACATGCTGCTCGAAATTCGCAAGCAGATGACTCCCGAACAGACCGCCCGCCTCGACGAACTCCGGCCGCCCCCGCCTCCCGGCGCAAACTGAACCGGCTGGCTTTCGATCGAAGCACGATTCGGGTGCCCAACGTCTCGACTTTGAGACGTGGTCCATCCGCTGAAACGGCCATCAACCGCTGATGCTATGCCATCGAGTGAAGCGCCTGGAAGTTGACCGTGTGCTCCAGCTGCTCTTCCGCCTTCTTGCGCAGAAGTTCGCCGAGCGCCGCATGGGCCATCGCCGACAGCATCGATTCCACCGTGCCTGCGGGCGGCGGCGACAGCGTCCGCGTCGGCAAGGCCCTCAAAATGAACGCAGAACCGTCCGTGTTGTTGAGCAAAAAATCTTCAATCAGCGCCTCGACATACCGGTCGATCCAGATGCCCTCGCCGTGCGGATTCTCCCGCAGCCGCTCGAGCGCCGTCTCCGCGCCCTCGTTGCGCTGCTCCAGCCGTTCGACCCACCGTGCCACGGCGATCTCCAGCATCATGTGGAACTGTTGCCGCTCATGCAAGTCCATCTTCACGCCCTCCGCACCCTTTATCGGCTGAATGCCCCGCTTTCCGTGAACCGGACTGCAAGAAACAATCGAAGGGCCTCTCGGAACTCCAAACGATAAAGCGCCGCATTCACGGTCTTCGAGGTGATCACCCGCAGCGCCGCGCCTGGAATCAGCTCCCGCAGCCGTTCCGCGTAGCGCAGCGGATGCACATAGTCCTCGCCGTTCGCGATGATCGCCGTGGGGACATTTATCGCCGCGATCTCCAGAAGCGACACGCCGGGTCCGTCTTTCGGAATTCGCGAGAGCAACTCGACGGTCCCGGCTTCGTCCGCGCGCGAGAAGAAGCCGCGCAGCGACGCGGCATTGTCCGGCGAAACCGCCTGCACTTCGGCAAGCTCCGCGGATTGCTCGAATTGCCGCAGGCCTTCCTCACGTCCGTGCGCCCGCAGAAGCTGCGCGACCGCAAGATAGGGCCGCATTGTCACCGGCGCGGCCTCAGCGACCCAGGCGGGCCGGGCGAGAATCAGCCCGTCGACACGCTCGGGGTGCGTCACCGCGAGACGCAGGCCGATCGCCGCGCCCATCGAGATCCCCCCGATCACCGCCCGTTCGACGCCGAGATGGTCGAGCAGCCCGAGCGCGTCCTCGGCGAACTGCGCGATCGAAAGCCGCGCGGGATCGCCCAGCTGCGACTCGCCATGTCCCCGGCATTCGAGCGTAATCCGGCGAAGTCCCGCGTTCTCGGGAAAGACATCGGCCGGCTGCCGCCGGTCGCCGCCCAGGCCATGCTGCCAGAGCACCGGCACACCGGCTCCAGAATCCTCATAAGCCAGCGCACAGCCGTCCGCGGTGATGAACGTGCTCCGGCTCATAACGGCTCCTCGGAAGCGAGGGTGACCAGCCGCGCTAAGAACTTCGCCGCGTCCTTCGCCTTATCCGCGGAGAAGCCGTGCGCGATCAGCGCACCGTCGTATCCGACGGACCGCAGCACCCGGGCAAACGCGGGCAGATCGATCGCGCCCTCGCCCGGAGCGACGACCTGTCCCGCGGCATCGATGTCCTTGGCATGGGCCAGCAGCAGGAAATTCCCCAGCAGCTCTGCCGCCTCGCGCATTACCTCATACTGATTCGGCAGTGTTTCGGGAGAGAGCAGATTGGCGGCATCCAGAATTACGCCCAGATGCGGCGCAGCCATCTCATCCAGCAGGCGCCGTGCCGCTCGCGCATCGCAGACCACATTCGCCGGCTCAGGCTCAACCGCCAGCTTGATTCCCGCCTCCTGTGCCAGATCCAGCGCGAATTGAAGCTCGGCGCGGAGATCGCTCCACGCCGCCGGATCGTTGTTGCCAGGGTGCGCCGTCCACATATCCTGTTCGTTCCGCGATCCTGTGCAGAGGCTCACCACCGGCGCTCCCATATCCCGCGCCGCCATCACCACATTGCGAAAGCCAGCCCGCGCCGCCCGCCTCGCCCTCTCATCGGGATGCGCCATGTTGTAGGTTCCGGACAGCGCCGCGATCCGGATGCCCTCCACCTGAGCTTGATGCGCGAACCGGGCTCCAATGCCCGCGGGAAGACTCTCGGGCAGGCTCGCCAATCCCGCCGAGGAGAGGTTCGCCTGGACTCCCTTGTACCCATCCGCCGCCGCAGCCGCGAAGACCTCCGCCACGTCTTTCGCCGGATACGTCCGTGAAAAGATCGCCGGATACATCAGACGCCTCCCTGAACGCTGGCCAGTTCCACGCGTTCTCCGGACTCCGCCGAACGCGCAATGGCGACCATCGCCTGCACCGACGCCCGCCCGTCCTCGATATTTGCTCCCCGCTGCGGCGTGCCGTTCAGGATCGTATCCGCGAAGCCCTCCAGCTGGCGGCGGTAGAAGTGGGCGTCCGCGCCCAGAACCCGGCTCGTGCTCGCGTCCTTCTCATGGAAGATGTCCACCTCGCTCGACTTGTAGTACCAGGGATTGAAGATCTTTCCCACGGCGCTGCCATGCTCGCCGTAGATCTGGAAGCCCTCGAACCAGTCCATCCGCACGGCTACGGTCAGGTCGAGATGCCCGAGCGTGCCGCTGGCAAACTCGGTCTCGATAAACCAACAGTACGCTCCGAACCGCTCGGAGAGCCGCGCGCGAACGGCCGTGATCGGTCCGCCGAGAAAGCGGGCGAGATCGGCCAGATGGCAGCCATGCGCCAGCATGTAGTACTGCGCGCGGTTGGCCTTGGGATCGCCCTTCGGTTTCAGTGCCTTTGCGCCAAGCCGGGGAAGCGGCTGCACCGCGTCGGTCATGTCGTAGCGGTGCGTGGAGTCGCAGTACCAGGCCTTCAGCGCCAGCATCTGCCCCATCTCTTCGTCGATGAACCGGCGCGTCGCCTCGATGCCGGGATCGAAGCGCAGCATGTGGCCCACCTGGACCGTCAGGCCGCTTTTGCGGACGTCCTCCGCCAGCGCCTTGACCTCCTCTACCGTGACGCCGATCGGCTTCTCGCACAGCACATGCTTGCCGGCGGCGAGCGCCTTGCGCGCGGCGGGAACATGGAACGCGTCTGAGACTGCGATGATCACAGCGTCTACGGAATCGTCCGCCAGCATCTGGTCGTAGTCGAGGTAGATCTTCTCCGCGTCGTAGAATCCGCCGAAGCGCCGCGCCAGCGACTCATCGGCGTCGCACACGGCGCGCAACACCACGTTACGCGCCTTCTGCGCCGATTCAAGATGTGCGAACTGTGAGATGGGCCCGCACCCCAGTATCCCCACCCGAAGGCACCTGTCATCCTTGTTCTGCATCGCTCCTCCAGCACAGTCCGCGCATTGAGCATACCCGGTTTGGTCCAGCACGCCGCAAGTCGCGCCGTTGGCCGGTTCAGGTTGGAGAGAGACTCCGCATACGATAGCTTGGTAGTACCGCCAAACAGAGAGATCCGGCGCTCGGCAAACTGACGCCGCGCAAGCAAGCCCGGCCGATTCAGTCAGAAGTAAGATCCGGAGCAGAGGTTCAATGGGGATTCAGGTTGCACTGCACCACCTAACGCGTTACCAGTACGAGCGCCTCGTCGCCCTCGGCCCGCAGACGATCCAACTCCGCCCCGCGCCCTACGGCCGCACGCCCATCCTCATCTACTCGCTTACAATCACGCCTCCGGACCACATTCTGAACTGGCAGTACGATCCGCTGAACAACCATCTGGCCCGGGTGATCTTCCCGGCAAAGTCGGATGTGTTGGCCGTCGCCGTCGATCTAGTAGCCGATTTGACTCCCTACAATCCCTTCGCGTTCTACATCGAGCCGGGCTTCGATTCCTATCCGTTCGTGTATCCGCCCGAAACCGCGAAGAACCTCGAACCTTACTGCTCGATCGAACCGTTGGGGCCGCTCGCGAAGAAGTTCCTCGCCGGAGTTTCCCGCGAGACGCAGCCGACCGTGCAGCTCATCGTCGGCCTCAACAAGAAGGTCTGCGACGAGGTCGGCTACGTCACCCGGCTGGAACACGGTGTGCAGAGCTGTGAGGAGACGCTGCGCAAGCGCACGGGCTCCTGCCGCGACTCCGCCTGGCTGCTGGTGCAGGTCTTTCGCCATCTCGGCATCGCGGCGCGATTCGTCTCGGGCTACCTCATCCAGCTTGCTGACGAAGGCTCGCCCGATGGGCCGGCGAAGGACTCCGCCGACCTGCACGCCTGGACCGAGGTCTTTCTCCCCGGCGCGGGCTGGATCGGTCTCGACCCCACCTCCGGCCTGCTGACCGCCGAGGGCCACATCCCGCTCGTCTGCACGCCGGATGTCGGGCAGGCCGCGCCCATCGGCGGCACCGTCGAGCCGGCGAACGTCGAGTTCAGCTTTGAGATGTCCGTCCGGCGCCTGAACGAGCCGCCCAGCCTGACCCGGCCCTTCAGCGATGAAGAGTGGGCGGCCGTCCGCAAGGTCGGCCACCAGCTCGACCGCGAGATCGTCGAGCACGACATCCGCCTCACCATGGGCGGCGAGCCCACCTTCGTCGGCATCGACGAACCCGAGAGCCTGCAATGGAACTTCGAGGCGCTCGGCCCCATCAAGCGCACCCGCGGCCTCGAACTCATCCGCCGCCTGCGCGAACGCACCGCTCCCGGCGGCCTGCTGCACTTCGGGCAAGGCAAGTGGTACCCCGGCGAGGCGTTGCCGCGCTGGGCCTTCCACTGCATCTCGCGCGTCGATGGCGTCCCCGTCTGGGAGAACGAGGCCCTCATCGCCCGCGAAGAGCAGAACTTCGGCTATAGCCTCGCCGACAGCCTCCGCTTCATGACCGCGCTCACCCGCCGTCTCCAGGTGAGCGCCGAAAACATCCTTCCCGCCTTCGATCCCGATTTGGACGGCGACCCGCCAATCCCGCAGCCAGAACCGATCGGCTACGTTCTGCCGCTGCGCCGCCGCCAGCCGGAGGGAGTCCTCGCCTGGTCGAGCCAGCTGTGGTTTCCCAGGCCCCAGCGCCTCGTGCTCTCCTTCGGCGACTCGCCCATCGGCTACCGCATCCCGGTCGAGCCGATGCCCTTCGTCGCCCCCGACGAGCTTGTGTATGAGTTGGAAGAAGGCACCGGCCGACCGAAGATTCCCGCAGCCCCCGCGCGCCGCCCGGACCTCTTCGCCATCGAGCCGGCACCCGACCCGCTGCCTCCGCTCTCCCGCACCGCCGACTCCGCGACGCTGCTCATCCGGCCATCGCTTTGTGTCCAGGTACGCGACGGCAAGCTCTGTGTCTTCCTGCCCTTCGTGCCAGTGCTGGCCGACTACCTCGACCTCATCGCCGCCATCGAAGACACCTGCGAGCATTTGGGCGTCTCGATCTGGGTCGAAGGCTACATACCCCCGCACGATCTCCGCCTCCGCCTCTTCGGCCTCACGCCCGATCCCGGCGTGCTCGAAGTGAACCTGCCGCCAACGAGCAACTGGGACGACCTCGAAGAGCTGAACGCCATGCTCTTCGAAGAGGCGCTCAGCCATCGCCTCATCGCGGGCAAGTTCGCCTACGATGGCGGCCATCTCGCCACCGGCGGCGGCAGCCACATCGTCCTCGGAGCGGCGACTGTCCCCGACAGCCCCATGCTGCGCCGCCCCGGCCTGCTGCGCAGCATGATCGCGTTCTGGCAGAACCATCCGTCGCTGTCGTATCTCTTCTCCGGCATGTACGTCGGCCCCACCAGTCAGTATCCCCGCGTCGACGAGGCGCGCACCGACGCGCTCTACGAGCTCGAACTCGCCTTTAGCCAGCTGACCGGCGAGGCCTGCCCGCCGTTCATTCTCGACGGCCTCTTCCGCAACCTCCTCGTCGACGTCACCGGCAACACGCACCGAGCCGAATTCTGCATCGACAAGATGTTTCCGCCCGAAGGCCAGGGCCTGCAGCTTGG
>Ga0116231_10013136_pt1 | contig 11771 bp, 7 predicted proteins | sample S1TSphgellanicum_2_FD_89695 | JGI IMG/M metagenome (GOLD analysis project Ga0116231, IMG submission 89695) | Host-associated microbial communities from peat moss isolated from Minnesota, USA - S1T2_Fd - Sphagnum magellanicum MG | ecosystem: Host-associated > Plants > Peat moss > Unclassified...
CGGGCAGGGAGGATGGGATTTTCGTCCATCCAGAAAACGGCCTCAACGGGCTCATCCGCAACTGGTGCATTGGTGGGTGCTAATTCACTCCAGCCGTAGCGTAGGGACCTGAGGTAGTACCACCAGCCTTCTAGTAATTTTCTTACCAGTTTCAATACGAGAGATATATACCTTCCTCATACCAGCCAAGAATCTTCAGTCTTGGACCCAATACTAAGGCCAGACTGGCATTGAAAAGTTTTCAAGAGTACCCAACTTACTGGGATCAGCTGTTATGTTCAAAAGTTGATACCAGACCAACACTGGTTGACACATACTCAATTGAGTATTAGAAGTAGGATTCTGGTGTTACCTTGTTTGCAACTTGTTGCCAGCATGCTGCAACTGGGAGTGACTGAGGGTGATCAGCTAAGATCAGAACCAGAGCAGTAAGAACTAGATGATGAGGGAGGGTTTGTGTGTCTGAGTTGTGAACCACTGTTGGGTGTGTACCGGGTTTGGCTGGTTTGATTTGACAGTTCCAGTTCTGGTTAGTTCAAATCAGAACTGGGTCTGATTTTTCAAAATGGTTCTGGAAGTCGAACCAAAACTGGATAAGAATGAAACTAGAACAAGAATTTTTGAAAATAAAATTAGGCCTGGGGCCAACTGGGAGTTAACTGTCAATCCAGTCCAGGTCACCCAGAACCAGACTGGAACCAGGTCTGATTCTCAAAAGTGAAACCAGATTCTTTTGTTTTTGAAGAACCAGATCAGGAACCAGATTCCAGGTTTTTGTGTGAAACCAGAACTGTTTCAACTTCTTTTAAGAACCAGAACTGGCTGTTCTTCATAAAGCTCAGGAACTGCCTAACACTGGTCTGAACTATATACCTATGGGACTTCAAGAATCCAATGTGGGACTTCAAGAATCCAATGCTTTGTTGATTGAAGGATCTGGTTTCTTGAGCAGCTTGAGGTAGCATCCAATCCATGTGAATGTATGATTGCAGATTTGCCTTTGTTTCTGGCAGAATTAGTTTACCTTTTTTCATTGGGTTCTTGTTCATTAGCTAACCTCCCCCTAGGATTGTAAAAATGTGCTAGGGGTTCTAAATTCAAGGTTCATCCAACTCGATGACCTCAAGACAAAAAAATGGGGGTGGTGTGTTTGTGGGTGTTGTTGGGTCAGCACACACAAATGCACCACCACCCTAGGTTCCCCATTTTGAGGCCAACTAGTTGGATGAATCCCAATTTACAAACCCTGAGACAATAATTTTATAACACTCCACTATGGGGAGGTTAGCTTGGGAACAAGAACCCAATGAATATAAAGTGTCTTGTCCATGTGCCATCCATCCATGGGGGTGAATTCATAGGTGTTCGTGGATTCTGGATGAATATATTTTTTAACGGTGAAATATCGCCAGATTTTGACCCATAATATGCTCCTTCTACCTATAAGCTTAAAAAAAAGGCTAAAGCTTTCTAGGCATGAACATTAAAAGTATGATTGTCAAAAGGTTAACTAGGGTGGAATAGGGTTCGCCTACCATTTCTTCTAATCCCTAATAGCTATCACCATTGATGGCAAGTTTGAAACTTTTTTCATTACCAAATGGTTCCATCACGCTGTCCATAGTCATCGCAAGCTACCGCGTTGTTGTCTATCACTTGTTGCTTATTGTTGAGTGCGAAGAAATGGTCGTCACCATCACTGGGTATGCAATTACGATCACCATTGCCACTACTTCCAAGTATTTGTAACTTATTAGAATTGTCTATTAGATTTTAGAATTTGTTAACTGAATGAACGTCTTTAATGTTCATGCCTAGAAAGCTAGAGCAACAAGTTGGAATGATGAGCTTGGGAGTCGTCAAAATTGGTATTGTGATGGACCTAGTGAGTTGTGAATCATTAAATCATCAACTAACAATAATGTTTTTGGATTTGGCAACAAGTGCTACAATGAGGAGAATTATTTGTGATTTTGTAGACTTCAATGTTCTAGCTTGTTGCTTGGAGCGCTTTCAATGGAAAAAATGAAGTTTAGAATCCTAAACCCTATCTTTTGATTTAGTTATTTACAATTTGCAAATTGCAACTTGTAACATTGTTATAAGATATTGTTGTTATTGCTAGCAACGTACCTCAATGTGGACAATGCAGACCTTGTACTATGCTTGCAAGTATAGAGGTTGAGGAGTTGAACTAGGGTATAAGATGCTATTATACAGTGTAGACTCTAGAAGTAATTGTTTTTCCATTGTTTACTTTCTTTTGATTTTTGCAAATTTACATTTAGTCCATCTAAATGTTGCATTTTGTACACATTATAGAGTTTAGACTCCAAAGTCATCTTGAATCACTATGAGTTATGATTCTTGAGATGTGACTAGTTGTGAGTTATAACTTGTGACTTGTGATTTGTCTTTTTAAAGCCAAAAACCATCTTCAATTGCATTAACATTATGACATGTGAGCACTGAGTTGTAACTGGTGACTAGTCTATCTAGACTCCAAAGTCATTTTCAATCACAATGCAATTTGCCATTGTGAGTTGTGACCAGTTTGTGATTTTGTTGAGATTTTGAAGTGTTTGTAATTCTAGGTGAGGGTTTAAGGCTCTTTTTCCATTGAACATGGCCCCTTTGCAACCTCCAAGGAACTTTAAGTTCCACAAGTTCTTTTTTCATACTTGAAGTTCAATAATGTAGCATCTTCTATTATCAATTAAACCTTAGTTCTTGCCCCTACTGTTGAACCTCTCTTTGATGCAGATCTTTGGATTTTTGTTGAGGAGACCAAGAGGAAAAGGAAAAAGTATGAGCAAAATAAAATGTTTCAAGATGTTTTGAGTGTTGAATTACCTTGGGTTGAGTTTGTTGTGGATGAACAAGGGAAGGTGCACCTAGTGAGATATAAGGTTTGTTCCAAAATAGATGGTAAGGACAAGATGCTTGCCCCCAAAATTGATAGCCTCTGAAAACATGTTGGAAGAAGGAAGGCCTTAGTGGCAAACCTTGCAGTTTGTGCTACTAGTGAGTATTACATGAACAATTTTTTTGTCCATGCTAAGAATGAAAGGTTATATGCAACAATTAGGAAATTTTCAAGCAAATTTGTCATGTTGTTGTTGGAGAAAGAAAAAAGAAACTTGTGCGATTTTGTACGTGTTTTCACATGTTGGTTGAAGGATGGCCCATGATTGATTTTGAAAGCATGAGCAAGCCATTACATTTCCTTGATGTCAAGTACTTTCCAAAACCCATTGTTCAAACAAAAGTGGTTGGGAGATGGCATCTTGCATGCAAGACTTGGTTGTCAACAAAACCAAAACACTTGTTGAAGTTGTTAAGTTCATTTCCCTTTCCTGTGATGAAGTGACAACTTTTGATCAATAATCTTGGGTTTGCATTCATGCCTACATAGTTGAAAATTGACAACAAACTCCATTGCTATTATCCTTGCAACGAGTGGTTGATGGGGCTAGTTTTGATAACCCGAAACACATTTTGGTGGATGCCATGGTCTGTTTTGGTGACTTGAATTAGGATATCATTACATCTAAATTAATCATTTTTGGAGTTGGTGGGATGAGTGTTTTTTAGGGTGTCAAAATAGGTATGATAGTCCATTTGAAAAATCAGAATGCATCATTCAAGATTGGTGTGCATTCCATGAGCCACCACATTAATTTGGCAATCCAAACTCTTTCCAAGCTCAGCATTGTGAGAAAAATTGAAGATGTGTTATAAAAGCTATATGCATATTTTTCACATAGTCCAAAAATAATTTAGGAATTCATTGAATTGGTTGATATCATGGAAACAAAAGGTCAATAGATTTTGAAGAACATCAAAACCTACTGGATTTCAATGCTATCCTAGGTAAGGGAGTTCTATCTAAATATTGGGCCTTGGTTTTGAAGATGCATTAGGATGTTGGCATTGTTAATCAAATTGCCTGCAATTTGGAGTTGCTTTGTGATTTGGAGGTAATGTTTGGGTTTTCTTGTATCATGCCTTTTGCTTGTGAGGTTGAATGAGGTGATAAAATTATCCAAGTTTTGACAGTGCTTGGTATGTGATTTTGTTGTTGCTATGAAGTTGTCACATAGATCTGCACTACTGGTACACTGACCCCCAAAATGCCCACATGGATGATGTGTTCAATGGGTATCGGAACTTACTAAATGGGACATCAGATGTGGTTGTCCATGAATGGGCATTTGATTTAAATGTTGGTTTGGAAAACTTGAGTTTCTAAATTGTTGGCATTTCCATCATGATGCAAGGTAGATGCAAGCTACAATAGTTCGTTTTTTGCAACCTTATGGACTTTTTGTAGAATGTATTTTATTTAAATGTCACAAAGGCATTATAAAATCATCAATTTATATATATATGGATTAATTTTTAAAAATTAAATAAAAATATTTATTAAAAGTTGAAATTCAAGAAACATACACGGGTGTAAACGGGCTAATAAAAGCCATTGGTGCCCCCTTAGGTGATTGTTTTTTGAAGAATATTCTTGAAAAAAACCTTGAAAAAATCTATAAAAATGTTTAAAACTTTCTTTGTATTATTTTGTTAAAGTTTGTGTTAAAAAATTGCCCAAAATATGTCATTTTCAAAGTTTCTAAATCTATTTACAAGTCCTTTTACTATTTAAAAGCAATGGTTATAGGTCCTTTTACACTAATTTTGAAGGTCCAAATGTTGATGAAATAATTTCATATTTTGGACATTTATAAAATAAGATGTTAGATTTGATAATTTATAAATTTTTAAACTTATTTTCAAGTTAAAATTATTTAAAAAAACATTGGTGTAAAAAACACAAAATTAAGCATTGGTTACAATTGCTTTTAGTTCCTATTAACATGATTGCACCCACATTAATTATATAGTAATGGACTTTTAAAGTGAACATATGGATTATAATCTAGGTTCTACATTAGCATTCAAATGCACTTTTTTTTTATGATTTCATTTCAATATGTTTTATAAGGAATCAATATGTGATACATGATGGGAAAAAAAATGAATTGAAAAAAATCACAACAAAACTCTAATGAACAAATTATTATGGACTTTTGAATGACTGGATTTGGGCCATATTTTCGAAAGTCCCAATCTTGGTCTTTTTTTGTTGGATTCATATTTTGTTTCCCCTAACATGTATAATAAAGAGTTTTTTTAATTAGGTAGCCTTTCATACGGACTTTATTAATTGATTAATCACCACATAGGGCCCACTAAAACATTGGTTTTTAACATTTTTTACCATTCTAGTGTTAATGTTTTCCATTTATATGGATTTTTGGGACTGGGACTCTTGTTGCTTTTGAGCTGCCGTAATTTGCATCTACCTTGCATTCCCATTGTCGTAAGACATTTGTTTATGTGCTTGTGATTCATGCTATTTTCCAACAAACCATTAACAATGTGCAAAGACAATGTTTTGATGTTGTAGCCAATGTTAGTGATGAATTGGAAAAGCAATTTCCAGCTCAAGATGTGATCGATGCTTTAGGGTTGGTTTACCCACAATACTAGCTAAAACCTTCATGTGAATAAACCTTTCCTATTCGTATGGCTATCCTGAAAGGTTTTTATAGTCAACCCAAAAAGCTTGAATCCCAATTGTTCTTTATGTGAACATTTGGGACTTGTAGTTTTTTTTTCCAAGATCACAATGATGTTTAATGCTCAATGGGCTATGGACTAGCCTATGGATGTCAATCCAATGTCTAAACTTTTGGAGAAACTCTTTCCAATGCATTGTTATGTGCTTGACTTTTTGAGTTCATGAAAGTGGCAAAGTTGGTTGTGGTCCAAATTATGGGATCTGTGGAAGATGACAAAATCTTTTCAACGTTGATGTTCATGAAAACTAGATTCCGGAATCAACTATGTGAACATTTAGATTGGTGGTGCACATGTTTGCACAATCATTCTATATAGTTGATACTTTTCCTTATGATGATGCAATAACGGCTTGGATTGATGAGAAAGAAAGAAGGGGTCTTTTGGCTTGATGTTTTATGGAAAATAACCTTAGTTTTCCATGATGTGGACTAGTTGCACTCTAGATAATCTCTCCTTCTTGTTGGTCCCATTTGATTTTCCGTTTATGATCAAACTAATATGTGGCTTGTAGGTCAAGATCATGTGTTGTAGTTGGGTGCAATGTCCTCTTGGACAAGGGTTCACCTCCCTCACATGATTTGTTAATTTTTGTTTTTGCATTGTAGTCTTTTCATTTGATTTTAGTTTCTGTCTCTTATAAATTAATTGTGTTTCATCCTTAACTTCTAAGTTGTAATTGAAATAGATTAAGTCAATCTTTGCCACTCCAATTTTCCAACACTTGCCAAATGACTCCACAACTTTTTCTATTGTTACTTAAATTCATGTTTTGTCAAAATTGAAATAGCCACTATTCACACACTGACTACAACTTGAAATAGCCAAATACACCACCCATCCAAGGGGAATCCAAGGGGAAAATAGCCATGTGCTATCTTTAATTTTTTCCAATATAGCCAGTAAGAAGACAACCAAATATATTAGTGTAGCCACTTGAGCTTCTAGCTCAAGCACGTAATAGCCAGTAAGGCCACTGTCAAGAATCCTTAAACGAAACACTGCTCTGGATAGGGCAGTGCAGCTAGCTGAATGAATGAATGAAGTTGTCAATCTAAATTAAATCCATATCTGGGAGCCATCTCTGACTGAATGCTCAACTGTAAGCTATGATGGATCATGTCGCTGCCCTCTGCAGGTGTTCAATAATTGCTTGTGAGTATTCAGTGCACAAACAAATCAGCATGGATTAGGTCTGAGGTAGTCGCTGGGCAGCGTTTTGGAAAATTTCCCCCGTGGCAACAAAAAACATTTGGAGAATTTGTTTTTCTTGTATAAATTCGAAAAAAAATGCAAAAATAAACGAAAAAATTGGCCAAACTTTCGAGGCCACGGAATGATCTGTCATGCTTTTCGTAGTGTAGTCTGACTGCACCTTAAATTTAATCATGTGCCGTCCCAAAAATAGTGTGGCTTCCATTTTCAGGGCAAGCTTTTATGGTTTGTAAGGGCTTGCTCTTTTTCTTTGCCCCTACTCTTGAAAATCATGACCGTTAGATTTGAACAGAGAATCCCCACAGAGTCATTTGGTGTGATAAGGGATAAGAGCCTTGGACAGGGGCGTTACCAGAATTCAACTGGTCCTGGCTGCCCTTGGCTGCTGCCTGGGATGACGCCTTATTCTTGTAACACCCCGTTCATGGGGCCTTATTCTTGTAACGCGCTGTTCATGGGGCCTTACCTTCCACAAAATTGAAACAGAAAAAACCCCTGGTGAGGAAGGTGGTGCCAAGGTACCGCGATATTCTTTCCTTCTGACACCCTTCGTGAAGCCAATTTGTTTTTTGGGCGTTGAAGGGATCAAAAGTGACCTAATCACGTCACCTAATCACACGGCATGGTCACAGAAAGAGACAACCAGAGTGAACTAGCAGCCCACCAGCACACTATGGAGGATGGATGGTAACTAGTCAGGCAACAGTTTTGCACGTCAGTTGGCTTTCTACGTCACCTACCTACTAACAACCCGGCAGCTGTGGTTGTAAGGTAATAGGTACTGAGTAAATATACCCCTCTCCAATGTATAAACCATCTACTTACCTAGTAATCACCTTGATTAACTTATATTAATCATGGTAATCAATATAACTACTATTATATATGTAGTCACCTTGTTTCCTACCTATTATAAATAGATGTAGTCACCTTGTTTCCTACCTATTATGTACCATGTACCTTCTTTGTATGTGACCTACTTCCTACATAATGGGTTAGCAAAGTGAAATCATATATTAACTCAAGTTAAGGTTCATCCACAACTGAGTTGTAACAGGCATCCAGTGGATGGTGTGCTGGTGGTGGTGCTTCACTCTGGCCCAGTGTTTTTTTTCTGGTGAAATTTCATCATTTTTTTGACAAAGAAATTGGGAAAAGTGTGGAATATATTTATTTGTCAGTATAAATTTGACTAAAATTGCTTTATTTTTTTTGTTAATTTCGCCAAAATTTCGGTTTTAAAAAAATGGAGGAAAAAAAAAACACTCCTCTGCCCACACAAAGTGACACAAAACAAAACAAAAAAATGATTGATGATCCTCATTTCAATTATATACATTCAACAGCCAAGAAAATGTCTTCACAAACTCAGAATCCTGGATCTAATCTACTATGGAATTACTCTCCCATATGGTTGTACTACTCTACCTTCTTGTTGGATTTGACAGAAATGAATAAAAACATTAGACAGAGAATTCTCAGAAATTCCATGGGAATTTTGATTGATTGTGTAGATATCTGTAATCCATTTGTACATGAATATTCTAAATAGTTACAAAATGGAGCCATGAAAATGTGAAATTTGGCCAATGTTGTCTAATTACAAGAGCTCTGGGCCAGAGCTATAAGCATGGATGCTCTATGCATCATGGGGAATGAGAAAAGAATCTTAGCAACTAAAAGCCAATGAGAGGCATAATTAAATATAGTCCAAATTTAGGGTTATGCTTTGACTCTTGAATGAACTTAAGGTATGTTATGAAACAGCCATAATAATGAAAACATAGGGTTAGGGTTAGGGTTTAGGTTGATTCTGAAATATCTAAAAAATCGGAATCTAGGATTCTTTATAAAATTCAAAAGACCACACGACACTCATATAAACTCTGGCAAGCTGCTCCACAAGAAATGAAATGAGCTTGGCTATGGGCTCATCAAAGTGGGACAATGTCCACTATAATCATTTGACATGAACTGGAAGGCTCGATAACACAGATCAACACCAGAGCCATCAATGGGAGCTTTATATTCCCACTAGGATGCGGTTCCTTGGTTTTATGTGGTCTAGTTTGTCCTATACACTCCTTACAGGGCTGCTTCCCGGACAGTGACAGTAGACTACACGACACTAGCTAAGTTCTCTACAATCAAATCATAAGCACTATTAAATGTTGAAGGTATTTCTTTTGGAATTGGAGCTCCAAAGCACCAGCAGGTCCTTGGCTTATCTTGGACACACCATAGTGGAAATTTGATAGGAAGAATGGGGAAGTAGAAATGATTTACTCAATCCAAAACTCTTGTTTTTCTTCCACAACTATGTCATGTTCATCAAAATAGCTTGCTATTTCTGGCATGCAACTAGTCAATCTAAAACCACTTTCACTACCACTTTGTCTTCCACAATTTTACATGAGTAAAACAGAACGCGTGCAGCTATTTCTGGGAAATCAACTGGTCAATCTAAAAACACTTGCACCACCACTGTCTTCCACAATTCACATGAATAAAACAGAAATGAGTGCAGCTATTTCTGGCAAGCAATCACTCTGCTTTGCTCTTTGGAAGTGTTTACATAAGAACTGGAATCTTCCATTAAGAACCTAAAGAGATACATTTTTTCAAAGACAAAAAGGAAAGGATACCCAACTGAAATGAGCTCACCAGAATGAGCTTGGCTTTACACTTTCTACCATATGAGCTCACCAGATTTCCCCAGTTTTGCCCAATTTAAAAGCTTCCCAGTACCTCTAGCCAGAAATAGGTGAACTTGATGATGCAGGGTCTTGCACATTTTTCAACCCACATGCCATCTTGAGCACCACCCAAGTACAAAAATAACATAATTATGAAATTCTTAAAGACAAGAGTCCCCAATTATGTTGTGTGCACCATTACCCATAACAAAGACAAAGCCCACACTAAGGTAACTAGCTATTGAGTAGTTTTTTATGTTGACCATAGCGTTGCCCTAGGCCTTGAAATAGTGAGGGTGGTTTTCTCCTCCCCCAATCAATTTTCCTTTGTTGTATTTGTCTTCCTTCTTGGATACCTACTTTACAAAATCAAATGGATGTTTAAAATCGTTTGTGATAGTTTTTCAACCATATTGGGATGTTTTAGGTTTTTCAACAGAGCAAAGAATTAATCCTAAACTTCTGATATGAATGAATTTCCAAAGTGTTAGACGATTAGGCGTTAAAGCTTGATCTTGAATTTATCCCACATACTAATAATTCAAAAAAGTGTAAAGCCAGGCTCATTCTGGTGAGCTTGATTCATACAATCAAGCTTAGTGCTTAGGAGTTCAATTGGGATATTCAATCCCATGTAGTAAGACTAGTATATGTATGAGTTAGTTACCTTGACCTAGTAAGACAAATTTGTAAGGACAATAGAGTGGGAACCCTTGATTGAAGAACTGTAATGACTAATTGATTGGGTGTCTATGTTGAATACAACATGTACCAATCTGCTGGTATGATTTTCAATTTTTATATTTCAGTTTGGTACCTGTATGGGGATTCTTTTCATTTTCATTTATCAGACTCACCTCAATGACAGAAATGCGTGAAAAGATCCTAGCTATGAGCATGATGGGTCAAGAACTACATACCAGTTGGTCTAGCATAAGCAACAATTGAAAGCCATAAAACCATTTTTGGTTTTTACCACAGCAATAAAATTAAGTTGTACAACTATTTGGGTTTTCAACTAGAGGGATAGACCACTAGGATATGTCTAATGATAGAGCACAAGTTCATATGCAACAATGTAACAAGCCAGAAAAATGGAGCGCAAGGTAAAGATTTGACATAACTTGACAAGCAGAGTTGGACCATTTAAGAGCATAACAATGGCTTAAATTCTCAAATCCCCCATAGTGCATGCATTATTAAGAATTATGACCTAAAGCTGTCTTGAACAGACTTTGGAGTTGTTGTGAAAGAAAAGTTTGGTTTGGGTTTGTACCTATATGTACTAAACTTATTCATAAAGTAATCCTTAGTTTGAGCCTCACTTTGATCCTGAATGTACCACTTATCCTCCTTTTATGAGCTATCCTTTTAGGAAGCGAGATAAGGCCTACCTAAGGCCTACCTAGGTTGTGAGCTACATAAAATAAGGTCTATGAAAAGCTTACACAAGGTGTTACATAAGAACATAATTTAGGGTGTTAAGGAAGGGTTACTTAAGGACCTACCTAAGTTAGGGTATACCTTTGGGCTATTTAATAAGCTACACAAGGGTTATCTGAGTAAACACTTGGTAACTTTGTAAATAATCACTAGGTGCCTTTTAACCTAAAAAATTGTTAGCTAGCCCCATATTTAAGTTCTATGTGAGCTCTTAAATCCATAGATATCCCCTATGTAAATCTTATTTAGCCCCCTCTTGCCCTATGAGTAAGTGCTATGTAACCCTAGGTGACCTCTTAAATAGCCCTAGAAATATCCCCTAACCTACTAAATCCCTAGCTGGTTTCACAAATGAGTTCTATATAACCCCTTAAGTAACCCATAGATATTCCCTATGTAGATCACCTTATTTAGCCCCATCTTGCCATATGAATAAGTCATAGTTAGCCCTAAGTAAGGCCTCCTTAAATAACCCTAGAAGCATCCCCTAAACTAATAAATCCCCTAGTCAACTCGACAAATGAAAACTGTACCCTCTAATTAACTTTTAGGTGTGTCATGTACAACCAATTGACTATTCCCAAGTAAAGCCAATATATTAAACAACATTCTTTTTAAAAACTATTTTATACAAGATCGTGTTTAAGAAGATTTAGCTGAATCCAGCTATAAACTAGATATGAAACACAAAATTTGAATCATCTTTCTATATTTCTAGCATCAAACTCACTGTTGTTTTTAGTAAATTTCTGCAACTTGAGTAAAAAGAAAAGGAAAAAA
>Ga0116231_10013137_pt1 | contig 11770 bp, 9 predicted proteins | sample S1TSphgellanicum_2_FD_89695 | JGI IMG/M metagenome (GOLD analysis project Ga0116231, IMG submission 89695) | Host-associated microbial communities from peat moss isolated from Minnesota, USA - S1T2_Fd - Sphagnum magellanicum MG | ecosystem: Host-associated > Plants > Peat moss > Unclassified...
ATTGCCGGTGGCGCCCGGCGCGTAGGGGCAGCCGCCGAGGCCGGCGACCGCGCTGTCGAACACCGCGACGCCGAGCTGCAGGCTGGCCAGGATGTTGGCGAGGGCCTGGCCGTAGGTGTCGTGAAAATGCATGGCGAGGTTTTGGATGGGGATGTCGCGGGCGGTCGCTTCGATCATGGCGCGGACCGCGCCGGGCGTGCCGATGCCGATGGTGTCGCCCATCGAGACTTCATAGGCGCCGAGTGCGTGCAGGCGGGCGGCGGCCGCGGCGGCCTGGGCAAGCGGGGTTGGGCCATCGAACGGGCAGGCGATGACGCAGGAGACGTAGCCGCGGACGCGCAGGCCCGCCGCCAGCGCGTTGCGGGCGACCGGGGCGAGGCGGGCGAAGCTTTCATCCACGCTGCAGGCGAGGTTGGCCTGGGAGAAGCCCTCCGAGGCGGAGACGAAGATGGCGATTTCCTCAACGCCGGCCTGCAAGGCGGCTTCCAGCCCTTTTTCGTTGGGCACCAGAGCGGGGTAGGTTGTGCCGGGGCGGCGGCAGAGGCGGGCGAAAATTTCTGGCGAGTCGGCCATTTGCGGGACCCAGCGGGGCGAGACGAAGGCGCCGGCCTCGACCACTGGCAGGCCGGCGGCGGCTAGGCGCTGGATGAGTTCGAGCTTGGTGGCGGTGGGGACCAAGGCGGCCTCGTTCTGCAGACCGTCGCGCGGGCCGACCTCGACCAGTTTGACCGAAGCGGGCAGGCTCATGCCGGGGTGAAGGCCAAAAGGGTGGTGCCCTCCTCCACCATCTCGCCGGGGGCGAAGAAGAATTTGTCCACCACACCGTCGGCGGGGGCGCTTAAGGTGAATTCCATTTTCATCGCCTCCATGACCAGCAGGCGGTCGCCTTTGGCGACAGGCGCGCCTTGGGCGACGGAAAGGGCCGTGATGGTGCCGGGCATGGGGGCGGTGAGGCCGCCGGCGGGGCCCTCGGCCTCGTCCAAAGCCGCGTCTTGCGCCAAAGCGAGGTGGAAATGGGCGCCGGCTTGGAAGAGATCGATCGCCCCGGCTTGGAGCGTGAAGCCGGCGTGGAGGGCCTGGCCGTCCAACGTAGCGTGCAGCGCGCCGGTGGGGGTGAGGTGGCCCGCGGCGGCAATTTCAGCGCCCTCATGCAGGAAGACAAAGCCGGCTGATGTGTAGCGGAAGGTGATGCCGAGCTCGGTCTCGCCGTGGCGGAGTTTTAGCGTTTCAATGGCGGGCTCGTTCAGCCGCCAGCCGGTGGGCTGCGCCCAGGGGCTGTGGGGGTCGGTGGGGGCGGTTTGCGGCTGGCGGGTGAGCAGGACGCCGAGGGCGGCGAGCAGTGTTGTGTCTCGCCCGAGCTTGGGCTGATGGTTGAGATCAGCCTCGTGCCGGGGCAGGAAGCCGGTATCGAGCGCGGCGGCGGCGAAGGCCGGGTGCGCGGCGATGGCGCTAAGATAGGCGACGTTGCTGGCGAGGCCGGCGATTTGCGTGGCGGCCAAGGCGTAGCGCAGTTTTTGCAACGCGCTCGCGCGGTCCGGCCCGTAGGCGATGAGCTTCGCGATCATCGGGTCGTAATGCACGCCGATGATGTCGCCTTCGCGCACGCCGGTATCGATACGCAACGAGGCGTCTTCCAACGGCATGGCGAGATGGCGGAGCGGGCCGGCGGCGGGGCGGAAATCCTGCGCCGGATCCTCGGCGCAGATCCGCACCTCGATCGCGTGGCCGCGCGGGTGGATATCCTCCTGCAACAGGGGCAGACGCTCACCGGCGGCGATGCGGAGCTGCCATTCCACGAGATCGAGCCCGGTGATGAACTCGGTCACCGGGTGCTCGACCTGCAGCCTGGTGTTCATTTCCATAAAGTAGAAATCTTGGGTTTCATCGAGCAGGAATTCGACCGTGCCGGCGCCCTCGTATCCCACCGCCTGGGCGGCGGCGATCGCGGCGTCCGCCATGCGGTGGCGGATGACGGGGTTGAGATCGGGCGCCGGCGCTTCCTCGATAATTTTTTGGTGGCGGCGCTGGATGGAGCAATCACGCTCGAACAGATGAACAGCGTTGCCGTGGCGGTCAGCGAAAATCTGCATCTCCACATGGCGCGGGCGGGAGACGTATTTCTCCAGCAGCACACGCGCATCACCGAAAGAGGAGGCGGCTTCGCGCTTGGCGCTCTCCAAGGCGGGAACAAAATCGGCCTGGGCCTCCACCACACGCATGCCGCGCCCGCCGCCGCCGGCGGAGGCTTTGATGAGCACGGGGTAGCCGATTTCATCGGCCTGCGCTGCCAGAAACGCGGGGCCCTGCTCGGCCCCGTGATAGCCCGGCACCAGCGGCACGCCGGCCTGCGCCATCAGCGCCTTGGACTGCGCCTTGCCGCCCATGGCCCGGATGGCGGCGGGCGGCGGGCCGATGAAGATGAGACCGGCGGCGCCGACAGCCTCGGCAAAATCAGCGTTCTCGGAGAGAAAGCCATAGCCGGGATGGATCGCCTCGGCACCCGCGCGCAACGCGGCGTCGATGATGGCATCGGCGCGCAAATAGCTCTCGCGCGCCGGGGCCGGGCCGATGCCATAGGCTTCATCAGCACGTGCCACGTGCATCGCGCGCGCATCGGCCTCGGAATAAACCGCGACAGTTGCGATACCCATGGCGCGCGCGGTGCGGATGATGCGCACCGCGATCTCGCCCCGGTTGGCGATGAGGATTTTGCGGAACATGCCCATCACATCCGGAAAATGCCGAAATTGGTGGGCTCGACCGGCGCGTTCAGCGCCACCGAGAGCCCCAGGCCCAGCACCATGCGGGTATCCGCAGGGTCGATAATGCCGTCATCCCACAGCCTGGCGCTGGCGTAATACGGGTGGCCCTGGGTTTCATACTGCGCGCGCAACGGGGCTTTGAATGTCTCCTCGTCCTCTTGGCTCCATGCGGCACCCTTGGCCTCGATCGCGTCGCGGCGGATTTGGGAGAGCACGCTCGCCGCCTGTTCGCCGCCCATCACCGAGATCCGCGCATTCGGCCACATCCATAAAAACCGCGGCGAAAACGCGCGGCCGCACATGCCGTAATTGCCGGCGCCGAAACTGCCGCCGATGATGATTGTGAATTTTGGCACCTGCGCGCAGGCCACGGCGGTGACGAGCTTGGCGCCATCCTTGGCGATTCCGCCGGCCTCGTATTTCTTGCCCACCATGAAGCCGGTGATGTTCTGCAAAAACACCAGCGGGATTTTGCGCTTGGCGCAAAGCTCGACAAAATGCGCGCCTTTCAAAGCGGACTCTGAAAACAAGATCCCGTTATTCGCGACAATGCCGACCGGATAGCCAAAAATATGCGCGAAGCCGCAGACCAGTGTGGTGCCGTATAATTTTTTAAATTCGTCAAACTCACTGCCATCCACCACGCGGGCAATCACCTCACGCACGTCAAACGGCTTGCGCGGATCGGCGGGGATCACCCCATGCAGCTCATCCGCCGGGTACAAAGGCGGCACCGGTGCGCGCAATTCCAACTGCGCGGGCTTGGTGACATTCAAATTCGCGACAATCCGCCGCGCGATCGCCAAAGCATGCGTGTCGTTCTGCGCGTAATGATCGGTCACGCCGGAGGTGCGGGAATGCAAATCCGCCCCGCCCAGCTCCTCGGCACTCACAACCTCCCCGGTCGCGGCCTTCACCAAAGGCGGACCGCCCAGAAAAATCGTGCCCTGCTCACGCACAATCACGCTCTCATCACTCATGGCCGGCACATAGGCGCCGCCCGCGGTGCAACTGCCCATCACCACCGCAATCTGCGCAATGCCGACCGCCGACATGTTCGCCTGGTTATAAAAAATCCGCCCGAAATGATCGCGGTCCGGAAACACCTCATCCTGCGTCGGCAAATTCGCGCCGCCGGAATCCACCAGATAAATGCACGGCAAACGATTCTGGGCGGCAATTTCCTGCGCACGCAGATGCTTCTTCACCGTCAACGGATAATACGTCCCACCCTTCACCGTCGCGTCATTGGCCACCACCACACATTCACGCCCGGCAACCCGGCCAATCCCCGTGATAATCCCGGCCGCGGGAACCGGCTCCGCATAAACCCCATGCGCCGCCAATTGCGAGAATTCCAAAAACGGACTTCCAGGGTCCAACAACTCCAACACACGCTCGCGCGGCAACAACTTGCCCCGCCCGACATGCCGCGCCCGCGCAACCTCCCCACCACCCAACACAACCCGCGCCACCTGCGCCCGCAAATCCGCCACCAGCGCACGCATCGACGCCACCGCATCCGGATCGGGCCGGACAATCTGGGATTTCAGAATCATGCGCGGGGGGTGGGGCGTGAGGATAAAAGCAAGCAAGGCCAGGGGGCTTTGCCCCCTGGACCCCCATTGGGGCCGGAAGGCCCCAAACCCCTCGAATTAAGTGAGGGCTTGGCGGAGGGCGGGGTAATTCGCCTCTGGCGCCCGTGCCAAAACGCAACGGCCCAACCAGGCGAATTACCCCGCCCTCCGCCAAGCCCTATTAATGGGGTCTGGGGCCTTCCGGCCCCAGCGGGGTCCAGGGGCGGAGCCCCTGGCCTTGCTGGCTTTACCCTTACGCCACTGCCCGCGCGCATTATCCGAATTCCTTGAACAGTTCGCGGCCGATCAGCATGCGGCGGATTTCGCTGGTGCCGGCGCCGATTTCGTAGAGTTTGGCGTCGCGCAGCAGGCGGCCTGTTGGGTAGTCGTTGATATATCCGTTGCCGCCGAGGAGTTGGATGGCGTCCAGCGCGATTTTGGTGGCGCGTTCGGCGGCGTAGAGGATGGCGCCGGCGGCGTCTTGACGGGTGGTACGGCCGCGGTCGGCGGCTTGGGCGACGGCATACACGTAGGCGCGGGAGGCGTTCATTTCAGTGTACATATCGGCGATTTTGCCCTGCACGAGCTGGAATTCGCCGATGGATTGGCCGAATTGTTTACGGTCGTGGATATAGGGCATGACGATATCCATCGCGGCTTGCATGATGCCGATGGGGCCGGCGGCGAGGACGGCGCGTTCATAGTCCAGGCCGCTCATCAGGACTTTCGCACCTTCGTTGAGGTTGCCGAGGATGTTTTCGGCCGGGACTTCGCAGTTTTCGAACACCAGTTCGCCGGTGGGGGAGCCGCGCATGCCGAGTTTGTCGAGCGTTGGGGAGGGTGTGAAGCCGGGGAAGGATTTTTCGACCAGGAAGGCGGTGATGCCGCGGGGTCCGGCGTCGGGATCGGTTTTGGCGTAGACGACCAGGGTATCGGCGTGGAAGCCGTTGGTGATCCACATTTTGGTGCCGTTGAGGACGTAGCGGTCGCCTTTTTGGGTGGCGCGGAGTTTCATGGAGACGACGTCCGAGCCAGCATTGGGTTCGGACATGGCGAGGGCGCCGACATGGGCGCCGGAGACGAGGTTGGGGAGGTATTTGGTTTTTTGGGTTTTGGTGCCCCAGCGGTGGATTTGGTTGATGCAGAGATTGGAGTGGGCGCCGTAGGACAGGCCGACCGCGGCGGAGGCGCGGCTGACTTCCTCCATGGCGACGCAATGGGCGAGGTAGCCGAGGCCAGCACCGCCATATTCCTCGTCCACGGTGATGCCGTGCAGGCCGAGTGCGCCCATTTCCGGCCATAGATGGCGGGGGAATTTGTCGGTTTTGTCGATTTCCGCGGCGAGCGGGGCGATGCGAGTGGCGGCGAAGCCCGCGACGGAATCGCGCAGCTGGTCGATATCCGGGCCGAGCCCGAAATCGAATACGGCGCTGTTGCTGATGGCCATGGGCGAGTCCTCGAGCTTAGTTTTTGCGCCAGCGTACGTTTTTTTTGGGGCCGCGCAAGCCGGGCCAGCGGGTCAGCGTGGGGTGAGGGTTTGCGCTGGCGGCGCGGCGGCGGCGGGATCAGCCGGCGAGTGGGAGTGCATGGAGAGTTGCAGCGCGAGCAGCAACGCGACGGCTGCCATGATGACGAAGCCGATTTGCGCGGTGTGTATGTTGCCGGTTGGGATTATGCCGGAATTTACCACCTGCAGGCCTTCGGCTGGCAGCAGGGCGACCAGGCGGGTGGCGATTTTGCGGGCCTCCTGGCGGGCGGCCGGCAAATTGGGGAGGCTCGCGATCATGCTGGCGAGTTTTTGCACGGCTTTGTCGCCTGGCATGCGCGAGAGGCTGGCGGCCTCGGCCCAGGGGTCGAGATCCAGCCGCGCCATGGCGGAGACCACGCTGAGCGGCTGGCCATAGTCATCCGCGCTGATCGGGGCGAAGAGGAAGCGGTTGAACTGGTCGCTAAGATAGGCCGGTTGCCGCCGGCCGGCGGCGTTGGGGAGGAAAGCCATGTGTGTTGCCTATGCCGCGCGATGAGGCCGGGAGAACGGCCAGGCCGGCCCGCGCGCGGGCTGCCCACTCCCTAAATGGTCTCGGGGGTATGATGCTGGCAGGCTCGGAAACTACTCAGGGCTGTTTGTTATTGGGCGGCAAAGAAAGCGGGGCTTTTTTTCCTTTTTCAGCGGCCCGATTCAGACTGCGTGGCTCTGCCGCTCCGTCACCGGGACGCGAGAACCAAAAAACTTTTGTTTATTCTGTGGCGGTGCTGGTGGAACCGCTATCGCCAAAAGGAAGCAAAAATTTTTTGGTTCTTTTTTTCAAAAAAGAACATTCTTGCTTCCTCTGGTTTCCCCGGCCGTTATTCGGGCAAGAAATCCGCGACCGAGAAGTAGCGCTCGCCGGTGTCGTAGTTGAAGCCGAGCACTTTGGCGCCGGCTGGCAGTTCGGGGAGCTTTTTAGCGATGGCGGCGAGCGTCGCGCCGGAGGAGATGCCGACCAGCAGGCCTTCCTCGCGCGCCGAGCGGCGGGCGTATTCCTTGGCGTCGTCCACCTCGACCTGGATTACCCCGTCCAGCACCGCGGTGTGCAGGTTGGAGGGGATGAAGCCGGCGCCGATGCCCTGGATGGCGTGCGGGGCCGGGGCGCCGCCGGAGATGACCGGGGAGAGCGCGGGCTCGACGGCGAAAACCTTGAGGTTGGGCCAGAGCGGCTTGAGCACTTCGGCAACGCCGGTGAGGTGGCCGCCGGTGCCGACGCCGGTGATGATGGCGTCCAGCCCATCGGGGAAATCGGCCAGGATTTCCTTGGCGGTGGTGCGCGTATGGATTTCGAAATTCGCGGGGTTATCGAATTGCTGGGGCATCCAGGCGCCGGGGTTGGCGGCGACCAGCTCGGCGGCGCGGGCGATGGCGCCTTTCATGCCCAGAGCGCGGGGGGTGAGGTCGAAGGTCGCGCCATAGGCCTGCATCAGGCGGCGGCGCTCGATCGACATCGATTCCGGCATCACCAGGATCAGCTTGTAACCTTTGACCGCGGCCACCAGAGCCAGGCCGATGCCGGTGTTGCCGGAGGTGGGCTCGATGATCAGCCCGCCGGGCTTGAGCGCGCCCGAGGCCTCGGCGGCTTCGACCATGGCGAGCGCGATACGGTCCTTGATCGACCCGCCGGGGTTGGTGCGCTCGGATTTCACCCAGACATCGGCGTTGGGGAACATCCGGGAGAGCCGGATATGCGGCGTGTTGCCGATCGTCTCGAGGACGTTATGCGCTTTCATGCTGACATTTCCTTTGCAGAGTTTGCCTATAGGATATTTCTTTTGTCGCGATACGCAACCCCCCCGCACAGAACGGTTGCGCGCGCGTAGCGTTTGCGACATCCTCTTAACAGAGGAAACCCATGCAGGCACAGGCCGCAACTTTCAGCCCGCCGCGCCGCGCCACCACACTGGCCGGCTGGAACGACATTGTGGGGGACGCGTTTGCCGGCTGCGTGGTGGATGCGCCGGGCGGCGCGTTTGCCGGTGCGCTTGCACCCTGCGCGATCGGCCGGCTGCGGTTTGTGCAGATCAGCGCGCAAAGCTCCAAGGTGCGCCGCTGGCTGCGGGCCGGGCCGCTTCATGCCTCCGGCACCGCATTGCTGCATTTGCAGGCGGCTGGCTGGGGCATTAACCGGCAAGGCGGGCATGAGGCGCGGATTGGCCCCGGCTACGGCGCGCTTTGCGACCCGGACCATCCCTACGGGATCGATTTTCTATCGCCCTATGAGATGTTCGTGCTGCAAATCCCGCTTAGCGCATGCGAGCCGGGGTTTGACCTGGGCGCGGAAGCCGGCCGCGCGCTCGACCCCAAGCGCACCAAGCTCCTCAGCGCCTTCATGCAGGCGACCTGGGCGCAGGCGGAGCTACTGGGGGAGGATGACGACTGGCAGGACTGCGTGAGCCGCACGGCGCTGCAACTCGCATTGGGTGCCATCCGCCCGGCAAGTGCCCCGGCTTTGGCATCCGGCATCGCGCGCGCCGTGCTCGGCCATATCCACGCCAATTTGGCCGAACCGGCGCTGCGCACAGGTGCCATCGCCCAGGCCCTGCGGATCAGCCCGCGCAGCGTGCAGTCAGTGTTCGAGCATCTCAACACCACCGCCAGCGCGTATATCCTGCGGGCCAGGCTGCGCCGCGCGGCCAACCGGCTGCAGGCCGAGCCGGGGCGGGCGAGCATCACCGATATCGCGCTGGATTGCGGGTTTAACGACCCGGCCTATTTCGCGCGCTGCTTCCGGCGGGTTTATAGGATGGCGCCGCGTATGTACGAGGGGAAGTAAGCGCTGCTTTTTTTGAAAAAAAAGAAGCAAAAAAACTTTTGATTCCTCTGGGGCAGAGGGGGTTCCACCAGCACCGCCCCAGTATAAAAAATTTTTTGCGGAGCTTTTTTTTAAAAAAGCGACCGCTTGCTACCCCTTTGGCAATGCGGCGAAATACTGCGCGACGGCTTGCATTTCGGCGGGGCTCAGCGCGTGGGCGATGGATTGCATGATGGCGTTGCCGCCTTGGCCGTTTGAGAACATCGTGAGGTATTGCACGATGATGGGTGCGGGCAGGCCGGCGAGTGCGGGGGCGCCCATGGCTTGGTTGCCGGCGCCGTTGGCGCCGTGGCAGGCGGCGCAGGGCAGCGCGCCGTTGGCGTTGCCGTGGAGTGCGATGTTTTTGCCGTCCGGTGATGCCAGGGCCAGGCCCGGCAGCAGAGCGAGGGCGCAGGCAAGGCGCCTCATGGTGCGGTGTTTGGGCCGTAGACCGGCATGCTGAGGGGCAGGGCTGAGCCATCCTGGAACATGAGGGTCACTGGTACGGTGTCACCCAGCTTCATTTTGGGCTGCATGCACATGAGGTGGTAGCCGCCGGGGGTGAAGCTGACGCTGCCATGTGCGGGCACGGTGACGCTGGGCACGTCCATCATCATCGCCATGCCGCTGTTATCGACGCTTTTGTGCAGCATGAGCATGCCACAGGCGGGCGAGGCGGCGGCGGTGATGACTGCGTCGGCATTGCCGCTGTTGGTGAGCGTGACATAGCCGCCGGCGGGCAGGTTGGGCAGGAGGTAGCGCATCCATGGTTTGCTGGCGGTGATGCCGGGCGGGGGCGCCGCGGCGGTCAGCAACAAGGCTGCAAGACAGATCGGCCAGACGCGCATTGTTGGTCCTTTGGGCAGAGGCGTTGGCGTATGGCTAGCGCAAACTCTCCGGCGTGGGAAGGTTTGGGCTATGGAAGGGTTAAGCAAGCGCTCGTTTTTTGAAAAAAAGCAGCAAAAAACTTTTGATTCCTTTTTGGCAGCGCTGGTTGGACGGCTAAAGCCCAGAGGAACCAAAAGTTTTTTGCGCGCTTTTTTTCAAAAAAGCGCCTCTTTCTTCAGGCCGCAATTGAGCGCACATACGGCCCTATGGAGCAACCTCGTTTTGCCGACGCCGCGCGGGCTACGCGGCATATGTTTATCCGGGATTTGGTGCTGCCGGCCTCGATCGGCGTGTATGCACATGAGCATGAGGCGCGGCAGCGCGTGCGGATTAATTTAGACTTGGCGATTGCCGATGAGGGAACGGGGAAGCTCTCACGCGCGGCGGTGGGCGGGGATGATCTCGGCCGGGTGGTGGATTACGAGGCGCTTGTGATCCGCGCACGGGCGATTGTTGCGGCGGGGCATGTGCAGCTGGTGGAGACGCTGGCGGAACGGCTATGTGAGGCGTGTTTGGAGGATAAGCGGGTATTGGCTGTGCGGGCGCGGGTGGAAAAGCTTGACGTGTTCGCGGACGCAGCGTCGGCCGGCGTGGAAGTCGAGCGCCGGAACGGTTAGTTGTCCACCCCCTTGATTCATGCTTCATCAATGGGTTTTGGGCCGGAATTATGGCGGCTGCATGTCTGCCATGCTTTTGAAAAATATAATAATATGAGTATCTTAATTTTGCGACGCCGGGTAATTATGGCGAAGTGTTTAACCGGCGCCATGGTGCCTGCAACCCGCCGCGCGGGCCGGTTTCCACAGAGTTATCCACAGGGTTGTCATGCAGCCTGTTGAAGTTTCCGGCGTGACGACCGGTGCGGGAATCATCGAGACGGCGCTGGAGACGATGCCGGCGAACCCCGGCGTTTACCGCATGCTCGATGCCAAGGGCGAGGCGTTGTATGTCGGCAAGGCGCGGAACCTTAAAAAGCGGGTGACGAGCTATATCCAGATCGCCCGGCTGCCGGAGCGGTTGCGGCGGATGGTGGCGGACACCGCGGCGATGGAGATTGTCACCACCCATACCGAGGCCGAGGCGCTGCTGCTGGAGGCGAACCTGATTAAGCGGCTGAAGCCGCGCTATAATATTTTGCTGCGGGACGATAAATCCTACCCCTGGCTGATGCTGACCGAGGACCATGAGTTCCCGCAGATTTCCAAGCATCGGGGCGCGCAGACGCGGCGGGGGAGTTATTGGGGGCCGTTTGCCTCGGCCTGGAGCGTGAACCAGACGGTGCAGGCGCTACAGCGGGTGTTTTTGCTGCGCACCTGCGCGGATACGGTGTTTGCCAACCGCACGCGGCCTTGCTTGCTGTACCAGATCAAGCGCTGCGCGGGCCCGTGCGTGGGGCGGGTGAGTGCTGAGGAGTATGGCACGCTGGTGGGCCAGGCGAAGGCGTTCCTCTCCGGCAAGACGGGTGCGGTGCAGAAGGATTTGGCGGCGGCGATGGAGCAGGCGGCCGAGGGGCTGGAGTTTGAGCGGGCGGCGGCGATCCGCGACCGGATACGGGGTTTGGCGCATATTCAGGGCGCGGATGTGATCAACCCCGCCAGCCTGACGGATGCGGACGTGATTGCGCTGCACCAGGAGGCGGGGCAGGCCTGCGTGCAGGTGTTTTTCATCCGCGGCGGGCGGAATAACGGGAACCGGAGTTTTTTCCCGAGCCACGCCAAGGGCGATGAGGCGCCGGCGGTGATGGCGGCGTTTATCGCGCAGTTTTATGACGACAAGCCGCCGCCGCAGAGCATTTTGCTGAGCCATGAGCCGGAGGAGGCGGCATTGCTGGCGGAGGCGCTGAGCCTGAAGGCGGGGCGGAAGATCACGCTGAGGGTGCCGCAGCGGGGCGAGAAGCATGACGTGGTGCGGCACGCGCAGACCAATGCGCGCGAGGCGCTGGAGCGCAAGCTGGCGGAGAGTGCGGGGCACGGCAAATTGCTGGCGGCGACGGGGGAATTGTTTGGGCTGGCGGAGACGCCGAGGCGGATTGAGACCTATGATAATTCGCACATCATGGGCACATCCGCCTATGGGGTGATGGTGGTGGCGGGGCCTGAGGGGTTCAACAAATCCGCGTACCGGAAATTCGCGATAAAATCCGTGCTTACGCCGGGCGATGATTTTGCGATGATGCGCGAGGTGCTGACGCGGCGCTTTGCCCGCGCGCTGGCGGAGAACC
>Ga0116231_10013138_pt1 | contig 11770 bp, 12 predicted proteins | sample S1TSphgellanicum_2_FD_89695 | JGI IMG/M metagenome (GOLD analysis project Ga0116231, IMG submission 89695) | Host-associated microbial communities from peat moss isolated from Minnesota, USA - S1T2_Fd - Sphagnum magellanicum MG | ecosystem: Host-associated > Plants > Peat moss > Unclassified...
GCGACCAGGTCACAGACAATTTCCGCATCCGCGACCCAGGCGAATACCGGATTCTCAAGTGAACGGTGTATTGGTTCTTTTTTTCAAAAAAGAACATTCTTCCCCTTGACCGTATCAAACACGCGCGCCCTGCTCGACGCTCAGGGCTACATCGCCGACACGCGCCTGGCGACAGCGGTGCATCTGGCACTCGCCATGCAGCGGCCGCTGTTCCTGGAAGGCGAACCCGGCACCGGCAAGACCGCCATCGCGCTCGCCCTCGCGGCCGGCCTGGGGCGACGGCTGGTGCGCCTGCAATGCTACGAAGGTTTGGATATTGCCCAGGCCGCCTACGAATGGGACCGGCCGCGCCAGTTGCTCGCCATCCGCCTGGCCGAAGCTACCGGCGGCGGGGTTCTGGAGCGCGACCTCTACAGCCGCGCCTATTTGCAGCCCCGCGCGCTCCTCTCCGCCATCGACCCGGAACTGCCCCCCGCCGTGCTGCTGATCGACGAGCTGGATCGCGCCGATGAGCCGTTCGAGGCTTTTCTGCTCGAAGTGCTGGGCGACTACCAGATCACCATCCCTGAACTCGGCACCATCCAGGCGGCCACGCCGCCTGTTGTCGTCATCACCTCGAACCGCACGCGCGAGGTGCACGACGCCATCCGTCGGCGCTGCCTGTACCACTGGGTGGATTTTCCCGACGCGGCGCGCGAGCGCGCCATCCTCGCCCGCCAGGCGCCTTATGTGCCGGAGCTTCTGGCGACGCAGGTGGTCGCCTACGTCCAGCAATTGCGCACGCAAAACCTCTACAAGCCGCCCGGCGTGGCCGAAACGCTCGACTGGGCGCGCGCCCTGGTGGCGCTGGGCGAGACCGAACTCTCCCCCGACGCCATCGACCGCAGCCTCGGCGCCTTGGTAAAATACCCGGACGACTCGGCGCAGGCACCTCGCGGCGTTTAGCAAGACATAAATGGTTTACAAGTCATCACAATTGCGTGATGTTCCTCCAGCGCAACCATGGCGCGATGACGCGGGAGGGACAGAATGGAACGCGGAGCGGTATATGTGCTGGTGAACTCCTCCTATCCGGGCCTGGCCAAGGTCGGGCGCACCACCCGCCCGGCGTCCGAGCGGGTGGCGGAGCTGTCCGGCGCCACCGGCGTGCCGACACCGTTCGTGCTGGCGTTCGAACAGGATTTTGCGGATTGCGCGCGCGGCGAGCGTGCCGTGCATGCCGATCTCGACCGGCTGGGCTGGCGTATCCAGCCCAACCGCGAATTCTTTCGGGGCGACACCAGCGACATCATCCGCATCATCCAGGCCCATGCCGCGGCCGAGGCGGGGGGCTCCTCAGGCGCGCCAGGTGCTGCCCCCGATGTGGTACGGTCGCGCCGGGCGCGCGCGGCCCGGCTGCTCGCCGAGGGTGACTGTCATCTTCACGGCACCGGCGAAACGCTCCAGGACACGGCCGAAGCCGCCCGCCTGTATCAGGCCGCGGCGACCGCCGGCTCGCTGGTGGCCATCGAGCGGCTGGCGATGCTCTACGCCGACCACCAGACCGACCGCCTGGCCGGGCGGCGCCGCGCGCTGCGGCTGCTCAAACTGGGGGTCGCGGCCGGCAACTACTATTGTCTGGCCGCCATGGGCGCGATTTACGCGCGCGACTATCACATTGCGAATTTCGTCAAAAGCTGGCGCCAGTTCTTTGCCGCCCGCGCGGCCGCGCGCTGCGAGGAGGCCGAGGTGGAGCCGGGCCGCTTCGCCCGCGCCTGCCGGACCTACATCACCCTCTGCCTCGATCTGGGGATGGAACCGCAGCATTCCGGCGTTATGGCGGACGAGGCGGACGCAATCCAACTCACCCTCCTGGACGATATGAGGCAAGCCGGCGAGGACCCGGAGGCGCGCTACCGCCTCGCCAGGGTGCTGCGCTGGTCGTACGAACATTTGGGTCCCGCGGCCGCGCCGGGCTGTGCGGTGGACCAGCGGATGCAGGCCCAGCCGGCGCGGCGCGGCTTGTGGCGTGCACGGGCGGCGCTGGCGGTCTCGGCCGGGTGAGTTTTGCCGACGCCATCGCCGGTTTCGCCGCTGTGCTGCGCGGCGCCGGCGTGAAGGCCGGCGCAGCGGAAACGGGGCATGCGCTGCGGGCGCTCACCCTGGTCGATATCGGCGCGCGTGATGAGGTGGCGGCGGCACTGCGCTGCACGCTCTGCCGCGGCGCCGGCGATCTGGCGGTCTTCGACGCAGCCTTCGCCGCCTTCTGGCGGGCGCCCGGCGCGGCCGTGGCAACGCCAGGCGACGCGCCTCCGCCGCCCGGATCCCGGCGCGTCGCCGAGGCCATGGCCGCCGCAAGCCGCCAGGGCGAGGCCGCGCCACCGCGTCCGCCGGCCGAAAGCGCGTCCGCCTTGGAGATTCTACGGCGCATGGATTTTGAGGCCATGGGCGCAGAGGAACTGGCCGAAGCCCGGCGCGCGGTGGGGCGCCTGGCTATGCCGCGGGATGTTATGCTGACCCGCAGGCAGCGGCCCGATCCGCGCGGTGCCGCCATCGACATGGCGGGAACGTGGCGCCGGGCGTTGCGCGATGGCGGGCTGCTGGCCGATTTCGCCCGCAGCAGCCGGCGCCAGGTGCAGCCGCCGCTGGTGGTGCTGTGCGATATTTCGGGCAGCATGCGCGCCTATGCGCCGATGCTGCTGCGCTTCATCCATGCGCTGGCCCTGCGGCGCCGGCGTGTGCACGTGTTTTTGTTCGGCACAAGGCTGACCAACGTCACCCGCGCCCTGGCCGCGCCCGACCCGGAGGTGGCGATGCAGGCGGTCGGCGCCTGCGTTGCCGACTGGTCGGGCGGCACGCGCATCGCCGATACGCTCCACGAATTCAACCATGTCTGGGGCCGGCGTGTGCTCGGGCAGGGCGCACGCGTGCTGCTGCTGACGGATGGTCTGGACCGCGCCGATGCCGCATCGGCCACAGCCGATCTCGGCGCCGAAATGGCCAGGCTGCACCGCAACTGCACGCAACTGATCTGGCTGAACCCGCTGCTCCGCTGGTCCGGCTTCGCGCCACGCGCCGCCAGCATCGCCGCGATGCTCCCGCATGTGGACATTTTTCGGCCGGCTCATAATCTGCAAAGCCTGGAAGAACTCGCCGGCCTGCTCGCCGCCACGCAGGGTGGGCTTCAGCCCACCATGTTCGGGCAGCCACCGACCGATCGGAAAAGGCACAATGCAAACATCTGATGATCTTGTATCACCATGAGCGGCACCGAGGATGTTCTGACCACGGCGGCCGCCTGGCTGGCGGCCGGTGAAAAAGTCGCGGTGGCGACAGTGGTGGACACCTGGGGCAGTTCGCCGCGGCCGCGGGGCAGCCGCATGGCGGTCACCGGCTCGGGCAAGATGGCCGGCTCGGTCAGCGGCGGCTGCATCGAGGGGGCGGTGGCCGAGGCGGCGGGGCTGACCCTGGAGAGCGGCGCGCCGCAATTGCTGGAATTCGGCGTCACCGATGCCAGAGCCTGGGAGGTCGGGCTCGCCTGCGGCGGCCGGCTGACGGTGTTTCTGGAGCGTCTGGCATGACGCCTGCCACGCTGCGGCGTCTGCTGGAGGCGCAGACCTCCGGCCCGCCCATCGTGCTGGCCACGCGCCTGCCCGATGGCGCGCAACTGCTGCTGCCGGACGAGCCGGCACCGCCCGGCCTGCAGGACGCGGCCAGCCTCGCGCTCTCGCGCGACGAGAACCGCATCGCCGAAGTGGCGGGCGGGCGCTGGTTCCTGCAGGTGCATGCGCCGCCCTACCGGCTGATCATCGTCGGCGCGGTGCATGTGGCGCAGGCGCTGACCGGGCTTGCGGCCGCCCTCGGCTATGGCGTCACGATCGTTGATCCCAGGCGCAGTTTTGCGAGCGAAGAGCGTTTCCCTGGCGTAGCCCTGGTGCACGCCTGGCCGGACGAGGCGCTGGACGCGCTGGCGCCGGACGGCCGGACCGCCGTGGTCACGCTGACGCACGACCCGAAACTGGACGACCCGGCGCTGGACCGCGCGCTGCGCGGCCATGCGTTCTATATCGGCGCGCTGGGCTCGCGGAAAACCCAGGCGGGCCGTCTGGAGCGGCTGGCGGCGCTGGGCCATTCCGCGTCCGCGCTGGCGCGCATCCGCGGGCCGGTGGGGCTGGCGCTGGGTGCGGTGAGCGCGCCGGAGATTGCGCTGAGCATTTTGGCGGAGATCGTGGCCGTGCGACGCGGCGCCGCCGTCGGTCGGCGCGAGTAAGGGGTGTCGCGCGCCAGTACTGCGGTTGCAAAACACGCAGTTACTGCGTATGTTTCAGACGGGCGTAGGTGCCGCGCGCGTTAGGACTCTGTGTCGCCGAGGGCTACGGTTCTTGACACTGCCACGGTCTCAAAGCGGGTGGGCTCGGCGGTCTATGGCGGGGATTCGCTCCCGCCCGCCTGCGTTTTATTCCATAAAATTGGGCGCCGGTGCACCCGGTAGGGCAGGCCTGTCGTTACGCTCCAGAAGCCCAGCGAATTTTGCCAGAGCACCAAAGTCAGATCGTGCTCAAGATAGCGGAAAACGATGGACATTTTAACGCCCTTCCTGGCGTCCTCGCTGGCGTCGCACACGAGGTGGTAGTTCTGGCAGATCGTTTCCACAAAGGCTTCCACGGTCGCGAACCCCAGGCTCCTGATCTTGGAGAGGCGCCCTGGGGCTGACTCGATATGTGCTTTCCCAAAGCCGGACGGGCCGGGGACGCCAATCTGGAGGCGTATCGGCCACTGCGGTATCCCCAAAGCCTGGCTTGCGGCCGGATGGATCACCCCGAAATCCACCCCGGCGCCGGGGCGGTTGCAGAAACGCTGGGCGGGCGATGGCACGTTTCTGGCGTTCACGTGCCATCCTCGATCCCGCGCTGCATGGAAGTCACAAACCCAATGTCCAGAAGCTTGCTTCTTTTTTTCAAAAAAGAAGTCCTTTTTTCCTGACCTATGCGGTTCGGCTCGATTCTCGTGCGAGACAGTCTAGGCTGCATCCTCGCCCACACCACAAGGCTCCCCGGCCTGGTCTTGCCCAAAGGCTCGGTGCTCGATGCGGCGGCGCTCGCCGCGCTGGCCGAAGCCGGCGTGGCCCACATCGTGGCCGCACGGCTGGAGCCTGGCGACGTGGCGGAGGATGCGGCGGCGCTGCGCATCGCCGAGGCACTGAGGGCGCCGGGCATGCACATCGGGCGGCCGGGGACCGGGCGGGTGAATTTGACCGCGGCGCACGCCGGGCTGTTCCGCGCGCAGGCCGGCCGGATCGATGCGCTCAACGCGGTGCATGAAGGGATCACCATCGGCACCCTGCCGGATGCGACGCCCGTTGCCCCAGGCGAGCTGGTAGCGACCATCAAAATCATTCCGTTCGCGGTGCCAGGGGCCGCGGTGGCGCAGGCCGAACGCCTCGCCGCCGAAGCCTCTGCCCTGCGTCTGCCGCCGTTCCGGCCGCTGCGCGCGGCCCTGATCGTGAGCGAATTGCCGGGCATGAAGCCGAGCGTGCTCGCCAGCACCATACGGGTCACACAGGGCCGGATCGAAATTTTGGGCGGCACGCTGCTGCCGCCGCGCATCGTGCCGCACGAGACCGGGGCGATTGCGGCCGCTATCGAGGAGATTCTGCCTGGTGCCGACCTGGTGCTGATTGCCGGCGCATCGGCAGTGATGGACCGGCTGGATGTGGCGCCGGCTGGCATCGTGGCCGCCGGCGGAGCAGTCGATCATTTCGGCATGCCGGTCGATCCGGGCAATCTGATATGTGTGGGGCATGTCGGCACCGTGCCGGCGCTGGTGCTGCCGGGGTGCGCGCGTTCGGCAAAACTGAACGGCATCGATTTCATGCTGCACCGTCTGTTTGCCGGCGAACCGGCCGGCGCGGCGGAGATACGGCGCATGGGGGTGGGCGGGTTGCTCAAGGAATTTGCCGCACGGCCGATGCCGCGGCGTGGCGCGCCGGCGGCGACGGGCCAGGTGGCTGCCGTGGTGCTGGCCGCGGGCCTGTCCAGCCGCATGGCGCCGGCCAACAAACTCCTGGTCACAGACGCGAACGGTGTCGCCATGGTGGCGCGCGTCGTCGATGCCGCCCTCGCCAGCCGCGCGGCACAGGTGCTCGTCGTCGTCGGCCACCAGGCCGACGCGGTGCGCGCTTCTCTTGGTGCGCGGCCGGTGCAGATCGTGCAGGCGGAGGACTACGCCACCGGCATGGCCGCCAGCCTGCGCGCCGGCATCGCCGCCCTGCCGCCCAGCGCCGCCGCCGCCCTGATCTGCCTGGGCGACATGCCGCTGGTCGGCGCCCCGCTCATCGACCGTCTGATCGAGGCCTACGACCCCGACGAAGGGCGCCTCATCGTGCTGCCCACCGCGGGCGGCAAGCGCGGCAACCCGGTGCTCTGGGACCGGCGCTTCTTCCCCGACATGACCCGTCTGACAGGGGATGCCGGCGCCCGCTCCCTGCTCCGGACGCATGCGGAGGCGGTTCTGGAGGTGGAGACCGGCGATGCGGCGGTGCTGACCGACTTTGATACACCGGGCGCGCTGGAGGCCGACAAATTCCGGTCTGCGCCATGATTCTTCTTGTCTCGCGACCACCACCGGTTACGCTGTCACGCTCCGGGACGCAGGGGTACGTGACGGGGGGCAACAGTTGCGGCGGATAAGCATCAATGCGGGCCTGGCGATATTTTGCATGCTCGCCTTTGTCTTCCTGCTCCTCCCGTGCCTGCTCACGGACCAGTTGGCACCCGGACCGCGCCAGTCGCGTGAGTGGCTCTACTGGATGCAAGTCGTTGCGGGCAATTGGTCACCGGCCACATCGCTTCCGGGTGATCCCTCAACACCCCATCTGTCGCGTTGGACGTTCGCATTTTCCGCAATTTTAGCAGTGTTCTTAAACAATTCCCTTATTTTTGCCGTGCTTGCGCTGCTTTGGCGGCAGTTCACAACCAGGAGAACGACGATGAAACTCATTCAGGCCTTCGTCGAAAGGGACGAGATCAACAAGACCGAGGTCATTCGCGAGTTCAAGGTCGATGGCGAGGTGGACAAGGCGACCTTGGACAAGATCGACCTGGCGTTCCGCCGAGGCGCATCCAGGTGGAAGGAACAAGTTGCGGAGATTTTTGGCAACGAGGAAGCGGACCGCCTGATGGACATGCTCGGCCGGACGATCTGACGGTCTTCCGCCGCCGTTTCGTGCGCGGATGGGTTGAATGAACGACACCCAGCGGCGGCAACTGGATGATGCTGTCCAAGCCCGCAGGGCGGCCGGCTACAGTCCCGAGCATATCAGGAGAGCGGTCATCGCTCAGGCGCGAAGACTAGCCCCGCCCGACATTGCTCAAGACGAGGTAGAGACATTCCTCAAAGACCATGGCCTGTCGGACGAGTAACCGAAGGTGCCTCCCGAAACCCACGATACTCCCCACGACATGCCACCCAGAATAGAGGCCAACGCCGCAGGCGACGGCACAATCACCTACCGCATCGACACCATGCCGACAGACCTTCCCCCGGTGCTTGGCCGCGACCTGCTGCGCGCCTGGGAACAGGCGCGCGAGGCGGCGCGGCGGGCGATCTGGAGTGTGGCGCGCATCTTCCGCTTCCAAGCGCCGGACGGGACGACCACGGACCTCGCCTTGCAGGACGAAGATGCGCGCTGCTGGGCGGGCGCGGTTGACCGCTCGCTCGGCATTCAGACCGGCTATGGGCTGTCCGTCTGCCTGCGTCTGCTCGCCCTGGTCGATCTGCTGGCACGCGCCGCCTGGGCCACCGGCCTGGTCGATCTGCAAGGCGGCGGCGCCGAGTTGCACCCGGCCCTGATCCGCGCCGCGGCCGAGGCACCGCTCACCGCCGATGCACGCTTCGACGAAGCCATGCTGCGTGCAACATTCGCGCACTTGCCGGGGTGCGCCGGCATCCGTACATAGCGGCCATGCGCATAGCCCCCCTGTTTCTCGCCTGCACCCTGCTCAGCGGCTGCGGCTTCCCGCCGCCGCTGTCCAGCGAGGACCGCGAGGCGCTGGCCAGCTGCAATGCGGACGTGAACCGGACCTGGAACGTCCAGCACCGCGCTGACCTCTCGCTGCGGCCGGAGCCGGATGCGCCCTACTCCGGCAACACGCCGCCCGGCCTGCCGTCGGATGGGCTGTCCGACCAGTATGCGCATAATGCGATGATCGAAGATTGTCTGCACGGCAACAGTGCCGAGCCGCTCAGCGGGCCTGTCGCCAACCCCGCGCCCGAGGCCCCGCCGGCGCACCCTTGACTGGCTTTACCAGACCCGCGCCACCCCATACAGGTCGAACACGGTTTCGTTGGAAACGAGTACAAGAGTTTCTGCCATCGCTTGGGCAATCAGCATTCTGTCGAACGGATCATTGTGCGGACCGGGTAAGCTGCCTGCCATTTGGCCATGCCGGACGCTGACCGGCAGGACGCTGAAGCCATTCCCCACAATGGTACCTTCGATATCACTAACGATGCTTGCCACGCCGGGCAGCTTGCCGATCCGGTGCTTTGTCGCAATTTCCCATGCCGATGCTGCACTGACATAGACGGGCGTGGCCGGCACCGTGATTGCCGTTCGTGCGGCGGTAGAGAGGGACCGGTGGCCAGCCAGCCACCAGATAAAGGCATGCGTATCCAACAGCAATGCCGTCACAAACTACTCCCAAAGTGCGAGTTCTTCCTCGGGCAGAGGGTCAAAAAACGCATCGTCCAGGCTGACGACACCTGCAAGCGCGCCAAATTTCCGCACCGGTGCCGGTCGGAGCGGTACCAGCCTGGCCACCGGATCCCGGCCACGCGCCAGAATAATCTCCTCGCCTGCTTCCACCCGCGCCAGTAATTGGGACAGATTTGTCTTAGCCGCGTGGATTGTGACGATTTCCATGGTGAGGATACCTCCTTAGCTAAGGAGTAAGCTAACCCGAGGCTATTGGTCAAGTTTTTACCGGCCTACTCGCACAGCCCCGACATCACATAGCTGCCCGCATCGTAATCGGCACCGCGCGAAACCACGTCTTTCGTGCCGTCGCTTGCCACGACCAGCTTGGTGATACCGTCCAGCAGATCGACCTGGCGCTGGGCGGCCGCGTTGCTGCCTGGGCCAGTCTCACAAAAATATTTACGAAAAATATCCTTGGTGTCGCCGACGCGGCTGTTGATCTCGGCGCAGGCCTGGCGGGCAACGGCGAGGAAGGCGGCGCGGTGGCGCGCCTCGTGCGCGGTGATCATGCGGATGGCCTTGCGGATCAGCGGCGCGTCCGGGCTGGCGGCGTCCTCGTCGTAGGCAGGCAGCATAGTCGTGCCGCCAGCAACGATCGTGGTGAAGCGGTGGCCTGGCCCCGAGGTTTGCGCGTCCACCGACCAGCGAAAATTGCCGATCTCCCCGTTCGGGCACATGCTGGTGCTGGAGGCCTCCTCCAGAAACTCGTCGATGCTGTGCGCCGCGACGCGGTTCTGCGTGACCGGCATGGCGGTGATCTGCAAGCTGCACGGATCGGCCGAGCAGAAGCCGCTGATGGTCTGGCGCAATTGCGTCTGCGCCTCCTGGCAGGCGCTGGCATCGCCGCCGCGGCACGCTTCGGCCGCAGCCGCTCGCGCCTGCTGCACGGCCGCCTGATCCTCGGCATCGAGTTGGCAGGGCGATGTACGGTGCACGGCGCCTTCGGAGAACGCCGGCCCTGCCGCTGAGAAAAACAGCGCCGAAACACACGCATACGTTGCAAAACACAGTCGTCTGTGTTCGGCATGTCGAGCAATCATGCTGATCCTCACGGCTTAAAATACGTCCCGGCATCAGGCCGGGGCCGTCGATGAAATGTCCAAAGCCTCAATGGCACAGGATACGGGCGTGGTCCACCGCGATATCACGGCTGGAATATTTTAGGGTGTTCTTGAAATGAAATAGATATAATAAAGAATTCTTATTTACGATACCGACATGTTCTCGGCGTAAGTCCGGCCCGTCACGATTTGATACAGCACGACCCGGGGAGAGCAAGCACGGCAGAAACCGCAAAGGCGCTACGAACGCAGATGTACGCGAAGGTTGCGTATCGAAATGATGAGCACGCGCCTTGGGTGGACCAATACCCTCCTTCGCGTCTTCGCGGTTTCACTTTGGATATTGCCGTAACACCGCAGGCTGGCCTTGGCTGACGTGCCTTCAGGCCACCACCAGGCCGGACGCCTGCACCTCGAACAGGCGGCGATAAATCCCGTTATGACTTAACAACGAGACATGCGTCCCCTCCTCGATGATCCGGCCGCGGTCGAAGACCAGGATACGGTCCAGCGCGCGCACCGTGCTCAGCCGGTGGGCAATGACGATGGCAGTGCGGCCGGCCATCAGCCGAAGCATCGCATCCTGGATCAAGGATTCGGACTCAGAATCCAGGCTGGAGGTCGCCTCGTCCAACACCAGGATCGGCGTGTCGGCCAGGAAGGCGCGGGCCAGCGCCACACGCTGGCGCTCGCCGCCCGAGAGCTTGATGCCCCGCTCGCCGACCAGCGTGCCGTAGCCTTTCGGCAGCCGCGCAATAAAATCATGCGCATTCGCAAGCATGGCGGCATGTTCGATCGCCGCCTGCGAGGCGCCCGGGCGCCCGTAGCCGATATTTTCGGCCAGCGAGCGGTGGAACAGCACCGGATCCTGCTGCACGGTAGCAATCTGCGACCGCAACGATGCCTGTGTGGCACGCGCAATATCCTGCCCGTCGATCAGGATCCTGCCCGACTCGACATCGTACAGCCGCTCCACCAGTTTCACGAAACTGGTCTTGCCGGACCCGGAATGGCCCACCAGCCCGACACGCTCGCCCGGCGCGATGGTCAGCGAGAAATTCTCGTACAGCGGCGCCGGCGCGCCGGCGTAGCGAAAGCCCACGCGCTCGAACACGATGCCGCCACGCTCGATGCGGATCGGTGCCGCGTCCGGCGCGTCAGCCACGCCGGGCGCCTGCGCGTGCATCAGCACCATCTCATGCATGTCGTTCACCGAGCGCTGCAGTACCGAGATATGCTGGCCGATGTCCCGCAAATAGCCGTGCACCACGAAATAGGTGGTCAGCACCCAGGTCACGTCGCCGGCCGAAGCGCGGCCCTGCCACCAGAGCCACAGCACCAGCCCGACCACGGCGGTGCGCAGCAGCAGCAGGCTGGCGGCCTGCGAGGAGCCGCTGTTGGTGCCGCGCAGCCAGAAGCGCCGCGTGCGCCGCTGCCAGCGCGCCAGCGTGGCGGCCAGCCGCACATCTTCGCGCGCCTCGGCGCCAAACCCCTTCACCACGGCATTGCACCCCACCGCGTCCGCCAGAGCACCGCCGACCCGCGTGTCCCATTGATTGGAAAGCTGCGCCGCCGGCGACACATAGAGCAGCGACAGCGCGACGCACTGGCCGATGAACGCAGCCGAGCCTGCGGCCACCAGCAGCCCCATCGACGGCCAGCGCAGCCCTAGCAGCAGAGTCGATCCGCCCAGCACCATGGCGGACGGCAGCAGCGCCAGCAGCAGCGTGTCGTTCAGCGTATCGAACGCCCACATGCCGCGGCTGATTTTACGCACGGTCGAGCCCGCAAAACTGTTCGCCTGCCACTCGGCGGAGAATCGCTGCACGCGGGCGAACGTGCTGCGGGCGACGTCGGTCATATTGGCCAGCGTCAGGCGCACGATGCCGCGGTAGGTGACGTAGCGGAACAGCACCAGCGCCAGGCCGAGGCCGGCCATGGCGGCGAGGGCGATGATGGCGGCCCGGCCCGC
>Ga0116231_10013140_pt1 | contig 11769 bp, 12 predicted proteins | sample S1TSphgellanicum_2_FD_89695 | JGI IMG/M metagenome (GOLD analysis project Ga0116231, IMG submission 89695) | Host-associated microbial communities from peat moss isolated from Minnesota, USA - S1T2_Fd - Sphagnum magellanicum MG | ecosystem: Host-associated > Plants > Peat moss > Unclassified...
CGCTTGGCGCCGTCCGGAGGTGGTTTTCGAGCACCGGAGCGGAGCGGCCTCTTCGGCCGTGAGCCTCGGCGCGCAGAAAACCGCCTCCGGATGGCCGGCGCAGTAGAATTCTTGCCCAGCCTCTGCGCTTTTCCGCCCTACGGCGCTACGCCACCTTCTTAAGCCCGGGAGAAGGTGCATAAGCCCCCGACTCCCCTTGAATGGGCTTGAGCGCCTCGGTCAGCCCAAGCACGGTCTCTGCACCGCCCAGGAACAGCACTCCGTCGGTGGCCAGTTGCCGTGCCATATTCTCCAGCACCCGTTTCTTGGTCGGCGCGTCGAAATAGATCAGCACGTTGCGGCAGAATATCACATCGAACCGGCCAAGCGGGGAGAGGTCGGCGAGCAGGTTCCATTCGCGGAAGCTGACGGCGGAGCGCAGCTTTTGATTGGCGCGCCACTGCCCGTCCTCCTTGGTGAAATATTTCACCAGCATTTGCATGGGCAGGCCGCGCTGGATTTCGAACTGGGTGAAAAGGCCGGATGTGGCGCGGGCGAGCGGGCCGCGGGCGATATCGGTGCCGACGATTTCGACCTGCCTGGTGCCGAGCGCGGCGGCGAGGTCAGCGACGATCATGGCAATGGAGTAGGCTTCCTGGCCGGTGGAGGCGGCGGCCGACCAGATGCGCAATTTCGCACCCGGGGGGCGGGCGCCATGCAGGCGCGGCAGGATTCGGCTGCGCAGCGCATCGAACGGCTTGCCGTCGCGGAAGAACAGCGACTCGTTGGTGGTCATCGCCTCGACCACCTCATTTTCCAGGGCGCTGTTCGGCGTCAGCCGGTCGGCCAGCGCGTCAAGGCTGGCCAGGCGTTCCCGCTTGAGCAGGTCGGAGAGCCGGCTTTCCAGCAGGTACGTCTTGTCCGGACCCAGAATGAGACCCGACCGCGTCTTCAGCATGGCCGCGATGGCGGCGTAACCCCGGCTCATCGGACGCCCACGCCGGCGCGGTGATCGAGCATTTTCAGCACGCGCGCGCCGATTTCCGGCAGCGGCAGGATGGCATGGGCCAGGCCCGCCTTGGCAATGGCCCCGGGCATGCCCCAGACCACGCTGGTGGCTTCATCCTGGGCGATCGCCGCCCCGCCCGCTGCGACCACGGCCTTTGTGCCCAGCATTCCGTCGCTGCCCATGCCGGTGAGCATGACCACGAGCACCCGCCCATCCACCGCCGCCACGGCCGAGCGCAGCATCGGGTCCACGGCCGGCCGGCAGAAATTCTCCGGCGGCGCATCCGATAATTCGGCGGTCATGCCGCCCGGCCCGCGGCGTACCAGCAAATGCCGGTCGCCCTGCGCCAGCGTAATGTGGCCGGGCCGCAATGGGTCGCCATGTTTGGCTTCGGCACAGGGCAGCACCCCGAGCTTGTCGATATGGTCGGCGAGGATGGCGGTGAAGGTGGGCGGCATGTGCTGGGTCAGGACGATGGGAACCTTGATCGAGGCGTTAAGAGACTTTATGAGCGCAAACAAGGCATTAGGACCGCCGGTGGAACTGCCGATGGCGAGCAGGAGCGGCGCCTGCCGGGGCGGCGGCGCCAGGGCCTGGCCGCCGCTGCCTGCCGGCGCGCGGGCGGCTGGGGATCTCAGCGGGGCGGCGGGGGCTTTCGCCGAACGCCGCAGGCGCGCCAGGCCTTTGACGCGCGCCAGCAATTCCGCGGCGAAGCGGCCGTCCTGCATGTCGGCGGCCGAAGGCTTGGGGATCGTGTCCGCGGCGCCCAGCCGGATGGCGCGCATCGCAACATCGGCGCCGCGGGTGGTCAGGGTAGAGGCCATGATGACGCTGACGCCGGGCGCCGCCTTGAGCAGAAGGGGCAACGCGGTCAGCCCGTCCATCACCGGCATTTCAATGTCGAGCACCACCACATCGACAGGCTGAAGCACGATGGCGTCCAGCGCCGCCTGACCGTTATTCACCCGTGCGACGACCTGAATGGCAGGATCGGCCTCGAGAATCCCAGCGATGGCGCGGCGGATGACGGCCGAATCATCGCATATCATGACCCGGGCCGCGTCGGCCGGCGCGCTGCGTGCGGGGGGGGCAAATGCGGTCACGGGCACTTTGGGGGCAATTCCATCAGAAGAAAACTCCAGAAAGAAAGGCCTTCTTTTTTGAAAAAAAGAAGCAAAAAACTTTTATTCTTTGGGCTGAGCGGTACGACCGGCATGCGCGCTAAAGTTCGCAGGTTTTTGCTTCTTTTTTCAAAACAGGAGTCCTTGCTTAAAGCAATCCAACCTGACAAAACTTGCCGACGAGGATCTCCTTATCAAACGGCTTCATGATGAACTCCTGCGCTCCCGCCTCGATAGCGCGCTCGACAAAGCTCATTTCGTTTTCGGTTGTGCAGAACACCACCGGCGGATTATCCGGCCCAAATTCCTTTCGTAACGCACAGAGGAATTCCAGCCCGTTCATGTTCGGCATGTTCCAGTCCAGCAGCACCGCATCCGGCATATGCGCGCGGCAGGAATCGAGCGCGATCTGCCCATCGGCCGCCTCCTCCACCAGGTAGCCCTGGCCTTCCAGGATCAGCCGGGCAACGCGCCGCACCACCCGGCTGTCATCCACGACGAGGCAGGTCTTCGGCATCATGCAGCCTGTGCCAAATCGAGATTCAGCAACCGGTCCACGTCCAGCACGACCAGCAGCCGATCGTCGAGCCGGTAGATGCCCTGGCTATGCTCGACCCAAAGTGCCGGCAGAGTGGGCGGATTGCGCTCAAGCCCGGCGGCCGGCAAGGCAATCACTTCGCTGACCTGATCGACCAGCAGCGCGTAAAGTTCGCTGCCCTGCTCGGTCACGATGGACATGGACGGTGCCCCGGCCTCCCGCGCCGGCAGCCGCAGGCGCTGCCGCAGGTCGATGGCAGTCACGATGCGGCCGCGCAGGTTGAGGTTGCCGGCAACCTCGCGCGGCGCTAGCGGAATGCGGGCAATCGTCTGGTCCGCCAGCACATCACGCACCGCCAGCACCGGCACACCGCACAATTGGTCGGCGAGCATGAGCGTGACGTAGGTGCACGTGGGTTCGGCTGGGCCGGCCGCGGGGTTCTCATCCATTTGGTAGCGTTGCCTTTGAGAAAGAAAGGACTTCTGTTCTGAAAAAAAGAAGCAAAAGACTTTCGGTCATAGCGGGAGTGCTGCTTCGGAGAGGCATTGGCGCAGGCTGGCGAGCAGGTCGGCGCCGGCGGATTTGGCAATGTAATCAGTGAAGCCCGCGGCCCGGCCCCGCTCCACGTCCGCGACGGAGGTGCGGCCGCTGAGCGCAATCATCGGAAGGTCGGTCCAAATGCCTCCGCTGCGCACCTTGCGGGCGAAATCCAGCCCATCCATGCCCGGCATTTCAATGTCCGACACGATCACTTCGAACATCTTGCCCGAGTCGCGCAGGCGCAGCGCCTCCTCCGCACTGCCGGCCGAGGTTACCTCGTAGCCGGCCGCCGCCAGGCTGGGCACCAGAAGCTGGCGGAAGAAATTGCTGTCCTCCACCAGCAGCAAGCCCCGCGGCTGCGCCTCCGTCTGTGGCGTCGTGTCCAGCCAGTCGTGCCAGGCGCGGTTCAGCCAGAAGGCGGTATCCAGCACGTCCGCCGCCTGGCCGGCGATCACCGCCGTGCCGAGCAGGCCCGGCGTGCTCGACCCGAGCTCGATGCGCAGCTTGTCCTGCACCACATCGACGATGGCATCGACCATCAGCCCCATGGTGCGCGACCCCTCCACGAAGACCAGGATCGGCTGGGTCGCCGGCGGATCCGCGGCCGCCCATTGCCCATCGCCGTCGATGGCAATCAGCGGCATCAGCGCGCCGCGATACTGCGTCACCGACCCGGCGGCCGAACGCTCGATCCGCTCGCGCGGAATATCCTCCAGACGCGCCACCAGGCTCAGCGGCACGGCCCGCAAATTCGACTCGCCGCCGGCGCGGAACAGCAGCAGCGACATCTGCTCGTCTGCCCGAACGCCGGCCGCAGACTGCGCGGCATTGTCCCGTGTCTCCCGGCTGGCGGACACGCCGGCGCTGCGCGCGACACCATTCGGGTCCAGGATCATGATCACCGACCCGTCGCCCAGGATGGTGTTGCCGGAGAACATGGTGACGTGCCGCAGGATCGGCGCCACCGGCTTGACCACGATTTCCTCGGTATCGAACACTTCCTCGACAACAATGCCGAGCAGGCCAGATCCCACGGCGGTGACGATGACCGTGGCCGCCGCCGGCACACGCCCGCCTTCATCCGCCCCCTCCATGCGCAGCAAGGAGCCGAGAGAGACCAGGGGCAGCAGCCGGTCGCGCAGGCGAAGGACTCCGGTGGGGCCAATATATTCGATGCTCAACCCGCCGGTGCCGCTGGCGTCGCCCACCCGCACCAGCTCGCGCACGCTGATTTGCGGTATGGCGAACCGCTCGCCGGAAGCCTTGACGATCAGCGCCGAGACGATCGCCAGCGTCAGCGGGATTTTGATTGTGAAACAACTGCCCTTGCCGAGCGTGCTGGTCAGCTCGATGGCGCCGCCGATCCGCTCGATATTCGAACGCACCACATCCATGCCGACGCCGCGGCCGGAAATGGAGGTGACCACCGCGGCCGTGGAAAAACCGGCGCGGAAAATAAAACTGTGGATCTGGCTCTCGGTCATGGCGGCGAGTTCGCTCTCGGTCGCCAGCCCCTGCGCCAGGACTTTGGCGCGGATCCGCGTGACGTCCAGGCCGCGGCCGTCGTCCTCCACTTCGATCAGGATGTGACCGCCTTCGTGGCGGGCGTTGAGCATGATGCGGCCGGTCTCGGACTTGCCGGCCGCACGCCGCACCTCGGGCGTTTCCAGACCATGGTCGGCGCTGTTGCGGACCATGTGGGTCAGCGGATCGCGCATCAGTTCCAGAATCTGCCGGTCCAGCTCCGTATCCTGGCCGCGCATTTCCAGCTCGATCTTCTTGCCGGTCTCCTTGGCCAGGTCGCGCACCAGGCGCGGCAGCTTGTTCCAGGCATTGCCGATGGGCTGCATGCGCGTCTTCATCACCCCGTCCTGCAGGTCGGAGGTGATGTGCGACAGACGCTCCAGCGGCGGGCTGAAGGCGGTGTTGCCCTGGGCGCGCGAGATTTGCAGCAACTGGTTGCGGGTGAGCACGAGTTCGCCCACCAGAGTCATCAGCTCCTCCAGCACCTCCACACTCACGCGGATGGTCTGCATCGCCACCGGACCTTCGGTGTGCGGCGCCTCCGCCGTGGCGGAGGTTTCGGGCGGGGTTTCCCGCGCCGGTGCCGGCGCTGCTGCCGCCGCAGCGGCTTCCGGCACGTCGCCATGGTCGGGTGCCGCAGCCGCTTGTGCCGCAGGGGCTTGTGCAGCAGGGGCTTGTGCAGCAGGCGGGGGCGCCCCGGACGGCTCCGGCGCCGGTTCGCCGGCAGCCACCTTGTTCAGCGCCGTGATCAGCGCCTCATCGTCGCCCGGCGGCTCCACGCCGGTCGCGCCCAGCGCCGCGACGATTTCCTTGATCCGGTCCAGCGCCGACAGCACCAGCGTAATCACCCCGGCAGTGACGGTCAGCTCGCCGTCCCGCACCCGGCCGAGCACATTCTCCCCGGCATGCGCCACGTGCTCCAGCCGCGGCAGGCCAAGGAAGCCGCACGTGCCCTTGATGGTATGCACCATGCGGAAAATCAGTGAGAGCGTGCCCTTGTCATCGGGCGTGCGTTCGAGCTTGACGAGCGCGAGATCGAGCTCCGCCAGGCTCTCGTTCGTTTCAGTGAGGAATTCAGCGAGCAGGTCGTCCATGGCGCGCAGAATGGCGTGGACAGGTTGAGAACGGGTAAAGTTTACCCGGGGCCCGTCGTCAGTTCGGTCTCCGACAGCAGGATGATGCGTAAACCCTGGCTCGCCGCCAGCAGGCAGGCCATCGGCACGGCGAGGCCGCGCGGGTCGCGCCATCCTGCCGCGGCCGCCGCGCCGGCGGCGGCGCAGGCGGCCAGCGTCTCCGGCCAGGCAGCGTTGCGGCCGATCACCCGCAGGCGCAGCGCGCCGGCCTCTCCGTGCAGCACGATATCGCCGCCACGCGGCAGGGCAGCCGAGCCGAGGAGCAGAAGATTCAGCCCCAGCCTGCGCAGCGCCGGCGCCATCGCCTGGTCCAGTTCCAGCGTGACCCGCAGCCGCTCGGCGTTCGGCAGGCCGGGCACCAGCGCCTGCATGATGCGTGTGCCGGGCACTTCCACATCCTCGGCCCAGGCCGCGCGCAGCAGGCGCAGCCGGGCCGCCAGGATCGACGCGCTCTCGCGCGCGATCGCCAGTGCCTCGGGATCGCCATCTTCGGCGAGCATGTCCAGCGTGCCGGCCAGCGAGCCGAGCGGGCCGGCAATATCATGGCAGATCCGCGCGGCCAGCGCCGCCGGCAGCCGCAGCGCATCGGCCGGCGGCGAGATGTCGAGCATGGCGTACCCCTCTTCTGCAAGGATCAGGCACGATGGCAGGCGAAAATGGGCGGCAGGTGAATACGTCAGCCCATAAGCCCACATCTTACGAACCAGGACAGTTCGTGCGCCACCCCGGCGCGCCGGACTGGGGGCTGGGTCAGGTGCAGTCGGTCGCCGGCGCGCGGGTGACGGTGAATTTTGCCGAGGCCGGCAAGGTGCTCATCAATACGGACGTGGTCACGCTCGACGTGCTCGATGCGCCCACTTGACGCGGCACCTCCCCGCCGCGACCTAAGCTGGATGTCAGCACTGATCGATCCGTTCGCACGCCCCATCACCTACCTGCGGGTATCGGTGACGGACCGCTGCGACCTGCGCTGCGTCTATTGCATGGCCGAGGACATGACCTTCCTCCCCAAGCGGGAGATTCTGTCCCTCGAAGAGCTTGAGATTTTGTGTGGCGCCTTCATCGACCGCGGCGTCCGCCGGCTGCGGATCACCGGCGGGGAGCCGCTGGTGCGCCGCGGCGTTCTCACCCTGTTCGACGCGCTGGGCGCGCGGCTCGGCGAGGGGCTGGACGAGCTGACGCTGACCACGAACGGAACCCAGCTCGCCCGCCATGCCGACGCGCTGGCACGCGCCGGCGTACGCCGCATCAACGTCAGCCTGGATACGCTGGACCCGGAGCGTTTTGCGCGTATCACGCGGTGGGGGCGGCTGAGCGCGGTGCTGGACGGGCTGCATGCAGCCGGGCAGGCCGGGCTCGGGGTGAAAATCAACGCGGTGGCGTTGCGCGGCGAGAATGAGCACGAATTCGACGCCATGCTGGACTGGTGCGGCCGGCAAGGGTTTGACCTGTGCCTCATCGAGACCATGCCGATGGGCGAGATCTCCGCCTCCCGCGCGGATCAGTTCCTGCCGCTCTCGCTGGTGCGCCGGCGTTTGCAGGAACGCTGGACGCTGGACGAGACCGCGTACCGCACCGGCGGCCCGGCCCGCTACGTCACGGTGCGCGAAACCGGCCGGCGGCTGGGTTTTATTACGCCCATGACGCATAATTTCTGCGAGGACTGCAACCGCGTGCGCCTGACCGTGACGGGCACGCTCTACATGTGCCTCGGCCAGGACGATGCCGCCGATTTGCGTGCCCCGTTGCGCCAGGGCGGCGACCTTCCTGCTGCGATCGACGCCGCCATCGCCCGCAAGCCCCGCGGCCATGATTTCATCATCGAGCGGCGCGGGATACCTTCGGTACGGCGGCATATGAGCGTCACCGGCGGGTAGGCGCAGGCCGGTCCGGGCCGTACTGCGCTGCGGCTTAATCACATTTTTACACGGGCCTGGGCATGTGTATCGGCGAAATCCAGCAGATTGCCAGGTCATTCCGTGCGAGCCTTGTCCCTCTCCCTTTTCATGATCGTTGCGCTGGGTCCGCTCGGTGTGGCACTCGCCTGCACGCTGGTGCCGCTGCCGACGGGCCCCGTGGCCGCCGTGTTTCCACCGTGGTGGGGGGCGAGGCAGGCGGTGGCGGCGGCCGGCAGTGCCGGCGCGGTGATCCGGCTCGGCGCCTTGCCCAGCGTCGTTATCGTCCTGGCCGCGGACCGGGGTTTGCTGCGGTCGCACGGCGCCTGGCTGCTGCTTGATCCAAGCGCGCTTGGCGGCTGCTCACCGTCGGCATCCTGATGTCCGGGGGCACCAAGGGCTCCGGCCTGTACCGCCAGCGGCAAGCGCTGGACAAGCTGTTCCTGCCGGCCTTGTGGCTGCATATTCCGCTCATCGCGGCCGTGGCCGTGGCGCTTTCCGGGCCCGTGACGGCGCTCGTGGCGACGGCGGCCGCACTGGCGCTCGTCCCCAGCATGCTATGGACCCGGGCGCCCACTGCACGGATGACCCGGGTCATCATCAGTATCGCGTCCGTCGGCATGGTGTCGCTGCTGGTCGGTGCGGCACGCGGCAGTACCTGGCAGGTTGACCTGCACATGTATTATTTTGCCGTGCTCGCCATCCTGGGCACCTATTGCGACGTAGGGATGATCCTGGCCGCCGCCTCGGTCATCATCCTGCATCATCTGACGCTGAATTTTCTGGCGCCGGCGCTGGTGTTCCCCAACGGCACGGATCTGGCCCGCGTGGTGCTTCACTCCGTCATCGTGATGGTCGAGGCCGCGGCCCTGTCCTGGATGTGTGTCGAGGTTGCCGCCAAGCTCGATGCGCTCGACCGTGCGCTGGCGATGATCGAATTTTCGCCGGACGGCAAAATCATCTTTGCCAATAAGAATTTCCTCGACACCATCGGCTATACGATGGAGGAGATCGAAGGCCGTCACCATAGTATGTTCATGCCCCCTGGCCAGGCCGATACAGAGGCGTACCGGCAATTTTGGCCGGCCTTGCGGCGCGGCGAGTTTCAGCTCGGCGAGGTTCCCCGCGCCGGCAAAGGCGGCCGCGAGGTGTGGCTGCAGGCGAGCTATGTGCCGATTCCCGGCATCGGGCGGAACATTCACCGCGTGCTCAAGGTTGCCAGCGACATCACCTCGGTCAAGCAGAGGGAGGCGCTGGAGCTGGCAAAGCAGGCTTCCCGGACGAAGGCGCTGGAGGCGTCGGTGCGTGACTTCGAGGGCATGGTCGGCGGTCTTGCGGCCGACCTTTCCTCCTCGGCGGCCGCCATGGAGGAAAGTGCCCAGACCATGTCCGGCACTGCGGCCCAGGCCGGGCAGCAAGCTGCGATGGTGGCCGCGGCGGCGCAGCGGGCGAGCGCTGACGCGGCCCTGGCCGCCGCCTCGACCGAGGAACTCTCCGCCTCGATCACGGATATCAGCCGCCAGGTCGCACAATCATCGGCAATCACGACCAAAGCGGTTGCCGAGGCCGAGCGCACCAATAGTATCGTGCAAAGACTGGCGCAGGGGGCCGAGAAAATCGGCGATGTCGTCGGCCTGATCACCAGCATCGCCGGCCAGACCAATCTTCTGGCGCTGAATGCCACCATCGAGGCCGCACGGGCGGGGGATTCCGGCAAGGGATTTGCGGTGGTCGCCGGCGAGGTCAAGAGCCTGGCCAGTCAGACCACGAAAGCGACCGGGGAAATTGGTGTCCAGGTGCTCGAAATCCAGACTGCGACGCGGGAGGCCGTCGAGGCCATTCAGGGCATTGCCGTCACCATCCGCGAAGTCAGCCAGATTGCCGCCACCATCGCCAATGCCGTCGAGGGGCAGGGGGCGGCGACCTCCGCCATTGCCCGCAACGTGGAGCAGACATCGGCCTCGGCCGGCGCGGTCACGTCCAATATCGGCGATGTCATGCATGCAGCCACGCGGAGCGGCACCGCCGCGGGCGAGGTCTTGACCGCGGCCGGCGACGTGTCGGTGAGTGCGCGGCAGTTGACCGGTGCGGTGAGCAATTTCATCGCCAAGGTGCAGGCGGCGTGATGCGGGCCTTGCCCCGCAGGGTGGACGAAGTCCGACAGGCGTTAAGTTAAGCCCGCCAAAACTGCATTTGACGCTCAAAACCCGGCGTCATGGCGAGGAGCCCTTTGCGACGAAGCAATCCAGGGCTGGAACGGCAAGCCGGACAGCAACGCATTCATCCTGGAAGCGAACTGGGTGCCGTTCGGCAAGGAAGGCGCCTGGCTCTCGCCGCTGGCCAATATGAAGCTCGGCGTGCAATACACGATCTACACGCTGTTCAACGGCGCATCCCACAATTACGACGGTTTTGGCCGCAACGCCTCGGATAACAACACGCTGTTCCTGACTGCGTGGTGGATATTTTAGCAGGTCGGCGGCATCGCAGGGCGCGCTACGGGCGGCTCTTGTTGCCGCAAGCACGCGCGATCATCAACGGCGTAGCCCGCATCTTGATGCGGGTTCTTCGCGCAAAACACGCGCGGGCGGGACCAAGCCCAGCATAGGGTCAGTCATTGGCTGTCTGCTACCGACAGAAGTAAATCTTACCTCATCGACTTGCTTCAGTTCAGGCTGGAAACCTGAAGCTTTGGTCATTTCGGAAAGGCGAGGGTGCTCTTCAATCGCGAACGCGACTATCGCCGAGTTGGCATTAGCAGCAGCGGTTATCCGGTTTGTGTTTCCAACACTACGGCATCGGGGTCGGTCGCCGCCTGAGGACAGGCCGCCTCAGCCCGAACAAACCCTGTGCCCCGGCCTGCTGGCCGGGGCACAGACATGACCAGCTTACTTAGGTTTTGCTGGTGCCGGGGCGGGAGCCGCCGGGGCCGGAGCGGGGGTCGGCTCGGGCGCGGCGGGAGCGGCTTCAGGCGCCGGCTCCGGTGCTGCCTCGGCCTTCGGCTCGGCCTTTTTGGCTTTGGCCACGTGGTGCTTGGCCTTCGCCTTCTTCTCGGTCTTGGCAGGCGCAGCCTTGGCGGGCTCCGGCGTGGTCGGCGGGGCAAAACTCTTGCCTTCCTTCGCCGCATCCAGGCTCTTGGCGTTGAGGTCATCGACAGCGGCATCGCCGGCCGCCGTGGGCTTCAGCTTCTCATGCTTCGGCACCATCTTGTGGTGCATCTTCTTCGGCGCAGGCTTGGCATCCGGCGCCGGCGCATCGGCGGCAGGCGCGGGCGTATCGGCCGGTGCAGGCGCCTGGGCCGATGCCGTGGCGATCCAGCCACTCGCCGCAAGGGCCAAGGCTGCCCCAATGATTGATGTCTTACGCACGGCCGACACTCCTCAGATAATGGTCAAAACGATGGCGTGGCACACAAGGCCCACTCTCATAACGAGCGAAAGCTGGTTTGGTGCCAGTCCGAGTGCAAGACAATCACCGTAAAGCAGCAATTCTGTCGCAGTGTGTTGCCAAAGTGATGCATACCCCTCGCATGACCCCTGACACCGCCCACCCCTCCCTCTTCGCCGACCCGCCGCCAGCCGCTCGCGCCGTCGCGGATACGGCGCCGCTCGCCGACCGGCTGCGCCCGCAAACGCTGGCGGATATCATCGGCCAGGACGCGCTGGTCGGCCCCGACGGTACGCTCACCCGCATGCTGGCACGCCGCAAACTCGCCAGCCTGATCCTGTGGGGACCGCCCGGCGTCGGCAAAACCAGCATTGCCCGCCTGCTCGCCGATGCCGCTGGCTTGCATTTCGTCCAGCTCTCCGCCGTGTTTTCCGGCGTCGCCGACCTCAAGCGCGCCTTTGCCGAGGCCGAACGCCGCCGCGCCGGGGCCGCCGGCCAGGCGACCCTGCTGTTCGTGGACGAGATCCACCGTTTCAACCGCGCCCAGCAGGACGGTTTTTTGCCCGTTGTGGAAGACGGGACGATCGTGCTGGTGGGGGCGACGACTGAAAACCCGTCCTTCGCGCTCAACGGCGCGCTGCTC
>Ga0116231_10013141_pt1 | contig 11768 bp, 9 predicted proteins | sample S1TSphgellanicum_2_FD_89695 | JGI IMG/M metagenome (GOLD analysis project Ga0116231, IMG submission 89695) | Host-associated microbial communities from peat moss isolated from Minnesota, USA - S1T2_Fd - Sphagnum magellanicum MG | ecosystem: Host-associated > Plants > Peat moss > Unclassified...
GGGGGGGGGGGGGGGGGGGGGGTAACACTCATCCCATGACAACCTTTTTTTAATTGCTTAACATTGTTGATGAAAATGATTTTTTAAACATTATTTTGTTCCCATTATCATATTTTCCTTTATAGTCACATTATCCATCATTCAAGTTTGAAATATTAATACTTGGACAACAAATGAAGATGGATATAAATCAATTTTAATTTATTTATCTTCCAATCATGGATGGATTTCATCCAATGATTTATTTATTTAATTCAACTCGTAAATGAAACTCATCCATGCAAAAATGACATTCATCCATGTGAAATCATTCTTTTTTGGACACATGGCTTGACATAGGTGGATTAAAATCACATTAAGCTTTAAACTACAAGTTCAAAGCTCCAAACTCGGGCTTTAAACTCATGCACAAGCCATCCTCAATACCCTACCACTTAATTTGTCTAATCTATTTAACACTTAACCTAACTAGTGTATGTTTCACCTAACTATTACTACTATTGGTTTCACAACATTATTTTCATTTGAATACCTTTTTTTTTTCTTTGTCAATTGTATAATTTCATGTTTTAATGAACAAGGTTAAGGAATAAGCCTTTATGACTAATCAATTATATTGATAGTTCACCCTTGAACCCAATTCCAACTTATCATGTAAATTGACATACTACAAGTATTGGTGTCATTCACATGATTTGACCTAATTGCAAAACTCTTGAACATGTTTTGGGAATCAATTTGAAGAACTTTACATTTTAATGAAACATTGGCATTATGTTATGGAACATTTTCATCTTAATCAAGACTAATATTACTTGGTAGAAGTTGAATATCATTACATTTTCTTATTTTGAAGAATTATTCTTTTGTTGTGGTGAAAGTTGTTTCAATAGTTTCAAAAATAATGAAAAGTCCTTGCACATTTGATGAAATATGTTCTTTTCCATGATTTTTAATATCTTGTTAAACAATTTTTTAAGTATAAAATGGTGTTAATGATGTGATGGTGTGATCTTTTTCACATCATGGAACATAAATGGTTTGGCCTTGTGGGTCAATTGTAACACCTTGTTCTGTTCTATCCATTTTAGTCCTAGACAACTTCATTTCTATTTATTTAAACTCGAATTATTCAAAGAATTTCTCATTGCATTGCAAATCATTGGGTGGAAAGTTTTTTACTAAACATTGAAAATGATGAAGATTTCTAACAAAAATTCAATATGTGCTTGCATTTCTTGTGTTGCAATGTATCATTTATGCCTTATTTAAATGTCCAAATCTTGGGGATTGCCAATCATAGACAAATCAAGAGAGGTTGAAATGATAGAGGCATTTGTTTAGGATTGTATTTCATGCTTTTAATCACAATAATGGTAAGATCCCATGGTGTGGCTTTTAATCATATTGTACCAAAAGTCTACTTGAAACGTCTTGGTATGTAGGATTTCAAATTATAACAACATTGAATTTTTTAATGTATAGGTCATGGCTTGTATTTCCTAAACTTGTTTTTGGTTCTATAACCTTCCATTGACTTGAATCTTTGACCCATAAACCTACAACTCAAACATGGGCTCCTCTAATATGGGTATATATTTGGATTCATGTGTTTTGGCGTTTTATATTTTAGTTGTTCTCAAAATGTTGTGTTATGTTTTGATGGGAAGTGTGTTGTGCAAATTCTAGAAAACATGAAGGTTTATCTCAATTACCCAATAACATTTATTGTTTGTTGCATGCAAAAAAATCTTCAAGTAAATCAATTTGATAAAATTAAGAAAAATAAAATAAAACAAAACAATCAAACCAAAGTGAGTTTAGTTTCTAATTCAAGTTGGAGGGTAGTTGATAATCACTTATGTGGACCTAGAAGTAAGCATTCATGTTTGGCCCCTAACTTTAAAAGATCGATACTACTTTGATTGTGGTTGTGTGTGTTGTAGTTCTATGGTGCTCTCTTTTGCCTTTATGTTATGTTCTTTTCTACATTGAAAGTAAACTATTGTATCACATATTATCCTCACTTGTATTGTGTTTTACTAATTATGAATTGATGACTTGTGACCATATCTTGGAAGTGTATGTCTAGTAATTATGACCACCAACTTGACAAAGAATTTGACATGAAAATTGATTTTTTAATTATCAATTACCTTGTTGCTATAGTCAAAACTTTAGTCATATTTGTATTTGTTTCCTTCAACCTAGATTGTTAGGCTATGCCCTATTTACAATAGACATCCAAGGACAAAATATATGTTGGTGACCTAATAGAGGTTGTAAGGTAATGTTGAAGTGTTTGATAATTTTCTTTTAGTTTGCAAGTGATTCAAAATGGGTTTGAAAAAGATGCAATTTTAAAGGGTTATAAATGTATTAGTCCCATTTGTGAAGGGCCTTTGATGTTAATTCGTGGTATGTCCTCAACTTGTTGAAACTAATTGTTTGTGCAAATGTTTGTTTGCAATACCCAACATTTTCATTGATATTTGGGATGAATGGATTTCACATGATATCAAAGGTCAATAACTAAACATGTTTTGGTTATGATCTCCTGATGTGCAGAAGTTATGAAAAGCATGCTAGTGGAAATTCAAAAATAATGTTTTATGTTTATTAGGAGATTCAAATAAGCTCATTTTTTAACTCTTTGTGGCTTAAACTGCAATGAAGCAAACCTTACTCCATTGCTATTGAAAGCAAAAAAGATTGCTCAAAAATTTACAATGTATACCTCAAGCATCCTTCTTATAGAAATCACATGTTGGATTTTAAGATCTTTGGTTTGGCATCAAGATGGTCATATTGACATTCATGTTTATAGGAATTTATATGATGATGTCTGGGTTGAACTTCAATCAATTTTGTGCTCAAGGTCCTTAATGAGTAAAGATATTGAGGGTGCATTGTAGGCCATGGGACAATTGAATCTACACAATGGATTGTGTGCCATGCATTATCAATTGACCTCATGCAAATTCATGCAAATCTTTTGAAGGTATCTTTCTTTTGATCATTGGAATGCACAATTGGAAAATATCTTAGTAGTTTTCATTACAACACAATTATTGATTCCATTGGTGTTTGTAGTTTCATATATTCTTTTGAGGTACTTCCTTGTTTACTAAGTTACCCTAGCACATGGACTTCATATCAGCCTTCAACCATGGTAAACTTAGGTAATAAATGTTATGAATTGGGGTCGTTTTTAGGGCTTGAAACAAAAATTTCAAGGCTAATTGTGGAATGGACAGATTTACATGGACATGCAAGATTGGACAGTTGCTTTCGAACACTAGGTATTGAGAAACCATTCCTGGTTATAAATGTAAAATTTTCTTGTTTCTCTAACCCTAAGCATGTCTTTTGATTCATTAATTTGCCCTTTGATGTTGGTGCTTGTATGTTCATACTTATGTTGAGAATTTGGTGTTGATGGATGACAGGAGCATACTCAAGTTTCTGACCATCACTAGGCCTCAATTTTATACACTTGGAAAGCTTGGTATGCTTTTGCAACCCAAGGAATTTGAATGCTCCTTGTTTGTTTAGATGCACCTGACCACTAATAAATATTTGCATACACATCTAAGGCTTTGCAGTTCAAGTGTGTGTTGCTATGGAATGAAAATGGCATATGTAAAGGGTGCATATAGTTGAAAGTTGACATGAAGGCTTCCAGAAATGTGGACAATGTACAAACACTCCTACTCCTATGTTTTGTTTCCTCAAAGTTTGTGAGATTTTCTGAAAACCATGTGTGGGTCTGAAGCGTGCAAGCTAAAACCACCCAATTTTCATGCCTTCGTGAAATTCTCTCCATAGTAGCTTTTCTTTTGCATCTATATTGATTTGGCATTCTGATTAATAAGAGATTCAATGAGTAAAAGACTTGTGGTCTGTGGGGGTGACAAGCCTAGTTGATGAGGACATCTTGCTATCTCTCAGAATAAGAGAGGCTCCAGAAAACTCCACAATTCCAATCTGCCAGGAGTTTATTACAACCTAGAGTTTCAACCCTTGCAAAGATGCTAGCTACATCAAAGGCTCAATCATGTAACATTTCAGCAACACTAGCTTCAAATCTTCACTCATGGCCACAGATCCTAGAGAACAGATTCAGATTGGGAAGTTAGACACCAACAGACATTCAAGCACAGTTGCCAAAACCTGTCAAAACTGATGATGCACACACAGGAACCCTATTCCTTATCAAAAGCACCACAAACCTCATTCCAACTGCAGCAACAACATACAAACCCAAAATGCAAAACCGAAATGATGCAGACCAGCTCGCCACGCTCTCCTTGCTAGTAATATTGTAAGAAGAACGAAGCCAACCCTAAAACAACACTTCCTTCACTGCAATCACAACCCCCAAACCCTATAGATCTGCATACTTCCTGCAGAGATTTCCTGCTGCAATCTGACCCTTTCAAAACAGAGAGTCAATCAGTCTGGTACAGATGAAGCTCACCCAAAACGAAGCTCGAGGAGAATCAATCACAGCGGGACTGGCATCGATCGACATGCGACTTCATCAAAATGTAGAAGTAAAAATTAGGTCAAATGCTTTTTTTTCTCGCGCGACAAAACCCTGGGTTTGTTGCTAGAACGTCGAGAGCTTGAATCATGCTGTTCTTCAGGGAAAAAAACAAAGATCCGAGCTTCAAATCTGTGCCTATCTTCCTGACAGGATGTCTAACCAGCAAGTAGGAGCAGTGGCGTTGGTGGCACTGGCCTCATGGGCATTGGCAAAGCTAGGGTATTCACTTGTTACTGCACCCAAGGAATCAAGACTAACCTTACATGTGCATGAGATCCGAGGACCACCCAAGCCGACACTGATTGCAGCGGCAGGACCAGGAGCAAACGATCTCACCAAGATTGGGTTTGGAAGCTTTCTGGTGTTTGACAATGAGATCAGGGACGGACCGGATCGCGGAAGTGCTTTACTAGGGAGGGAGCGAGGCTATGGACCCATTAGCGATCTCAAGGGCGAGCAAGGAATCCAACTCACTTCCACCATGTTCTTCAATCCGCAATCGAGGTACAATGGAACTCTCTCCTTCCATGGGAATGTCGGAGGACCTAATCCCATCACCGAGCTTCTCGTCTTAGGGGGAACTGGGGATTTTCGAGGCGCAAAGGGTTATGCACTGGTTGAAACTTTGAAGGCGACCCCGCTGGAAGTTGTCTTTCGTTGGAGTATATACTTGTCTTACTAGAGAATCTCTCTGTGGGTTGCTTTGAGCATTTGCTCCCAATCCTGATCATGTGTAATGCAGTTTTCCAACATCCTGGAACAAAGTCTCTGTTTGTTCTCTCACCATACCTACCTTCCTCTTGTGATAGACTTTATGATGACATCTTCAACAGTCTGTTTGTTCTCTTAGATGCCTTTCTCTTCTGATAGACTTCATGACATCTTCAACAAGTTTGACAAACACTAGACTTGAAGTGCAATCTTTGTTCTCATGGCAAACTTTCAACTACAGCATTTATCTCAAAGAATGTGGCAGAGAATGTGACAATCCTATACAAACTACAGAACCTTTTTTTTACCCCTCTTGATGTCAATCCTGTCTAATAATCTTGTCATGTGCAAAGTTTTGAAATCAATCAGTAGAATGCTGATTGAAGGATTTGGGCAAGCAACTCCTCTTGATCTTATAATTTCCAGAATGACAGAGGCATGCAACATGAAGAGTTGAATTGAATCTTATACACAAGGATGCAGATTTGAAGGATTTGCCAGCAATTCCTCTTGATCTCTAGTTTCCGGAAGAAGATCATGGTGTGACTGCCACATGGAGAGTTTATTTGAATCTTGTACACAACGATGTCACAGATTTGAAGGATGTGCCAGCAAAATCCTTTTGAATCTAGTTTCCCAAAGAAAGTGGCAACTGCAACATGGAGAGTTTGATTTCAAATCAAAACACAAGAATTTGCTTATTCTTCTGTTGCAGGTCTTGAAACTTGAAAATCAATTAGAAAGTTGGCTTAGAGTTGAGGTTTTGAAGAATAGTACACCAGAGAGCATGTAACAGATACATGGCTACCTCAATTCATGCCCTCCTTTGTTTGTCCTTCTACAGATGTTTGGTGATTCATGAATGGGTGGTTTTCTCATTGAAGGTACTTGACAGGAATCATAAAAAATGTCAATCAAATGTTAGAGGCTACTGTCAAGATTTCTCTGAAAAGTCAATTTCCATTATAGACTGGAAGTTCTTTGTTAGGAAAACATGGTTTACCTAGGCTGCTCCTGACCATATTCAACTTCAACCGCTATTAGACACTGCACATCTAGAGCAGGATTCCCCATCAATGAATGTGATGATGGGTCATGTGCATCTACTATAAGGTTGAGAAAGGATGAGAAATCTTTGGAGTCCAAGAGCCAGCTAGAAAGACCTTTGATTTGCAGGAATATATATAGCCAGGTTTCTCAATTGGCGAAGAAGCATGATGAATAGTGCCAATTCAAGCCTTGGGGAGTTCTCCTCCTTGTTGTTCCATGATAGTGTAGTTAAAACTTGTCCACCCACACATACTTCAGGGCTTTTGGGTGGACATGAGCTCCACTCCACTCTTTCAATGTTGTTGTCAGCTGGCAGTTTAGTCAACTGGAATTCTCATCAACAAAGGTGAACATCAACAAATTTCAAGCTCTCCTCTTGGTTTCTTGCAGAGGCCTTCCACAATGGGAGATGAGTATGAATTTTGGTTTCTTAGCTCCATTTTCAGGGTTGTTCTCTTTATCACAGCACTGACTGGCCATTCTCATGTATGACTGTGAAATAAGGGGTCAAGGCTGAGTTCTTGCATTTGACAGGCTGCAATCCACAATTTCCTCTCCTGGTCTCTGGGTGGTGTTCTATTCCACTCTCCATGCACTTTCACTTGAGTTCAAAATCTGTGTCTTGATGTGATATTATCTCCACAAACAAGCATGGGGAATAAGCTGTCTCTGAAATTCAAACCGTCTCATATTGAAGCTCTGCTGTTTCCTCAGCTATTGTAGTAGAAACAGGTACTCTAGGGGTTTCCACATGGATGGTGGAGTTTGTCTTCCAAGCATGACTTGTTTTCGTTGGTGCATCAGTGAGGTGAACTCAAATCATGTCAGCATTTATCCTCATCAACTGCTAATATTGTTTTTAGTGTCACAAATGCAAATGTATGTGGAGCTGAGGAGAGCAGGCATCAAATCCTGCTAGATATTTACAAGCTTCACTGGATGGGTTCTTTTGAAGAAGAGAACATGATCCATCTTTGCATACACCATTTCTGAAGTCCTCCTACCTGTAGGAAATGTAGACCATTTGGTCCTTGTGTAGTATGGAACTCTGAAATTGTTTCCAGACAAATATTGCATGAAACTTGCCATCAAAAATCAAGGGTAGTGAACTCCAGAGGGCAAGAGAAGATGATATGAGGCAGAGTGTGGAAGACAATTTTCTCTTTGTGAGTGCAGTCCATCACCCTCCAAGAAAGAAATGATATGGTCAAGGGCTCACTATAATCTATCAATTGCACAAATGTTCAGTTCAAGTTTCTATGGATTTTCGAAAAATGAAGGAGCTTTTGCTTCTTCAGTGGATTCAAGATTCACCCAGCTATTGCTGTCAACTCATGGCAAACAAAAACATGGGATTTCAAACAATGCTGCAAGGATGGATTTCTTGTTTGTAAAAATTGGAGGAATCCATCTTCTTGTACTTGTAGATTTTTCCTGAGATTACTAAGAAAGAATTGCAATTTATAAACCAATTGAATTGAATCTCATCAGGGTTTAAGGCTCCAAAACATGCAGAGAGTTAGGAGTTGTGTCTTTCAGTTCTTTGAGCTTGAATTTTAGCAAATTGGCTCTGTGCTTTGAAGACCCCAATCATGCTGCTTGTGCCCGAAAATTTTCAGTCTCTACTAATTTCATCTTCAGATTCAAAGACACTGATGAGGAAATGGAACATATGTTCCCTGATTGTCTGTATCAGATGTCCCAGGAATATGACACAGTGGTAAAGTGGATTGTGTAGGATTGTGTTGCTTGAATGATTGCAATGGAGAAATTGCAGAGGATAGCAACTGGGAGTCACATAAACCAGCCAAGTGGGTAGAGACATTGGACCACTACATTGTGGGACAGAGGATGTGAACCATGCACTTGCTGTGGCACTACAAATGGACTCCCATTTTTCTGTTTTCAATTGCAGGAAACAGGTGGTGATGGCATTGCATTCGAAAGCCCCTGTGGGAGGAGATGGTGTGAATCAACATTCTTATGATGGGTTGCCCAGGGTTGTAGAAAGACAGAGATTGTCAGATGAGCTTGCCAAATTGTCTGTGCATCTTTTCTGAAGGTATGTTTTGTCTCTTAGGTTCTTGTGTTTCCATTGAAAAGCAGGGATGAAATCCTATTATTTCTTCATCAAGTTGTTCAGGGTAAATGTCTGTCAAAAGTTTCAACATGAGCTTTGAAGTCTCTTGACAAACCCAAATCCTACAAATGGCAGCAAGAAACTTCATGTCCAGATGTAGGCTTGCATGGCTTTGATGTGGGATCAAATCATCCAGGCTTTAGTAAAAGTGCTGCAGTATTCTTGCAATGGCAGCAGGTGGGTATCCTTAAACTGAGGAATTTTCTTCACAAAAAACACTTGTATGATGTCAGATTTCCAAGGACTTTCAAAGCCAAAAGAGTGTTGCACATCTAGGTCAAAGAGCTCTACTCAAGAATTTTGTTCCATTTAAGCACCATTTGGTTAGGGAGTTGTTGGGAGCCTTTGCTCTTTTGGCATTGTAAAGGTGCACTTGTTCAGGATCTCCATTTTTCATGTCTTCTGATACAGCTCCCATTTCCCCTTTTAGGTTTCTATATACCTTTTTTCTTTGAAGTATAGGGAAATGCTGGAAAGAAAAAAGATCAATAGGATGCTCAACAGAGTGGAAGAAATCTTTCAACTTGTAAGAGAGCCCTCAAAATATTCTAATTGACAATGGTTGTCAAATTACAAAGGAAATAAAGGCCAAATGCTTTCCATACTCGTAGAAAATTTACAGAAATATCCTAGTGTATGAGGAGGGTACCTGATACCTGCAACTAACCCTCCTAGAAATGTGGAGGAATCTTCCACAGCTACTCCTTAAGCATCAGAGGGATTAGACATCTCAATCTCACTCTTAAGGAGTAGGCCTAAGAACCCTCCTCCTACACAGTGGGATCTACCTATGTTGCCATAATCAAGACCACCATTCACCCTCATTAAGCTTGAACCCACAATCAGATAGCTAGATCTGGCAGATGTGGGCCTTGCGATGTTTGAGACACAATTCCTTCCTATAAATCCTTGCAAATGCAAGTGCCATTGTTCCCAGCACAAAGCTATGACCACCTATGCTGATGCTGGTGGAGTCTTGGAATCTGCAGGGGTATTTTGCACTACCTGGCATGGAATGGAAACGCTCACCAGTGACCTTGTAGCAAATTTTTGTTTCCTGTCAGGCTGACGTCCATCACACATGATATTGCACCTACCTTAGATGCACTCCCTCTTCAAAAGAATTTATTGAAAAGTTTGGAATGGAATACCTACTATGTAAATGAAAATTTTGAAAATGGCCTAAATTTGAATTGAGGAAATATTGCTGAAGTGGATGATGAAATTGACAGCAGCAATGTACACTACATATGACTTGTTTTGAAGTCTCTCAGTTTCTCGGTTAGATTGCATGAGATCATGCAATGCAAGATGTAGTCTCATGATTTGTTGGATACATGGGTGTTCACCATTGTGGACACATTTTGGTCAACAGAACATACCAGAGCTGGAAACTGTCTTCACACATTTTTGCTATCATGGATGGGCGAGTTAGCGCATTAACATATTTACATAATCATATGTACATGTTCTACCACCCACTTTGCATGTCAAATTGGGTAAGATAAACCATCTATAAAGTAGTCACAGATTTCTGCACTTTTGATTAATTTTCAGATATCCTAATTATAGCTAGCAAATTGATAATTAGGAAATTGGAAGTTAGTGTTCTTACCAATATGCATCTAAAATTGCTCAATTGGAAAGCTCCACAACAACTATTGAACCATCAAGCCCAGCAGTCAATTTTTTCACTAACACTCCTTACATGCTTTCAGTATATACCATAGACCAGTTCTTGCTTATAGCAAGTTTTGCAACATGAATCCAGTCAAATGATATATGAGCTCTTTCTTCTCCATTATGGGTCAAGTTCAAATGTCAAGATTTATTTTGCAACTCCAAAACATGAGCATTTGAAATGGATTGTCAAAAGACCTAGGGACTTTACATGGAAACTGAAATTCATGGCCCTCTTCCAAAGGCTTGAATATTTTTGTCATGCCAGGGGCATATCTCCCTGGTGCACTCATAAAGGCATGGGAAACTAAAAATCTATAGTACCCACTATCAATCCAACAATATTTTATGAAGAGATCAGGGGGAAGTACATGTCCTGGTTCAAAAGAACCTTCGAAGAAAGCATTACCTTGTGTGACTAACTGACTTGCAGGTTTTGTCAACATGCTCGCTCTACCCTTGTTCTCATACCATATGCCTTCAAATACAACTCCAATTTTTAATGTGGTGAGGTCTTAGTTTTCTTGAGTATGTAGATGGAATAGAAGAGATAGAAAGTTTGGATAGACATTTTCCCATACAGGAACAACTAGGCAAGAGCTGGTGATATTTTCTTTGCAACAAACTTGTTCCTGTTCATTCAGCCAATGAATTTTTTGTGCAATGTCTCTGGGATTTCAAGTCTTGGATACTCTCAGAAGTTTTCCAGGTCTTGGATCCTCTCTACACTTGCATCCCAGTATTTTTTTTATTGGCAAAAGATCTTGCCAAATTTTGACCTGAAAAATATGATTTTGACCTATATAAAGGGGTTTTCATGTATAAGTGGCCCAAATTTGCCAGATTTTTATGATAAGTTCTGGCAGGTAGCCAAGAATCTAGAAGGATTCTGTTTTATTTTCTACTTTCATATCTAGTATGTAGCCAAAATTGGATAAATTGGCTAAATTGTTTTCTGGACAACCACCACTTTGGCTACATCACAAAATCCTTTAAACAAACCCTATGGCATCCTAACAAAATCTGGAGGCCATGGAGACATTTCTTCCCAGCCTCAAGAGGGTTTATGTTGGCTAGATGCGCTGATGGGGTTAATCTAGCTCACAAAACATTACCAGCCCTCGAAGGTTATCTGCAGGGGGCCATTTTGTGTGAACAATGGAGATGCTCTTAGGGGTAGGAACATGTAAGAGCAACATGTAAGAGCTAGGAAGGCCAACAAAATTTGTAAGGTGAAGCCCTAGGAAGGCCAACAAAACCAGCACGTCAGTTAGTCACACAAGGTAATGCTTTCTTCAAGGGTTCTTTTGAACCAGGACATATACTTGTCACTATGGGATTTTGGCTTCATTGAATAAACTTGAGTCCTTGAAGCAACATGGAGTGAAGTTGCAGGGATTGTGGTATTTGATAGAAGTGGTCAGTTCAATGCAATGAATGGTATGAACCTAAGTCTTTGCTCTTGCATCGACCTCACAATTGCGTTATGGAAAATTAATGCTTAATGTTCCTTGCTAGAAATTAGACCTTTTTATTTCTTTGATTTTGTCCTTACATAGCCCTATTGGTAGTAGTCAATAGGGTATTGACTACAAATGGGTATTGTGATAGGATCATACTGGTAGATAGAAAATTTTA
>Ga0116231_10013143_pt1 | contig 11766 bp, 14 predicted proteins | sample S1TSphgellanicum_2_FD_89695 | JGI IMG/M metagenome (GOLD analysis project Ga0116231, IMG submission 89695) | Host-associated microbial communities from peat moss isolated from Minnesota, USA - S1T2_Fd - Sphagnum magellanicum MG | ecosystem: Host-associated > Plants > Peat moss > Unclassified...
TATAAAAAAAAATAGATGAAAAAGAACACAAATCAATTGAAGTACATACAAGAAAAAAAGAGGAACATAATGGAAAAATAAAAAAAAAAAAAAAAAAAAAAAAAAAAAAAACAAGACTTTGAAATTTTTAAATAGACAACATGGCGCTTTCTAAATGACTTCTATTTAAAAGCCTTTGAACCACAATGCATGAACACATTAATGAACTTATGGAAATGTAAAAATATTGTATGTAGATTCATACATATATAATATGTAGTCTTCTAGTGTATAAAATCAAACTTAAATTAGATAAAAATTCTTGCAATCTTTGTGAAGAGATACATAAAAAGGTTCTTGCTATTTTCATGTATTATATATTTTCTTTTCATTAAATTGTTTGGGTTTTATGTTGTTGTGCACTTCCAATGACAATAAATTAATGGAAAAAATGAATCAATTTTGTGAAAATTAAGTTCCATTTGAATGAAAATATGGAATGGCATTGCATGTAATTTCAATTTTAAATTGAATTGAAATACATATAATGGAATTTAATTAAAATGATTTTGAATCCAATTGAATGGAATTCAAATTAAATTGGATTCAAATTAAATTTAAAAAAGATGCGACACAAATTGATATTGAAGATATTGAAAATTTTCTTGTGGCTATGGTGTTGGGGGAGGTGGGGGAGGGGGGGTTTGAAAATATATTTATTTGAAAAACATTTTCCATTATTCTTTGATTTGGAATAGATTTTAATTTGGAAGTATTATTAAAAAGGATAGCTTATGGGACCTAAAGTTACATTACTTAAATTAGCTTCAATGAATCATAAGCATTGGAATTATTCTTCTTAATCAATATCTATTAATGAAGGAAGGTTGTTTGTTTGTTTTAATTGTTTGTCACATTGAAATTTCTCAAATTACATCACCTCTTACTACACTTTTGGTATAGTTGAAAAACCTTTAACGAGTGGAGGTCCATTAAGTTGGTTTCATAATGTTTCAACCTATGGTGAAAATGTTATTGAATATTGAACAATTTTTTCATTGGAATTTTATTTCAATCGTATTAAAATTTATAGGGGAATTTGCGCAATTTTTTGGTATTCTTGGAAAGCCCTTGACAAGCAAAATTCAATGAAGTTGATTTGGAAATTTTTAGACTTAAGGTGTAGGAAATATTAAAGTTTGGCAATTTTTGTCATTGGAAATTAAATTAAATTATCAAAAATGGTTTTGAAAAAAATAAAATTGAGTAACCAATTCACACTTGGGCCAATGACATAGGTAACATGAAAGAAAGTCAATGATTCAAGTTAATGCAAAAGTGATTGCCATTGCTAAGGGTTTTACAACCATGATTAGATTAAATTAAATCATTTTTTCAACATTACTCGGATATATATGGCATTTTCACGATTAAATAATATTGGTTTCTAGTGTAGCAAAACACATGGGGAATCTCACAAATGATAACAAATTGATGGCTTTGAAAAGTTCTTATAATATGTGATTATTTGAAAAATGAATGAATGAATTTAACATAGACCAAATTGTAAAGTATAAATCGATTGATGATCCATATTTCATATTGTTATTTCCAAACAATAAACCATTGAGTGTAATATGCAGTGACAAATCTAACCAATAAAATAAAATTATCATATAATAAGAAAAAAAAATGCATCCCAATTTGTTAAAAACCTTTTGATTTAAACATCCAAGGATTGTGTGTAAAAAATTATTAAAAATTACATGGATTTATTGGTATAATTTTGAAATATCAAGTACTTGTAAATTTGTAGATGGGAATTTGCTTCTTATAAATCAAATTGTGAAAAATGCATTAGGGAAAAAAAAAATTTGAAAAAAGGAATTTTGTGTTAAATTTTTGAAGGTTCATGTTTATTTTATGCTTTGATTTGATAAGTATAACATGCATACAAATGTTTGTATGCTTGTGTTTGAATGGTGAACTATGTTATATGTTTAATTTTTGTGTTTGTCACACCAATAACAAGGACATGATCATTATGTGTAGGGTAAAGCCCTAGGGTGAGGGCATTCTCAAAATAAGGGACCTAGGACAAGGTGATAGTTAAATCCCACCTCACGTTTTGGGAATGTCCTCCATCCATGGGCTTTACCTATTGAAAAGCACAAGGCAAAATGTATCATGAATCAAACCTATAGATCACGAGGCATATGAATGAGAGGGCTAGGAAAGTGTTCTCAAACACAATTTGAGAGACGAATGAGGAAATGTTTGCTACCTTAATGGACTTCATTTGATGCAAATAACATGGCACCTCAAGGTAGAAGCTTTTGGAGCAAAGACCAAAAGAAAGAAGAAGATCCAACAAAGAAGAAAAAAGATCCAACAAGAAGAAGAAGAGAAATGCAAGTTTAAAAAAGGAGGATTTGCTCTCTAATGCAAAGGGTGATCAAGTTTGCAAGTAGTTGAGAGGTTGTTGGAGATTCTTTGGTGGCATTGCATTGCATAGATTTATCTATATCATATATATTAATTCACTTGGTCTATCAATCTGTCTATGACAGTGGGCCAGCACGGGCGGGCTGGGCACGAGAGAGGTTCATGTTCATCCACAACAAGTTCAGGCATCCAGTGGATGGATGGTGCACCGATGGGTGCTGAATCACTCTGGCCCAGTGTGATCCGATGGAAACTGGTGTTTAGTAGCAATTGGAAAAATATAAAAAACCATTGGGGCGAATGGCGGGGGGACCAACTGTTGTTTGAAAGGAAAAGTATTTTTTAAAAACCAAAAACATCAACCAAACATTGTTGAAATAACACACCTATGCATTATGCACGGGGTTCACACTAGTAAAAAAAAGGTTCCCAAGTTTGCACGGGAACCGCCGGGTAAGTTTGCGCAGTGCTGTCAGCCAGGGTTTCAAAACCGGCGGGTGGCGGGTTAGCAGAAAGTTTGACATGGGGTGAATGATTGTAGAGACAGAACCACCCGATGTTTAAGCGGGCCGTTATAACTGTCCAACCCGACATAACAGCCCAACCCCCCCGGTGATGCCTGCCCTGCCCCACGGGTAACGGACCATAATAAAGCGAATCGTTGGCTCAAGCGAAGGGGACGCGACTCCCGCGCCTTGTTCTCGGTTCTCACTGCCGACTCTTGTTCGTTCGTCTTCATCTTCTGCGTCACTACACACCGACCCCAAGAACGCAACCAACAACAGGCACACACACACACACACCCCCAACAAAACAACAAACAACAAACAAGAGTGGTGATCTCTCAACCTCCGATCCGCATATTTTCTTGGGTACGTTTGTTTGTTTGTTTGTTGGGTCTGTATTATCAAGAGCCTTGAGACTCTCTCTGTGTGTCTTGTGTTTGTGGTTTTCTTGCGGTAGAGGCGACGATTAGGGTTCAATTGTGGTTTCTTGTGGAGCTTGATGATCTCCAGACCCTAATTTTTGTAGCCGTTCAGGGGGGGTTGACAGACACTAAGTTCTGTAAATCTGTAGGTTTGGTGATGAAGGAACGGACTTTTTAAGCTGTCCATTCAGTTCTCCAATTTTCTGTGTTGGGGGGGAAGTGCATTGTGTCTTGGGCTCGTTGCTTTCTTCAGGGTTTGGAAGGTAGGTTGGGGTAGTAGTACCTTGGAAACAGAAGATGCCAGAATTGTGTGAAACTGGCACTCCGTTTGCAATGTCTGGTTTGCGGTGTTTTGGAAGCATGAACACTACTACTACTACGAGGGCGCTCGATGTAAGTGACACGGGAAGGGATAGATATGTGTCGTGGAGATGAAAGCTGACCACAAAAGATGTGTCGTGATTGAAAGGATTTTTGGCGAGGCTTGGTAAAGGGTTGATTGGAAGGATTGAGAGGAATGGCGTTTGTCTTGTGGGTGGCTTGCTTGTGGTGATTTATTTACTTGTGGCGTTGCAGCAGGTCAGAGGGTTTAGTCCCAGGCATGGCGGGCATAGGAGGGCTTGTGGGAGGAAGTGCTCTCGATGATGAATTGTGAGTGTTGGGGCTGGTTCAGGATGTTCAGGGGCGGGGCTTCTGTGGAATAAGGGCCTCTCTTCTTCTCTCTTTGTTTTGTCTAGGGTGGTGCTAATGGAATACTCAAAACGTTTTCTTAAAAGCTTCTGAACATCTTCTCGCCTTGGGAGATAGAATCTAGCGCTTCCTCATGTTTTTTGAGCCCCACAATCCCCTGCTCTTCAGTAATGCTTTTTTTTGGTTTTGTTTGGGTGCATTCAGGAAGCGAAGCAATGTTGTCAGGCTACGGGGACTTCCCTTCAGTGCCTCAGAGGCAGATATTGCTGATTTTTTTAAAGGGTTGGAAAAAGGACCAGATGGGGTAGTAGTTTGTGTCAACTTTCAAGGTACATCATGTACCTGAAATTTTTTTTCAGGTGATTTTTTCAAAGGATTGGAAATGGGGTCAGTTGGTTCAGTAGTTTGTTGTATCCTTGAAGTTGCATTATCCACCTGAAAATTATTGTTGGCTCAAGAGCAATGCTTGTGATTTGTCTAAATATATGCACAGTAGCTGTTGTTGTCCAAGTATGGAAGTGATTTTTAGACACCTGTGGGAATTTTGTACAGGGAGGTCAACTGGGCAGGCATATGTTCAGTTTGCAACTGCAGAATTAGCAAACAAAGCCTTGGACAGGAATAGGTGGGAAAGCCATATCATTTCACTCAATTTTGTTGGTTTTGAAAGTTTGTCAGTGCTTTTACAAGCTCTTCTTAAAAAGTTACGTGGAATCTTTGTGCTGAAAATTTGCTCTCTTTTTTAACATGCAGGCAACACATTGGAAGCCGCTATATTGAGGTCTTCAAAGGACATCCAGCAGACATGCAGGTATGTGTTTGGAGCCTGCAAGGTGAGACCATGTTTTCACTGCAGGACACAAGTTATGGTGTGGTATTGTGTTTTTGTGTATTCTCCCTTGAATAGTTGAATGTTTCTCTTATGAATATGAGCAATGCTCATTCACACTGCCTATCCATGTGCCGCTCTGAAGGCTTGAAAGCTAAGGTTTCTTGACATGTTTCTTGAGTTCTCTTGTGATGGCTTTAGTGCAGATTTTATGCATGTCTCTGAGTATGACACTTCTAATTGTAGGGAGCATTGCGGATGGTTGGTCGAGGTAGTGGGACTTCCAGTGGGTCTGTGATGGGGGCGGTGACGGGGACTGGGACTGGGAGTAGTAGTGTGACTGCTGCTGTGACTGGGATCCTCAACACAGGAATCCCTGGAATGTCTGGAAATCCGGACATGCGTTACACTGGTGTGGTGCGCATGCGGGGGATGCCTTACAGGTCAGCAATTGTTTTGAAGGACCTATGTCTGAACCTGTTCGGCTCCCTCATTTGCTGATTTGACCCAGCCTTGTGTGTTTGATGTGAGCAGCTGTACCTCTGCAGACATCACAGCCTTCTTCAAAGGGATGCAGGTTGTTGCTGATGGCATCTTTCTTTGCAGCCATGCAGATGGCCGTCCTACGGGCGAGGTCAGTTTGGAGAACACATTTGGCTCACCATTTGCTAAGCTTCTATATTGAGTCCTCAAGAAATGTTGTGTTGGCAACCCTTCTTATTAGCAGTTTGACTGTGGTGTTTGTGGTGCAGGCATTTGTGGAGTTCACGAATGAAGAAACTGCTGCACGGGCTATGCAGTTGCACAGAGAACCCATGGGATCGGTCTGTTGTTTTGCCCAGAAACAGTTGCACATATGCTGATCCTGCATTTTTTTTTCTGTATTTATGTGTTGGCTATCAAGGTACAGAATACAGACTGTGCCTAGGTTTGTGATGTTTAGTTGCTTGGGAATGGCAGCGTTATGTGGAACTTTTTCGGAGCACAAAAGGAGAAATGATGACAGCAGTTCAGCAAAGGATGTATGGCATGTTTTCTGGTGTTGGGGGCTTCACACAGTTTGGTGCTGTCAGCCAGGTGCTCCATGGTTTTGAATATATGTCTGGGAGTCCAAGATTGAACTGTAATAGATGTGGTAAATAATGCCTTGGGTGAAAAGGGAGGGTGAGTTCCTTCTGCAAATGGCTGATGCAAATGTGGTGGTGGGATGTTTGTGTTTCCAGATTCCAGGGATGATGGGAGCATTTGGAGTGCAGGGGTTGACAGGGATGAATTTAGCAGCTATGCAGGCAGCAGGGTTGGGAGGCATCACAGGGCTGCCAGGCTTAACTGATACATCAGAGCATGTTTGCATCAAGATGCGGGGTCTCCCATATAATGCTACACAGAGAGAGATAATGGATTTCTTTGATGGACTTAACATCATGCCCAATGGCATTCATATTGTTATGGGAGCTACAGATCGTCCAACTGGTGAGGCATTTGTGGAGTTTACATCTTCTGATGAGGCCCAGCGTGGAATGGAGCGTCACCGCCAAAACATTGGGTCTCGCTACATAGAATTATTCAGGGCAACCAAAAGGTACACATTTATGTAATTGTGTAAGCTGCATGAGTTTTTAAATATGGACTAGGACTTCAAACCTGGTTTTAATGTGAATCAGCACAAAGTAGCATGCTTCTCTTCAAATTGCAGCCCTGGACTAAAACCAAGTTCTGATTGACAGAGTAGTACAATTAGGAGCCAAGGAATTCTTTCGCTGCATCTGTTTCCTTATCCTTGACTTGGGTAATAATATTTTCTTGGGTGGTACAGCGAAATGTTGCTGGCAACTGGAGGGTTATCAAGCTTTGGCATTGCACAAGCGTTGGATCCTGCTGTCCAACTCCTACTCTTACAGCAGCAGGTGCTTTTCCTGTCTTCTAGATCTGTTCCAGCTAAAGTGAGGTGGATATACCAGAATCTCACATGAGCTTATGTTAATTTCCATTACACTGGACATACTGGGATGAATGATCATCAAAGAACTCAGTGCCGCAACCTTATAACCCCAAGCAGAGGCAAAGGAGGCTCTCAATGAGGCAAGCTCTGGGTAGTATCAATTTCAATAGTTTTCCTTCTAGCACACCCACTTCATTGTCAGTTGTTCTGAAACATATACTTTCATTTGAGTTTGTGTGGCTTTGCTTATACATGAAGTTGACGGGTTTGTGTGTTTGCAGGCAGCAGCTGGTGCATTTGGAATAACAGGACTGATGGGCACACAGGCCACAACAGGCAGCTGGGCAGAAATGCAGAACGCAGCAGCTGCAGCAGCAAGCTTCTATCAACGCCAGGCTGCAAGCCTGGCTGGCTCCCCTGCAACAGTGGCCTCCTCTGTTACAGCTTTTGACACATCATCATCCTCAAAAGCTCGGGGCGTACCCTATAGGACATCAGTATGATGTTTTGCCTTTCTCCATACAGTTTTTCCATTTATTCTTCCATCTCTTTTATCTCAATCTCCCATTCAGGACAGGTCAAAAGTTAGAGCTGGCATTGACATAGTAGTACTGGTTATGCAGACATGAAAGGGCTTTGCGATGGGAGCATTTTGTATCAATCATGGAGCAGCAGAGGGTTTGGACATTACAAATAGCAGAACATTGTCTGGAAGAGGTCACAAAGCTTTTCTATGCATGACAAACAACAGTTAGTATTTGATGTTGGTTCCTTCTTAGCTGCCTGAATGAACTGTTTCTGGCATAGAACTTATGTAGCTTGAGTTCACATGAAACTCTTTGTGTGCAATGCTTAGATGTTGATAAAGTTGTCCAGATTTGAACTGCTTTTTTTCACTCATGCTTTTTACTCGTGTTGTGTTTGTATGCTTATGTAAGTTGTCATCCTTTTCCAAAGGGAGGACATGAGATTGCAGTGGCTTGATTCCATTGGTAGGTCAACAACTGTCACTGTAGTATGACACAATTTATCTGTTGTCAGTAAATTATCACAACATTGTCACAAGCATTCACCTACCTTGCAGTGAACACGTGTGCTTACTTCACACTCTAGTTATTTGATCAGTCTGCAATAGTTATACATGTACCCTACAGCAAAATGAAGTATTATCATCTTCTTGTATTATTTCTGTATTCCATTTGAGTCATCCGTAAAGTCATGCCCTGTTGAGCCTGAGTTGCACCCCTAGTTCGATACTTCATCCCCTCCTGGTTGTTATCTGCAAAGTCATGAAATTTTATTAAATAAGGGTATGAAATTCTGAGACTCAGGATCAAATGCACATAGGCTAGAGCATTCATATGGGGCTAAACTCAGTTTCATACCCCATTGAAGCCTAGGGTACTTTTTTTCCCTGTTTTTTGAAATCTCATCCCCTATGTGTGACCAAACAGGTGGTTCAGGTGCCGTCTTTTCCTGACTTTACAGACAACTTTATTATCTATCATGTTTCTTTACTCTCTTCATCTCTGGGTCATGTTCTCTCACTAATGGACAACATATTTGGACATTACCTCAAGCCTTCGTAACACCTAGTGTTAGATCAAAGATACAATTAATCCTTAACACTATAATTTTACAGTGCACTGCTTACCATCTGTCACTGATGGAACTATAAGATGAAAAAGGTTCTGCACAACAAATACCTCTGTTTGCACTTTGCACTTGTAGCTAGGTGTCATGTTAAATCGCACAATAACTGAACATTGAACCTTTGTGTTTGTACTTGAATTGCTTACATATATGTCATGCACTTGCCCTGCATGTATGTCTAGAGTGCCATGGATTGTTGTTTCATTGAATTGATAATCATGTGCATAATGAACATTGTGCTATTCACAAAGATAATTGTAGTGATGGTTTTGAATAGATATAGCATGCATGTCTAGCAATCTGCTTTCAACTTTGAATCGTAAGTGAAAGACAATTAGGTGAAATTGAGAAGCACAATTGGGTTTTTTCACTTTTTATCAATTGAATAAGATTATGATTTGGTGGCCTTTGCACTACTTTTGAATAGCAAAAGTTGTATTCTATATTGCAAAGGAGCTCAAAACTTCCATTCAAAAACAAAAAAACAATGCATAGTGTTATGTATTTATTGTAAAATATTAAAAATTTTAAAGGATTTGTTTTGTGATTGGAACTCAATTTAGTGTGAATAGGATTTCAACTATTTTGTGAGTTTTGGGGGTTAGTTTTCACGATGTGGCTTTGGAATTTCATCCTTTGTGTTATGAAATTATAAAGCACATTAAGTTGGTGATTTCCTTGTGTGTGCTTTGAACTTAATTTCACACAATTTGCAAATGAGTATATTTTGAAACATGACAGATCTATTTCGATATTGTGTTATAGTTCAATTAATTTTGGTTAATTAGTTGGGCCTTGATAGTAACTTGTGGCAAAGGTTTTTCGCCATTGCTTTGAGCTTGCAACCTTGCTTTTGAGCCTCAAAAGAATGGGAGGTTCATCAGGTCTAACACACTCTCAACTCCTTGAAGGACTCAAATGTGAGTCCAAGTAGAAAACATCGGAAGAAGGAGGAATCGGGGCACGCTCCTTAGCTCACAACACTTTGAGGGGTAGAGGGGCGTGTTGGAGTTCCGGGATGGGACTATGAAAAGTTGACAAGCTTCATTCACTCGCACGGGCCTGCACACAACCCACACAAAGTGTTTAGTGCATAATTGAAGCACCCTTGGTGCTAGGACGAGCCACGGGCAACACGGACACACTAGACTCACCACGGCCCGAACTTGAAGGAAGCCATCACCTTCCCCCTTATAATATACTTTGTGGTTGGCTATAGAGCCTACATCCAAATGGCTTTTCTCTCCCGGGACTCCTGAGTGAGAGTCCCGAAATCACACCAGTTGGGACTCCCGCGACTTTGGAACCCCATAACTTTGCGAGCAGACCTCGAATCACAATGAAGTCTAAAGAAAAGTTGTAGCTCTTGTCGAGAGTTTTCCAACGGTATGTCGCACACCCCCTGTAACCAAGTAAATCGAGTTGATTCTCGACTTTTTGTGGTCGGGAGTCAAATTGGCAGTTTGACTCCCGGCCCTTCTTTTGGCCATAACTTGTGTTTCAAATGTCCAAATGAGCAATGCAAGCTCATTTTAAACATCTACGTTCTAAAAGCTTTCCAATGATATAAAGACGCCACAAGACATGGAGTTTTGACCCCTGAAATCGCTTTTTGAAGTTTCCACCGGGACTCCATCTCCCAAAGTGGGAGTTGTTTTGGGAGTGTAAGGGTTCACTCCCTCGTACTCCCTCGCACTTCTTACACTCCCGGGAGTATGTGATATGACTCCTGAGCTCCTTCTTGCCTTGACTCCCAGGCTCCTTCTTGGTTCGCAACCTTGCAACCCTTTTGCCTTGGTCGCGAGCCCAAAGCTAGGGTTGCGACAAGGTCAATTTCCAAATTCGAACATGAACAACAAGTTGAAATTCAAACTTATTATTATTAATTTTTTTATTTTTCATTTGTGAAGGTTGCATTCATCCATAATTTTGATGGTTTTATATTTTCATCCATATTAGTAATTGAATAAGGTGGGGGATGAATAAGACACCAATTTGAATAGTCAAATTTGAACCCATGAATGAACATGGTGGTTAGTAGGTGAATAAGATTTGAAATTTGGATGAAATTTGGATTAAATCGGACATGACTTGAAATCGAATGGCATGCCTTGATTTAAAGTTTTTCCATGATTTTCAATTAATTAATTTAAAAAATCTCAATTCCAAATTCCAAATTTTGAATTTATCTTGAATTTAATTTGAAATTCATTACAACTTTATATGAGGTTGAAATTGCATGTCATTTACATGATTGATTCTTAAACAAAAAGAAAACACATGTGGGAGACTTCAATTATTTTTGGGACAAAAAAAAGTGGAGGTTATTCAAAAGAAAAAGCAAAAGCAAATAAATGAATGGAATTAGCAAAGTGTGCAACAAGTTGTTGGCAACCGAACTTTTATGTGAATAAACATTACATACTCATCCCATAAGTTATGTGGAGTTTTGCACTACCAACATCAAACATGAATTGTTGTTCCATCAACTTTCCCCTTTCTTGTGGTAGTTAATTTGTTATAGTAGCTCAAATAATGTTGGCCTAGGAAGCAAGGGCCAATAATGCATGTTAGTTGTTCAATTGTATCACATATCTGACAATTAACCATAATTGGGGGCAATAATTGGCTTGGTTAATTACTAGGCATGTGGCAAGTTTATCCATCAATTTAACCAAATGTATGGGTCATACTTTATTCATCAATTGCCCAAACATAGTGATTAAGTTTTTTAAGGGATTAAGTTGTACATTTGAATGTTGTTGCAAGCATTTTTGGATTTGATCATTGGGATTGTTTTTGTTCATTGTTATATGGTAGTGAGATGGAGGTGATGACTAGTATATTGTTTTTGTTGAAATCATAACAAACCACCATGTATGTTTGGCCTTTTTAAGTTCGGTGGGTAGATGTAAAAATGTTTTACTTGGATTTAATTTTGGGTTACAATCACTATAAGTCCAACAAAATTGGCTACTCAAATTAGGGATAGGGTTAGGATTTAAGGGGCATAATGCATGCAAATTCAAAGGTGGTAGTACATGTCACTATCCCCAAAAAGACATGTTCAAAGTTATAAATAAGATGACTTTGAACACAAGGTCATTGGAGATTTTTTTCAAAAGTTTCACATTTGTTGTGAGTTCTTTTAGGGAAGTGGAGGGCAATATGGGGGGGGGGGGGGGGGGGGCTAAACAAAAAAAATTTTTTTAAGGGGGGAAACAATTTCCCCTCCAAAAAGAGGGCTAAACCCTTTAAAATCTATTTGGTAAACAAAGAAAAAAAAAAAAAAAAAAATAA
>Ga0116231_10013145_pt1 | contig 11765 bp, 10 predicted proteins | sample S1TSphgellanicum_2_FD_89695 | JGI IMG/M metagenome (GOLD analysis project Ga0116231, IMG submission 89695) | Host-associated microbial communities from peat moss isolated from Minnesota, USA - S1T2_Fd - Sphagnum magellanicum MG | ecosystem: Host-associated > Plants > Peat moss > Unclassified...
TAGCTTGTTGGATGTAGGAAATGGTGTGTGCTTCCTTGAGCATACAATGGTGAGCCATAGGACTATGGTTCCCATGTAAATCAAAGGGTATGTATCCCAAGTGGTGGCCATCAGTCTCCCAATCCACTCGGTAGTATGCATGTTCGAACTAGTTGTCAATTGTGAAACCTGGTGGAAACAACACCTCTTGCCCAATGAGCACATCATAAGTGGTGGCATTGGTGACTAAACATTTAACCTGTAAGCAAAGCTCTTGATCTGTATCTTCATTGAACTTAAGTGCAATCAAATCCGAGCTTTCCCCAAGTACCTCCTTTACGTTCCCACTAGCAATGCGAATCTGCCACATAGATTTCCATAGTTTGGAGTCAAACATGCCCATCTTCTTGGCGAATTGAACTCCAAAAATCACTGGTTAGGCACCTGTGTCAAGAAGTACCACTCTGGGTGTATGTCCTCCCACTTGGATTGCTGACCCAGTATTGTTGACAATGGCAACTCCGGTGGCGATGGAAGTTCTTTCACTAGGCATCACCTTCGGAAATGAGTGAGAGACTTTGTGTAGAGAATGGCTATTCACAACACCTTTGCTGAGTGACAAATCCACAAGTGAGGTGTTCAAAACTCCCTTCTGATATGTGAATGTAGAATCAGAGGTAGGAAAGCCCACTAGTTTAGCCATGCTAGAACTAGCGACCGGATTACAAACGCCATCTGCAACACGTGAGCCAATCGAATGTCTTTCCAAGGTGTTGGATGGGACCTCTGTAGCATGTGGATTAGGGATTGGTAGAGGACCTGATGTAATGTTCAAGGTATCCTCTAAAATTGCAATTATGTCCTTGGTGCGTAACTTCAAATCTTGAAAACTAAACAATGGTGTACTCACAAGCTTTTGCGCCACTTCATGCATTTGAAGTTGGCATTCCATAAGTTGATCAGTGGAAAATTGTGTGTTTTCTTGATGTACATGTACTCCTGGGACACGAGAATTTGATGCCCTAACAGCTTGTGGTGTAATAGTCTCCTCCCCCCTCGCTAACAAGGTGCATTCTTCTTCCATGTTGAGAGGACGAAAAGATTGTGGCATGACTGCTCGAGCTCCTCTAGCCATGATAATAGGACTTGAACCAAATGCAAGTCCATGAGTCTGAATTACTTGCCTAGTGGCAAAAACTCTAGGTGCCACACTAGCTTCTTGTGCCGCGACATAGGAAGGGCAAAAAGAAGTAGCAAATTTTAGTGTGAGACTAGAATTGCGTGGAGTCGAAAGAACATACTCCCCAACCATGGCATCGTGTGGAAGGCCATAGAACGACCTAGGAGGTCCCTCCCGTGATCCTGAACCTTGTACATGTTGGGCATGACTAGCTAGTTGGGAAGACTTACCTTTTAGATTAGCAAGTTGAGCCCTCAATGATTCGAGTTCATTTTGTAAAGTTTGAACTTGAATTGCATGGGCTTGAGGCACCTCCCTCTTGTCAACATTGTGCTCCTTCTTCTTAACATTCTTGTTGGAATTACCATTGGTGGGCAAAGCCTGAATGGAAGGTTGAGGTGCCTTGGCTTTTGGTTAAGGGACAACGGAAAATGCTGGCAGATTTTGCCGTTGTAATTGAAGTTGCTTCCGTTCTGGGAACTTGGCAAAACAGACAGATACATGATGTCCCTCTTTCCCACAATAATCACAAAAGAGATCTTTGGAAGGAATGTTGCACTCACTAGCTTTGTGGGCAGGATTACCACAGTAGTTGCAAAAAGGTGGGATGGGTGTACCAAATGCACCGCTTTAGTCCTTGAAGAAGAATGTGATGATCTAGTTGGCATAGTTGGTGTAGGTTGAAGTCTTGAACGTGATGGAGGCCTCATAGTACTGGCCTCATAGTGTGCACAAGCCAATTCCAGCTTTTCGGAAATGTTGTACACATCTAGCAAAGTGTACGAGTCTCCAAATTCTGCAAAGACCCGTTGTAAAACCTACGCGTGGAGTGTTGGAGTACCTTCCAACAAACTAAGATACCGATGGGCAGCTTCCAAGTCGATGATGCTCTGGGTATCCTCTTTGAGTTTGAGAAGCCTCCTGTATAGCATCTTGAGGGTTTCATCCTTTTACTAAAAAAAGGTGGTGAGCTACAGAATTTTTTCAGAACTTTTGACTAGAAATTCTAGCTCAAGAATTCAAAAGAATTCCCCCAGTGGGTCAGCAAAAGCTGGCGCATCAGTGGTGGGAGGAATGTTTGCAGTAGCAACAATGAATTATTGAGGAGAAAGGTTCCTTAAGGTAGGTATCGAGTCTGGATTATTCGGCATAATCTCGTGATGTGCAATTGTAGCTTGCAATGCAGCTTGAGAGGCGGTGGCGATGGTTATGGCGTAAGCTGGATTGGGAATCTGGGTGACACCCAAAATCCTTGCAGAATGTTGCTCGTAGACATCCAATGCCTCATAGTGCACATAACGAGCCAATTGTTTGAATGCAAATGGCTAGGTGTAATTAACGCCATATTTGAGCTCCAATTCACAAACCACAATTGAAAAAGTTGCCTTGAACTCCCTCAAAGAAATAGTACCAGACCTTCCGCTGAACTTTTCAATTCTCCCAGAAAAACTACTAACCTCCATGGTGTATATGGGTGTTGAGGTCACAGTTTGGAACGAGATATACAAAAATGGTGTAAAAGTAGGTGCGGCCACAGGCGTACCCCACTGATGAGCCCCTCCAAATGGACTCTGATGTATCGTTGATGTAGTGTAACCTAAGCTTGAATTCCTGGTAGGAGTTGTACTAGATGACGATGGTGTTGTAGACACTTGATGGTATCGTCGTGAAGATCGTGAGCTTAAAGAAATTGATTCAAGGGATTGCGTGTGTTACTTCATAGCTGATACCTGGGCTCTAGCTAAGCGGTAGTGCTTTCATCATCCGAGGACATGGTGTTGTCCCATGCCCCAAAATTTTGTGCTAACACACAGACTAACTACAAAATTGTAACACAACATATAATTTGAAAAATATAGTATGTTGTTGAGAATGACCCGTGACAAACAAACGTCATATAGAAGTCAAATGAATGTTTAATGAAGGTTGAACGAAGATTAGACGAAGGTCAAATGGAAATCAAATAGACGTTGGATGAAAAGGTAGGACGCCAAAAAAATAGGGTGCAGGACGTCAAGGCGACACGACGGCAGACCGTAGGACAACAAAGCGCAAGATAATATGGCGTAGGAAAACATGACGCATGACGTCCAGTAGCAAGATGACAAAGTGCATGACATCAGGATGTAAGACGTCAAGTGGCAGGACGACAAAGCACAAGACGTTCCATGGCAAGATGACAAAGCGCAAAATAACAAGCGTAAGACGTCCAAGCGCAAAACAAAAGACAACAAGGCGCAGGACGCATGCAGGACGTAGGATGACAATACAGGACGATAGTCTGACGATCGTTGGACAAAAGTCCCTGGATGGACGAAAGTCCTTGGATGGACGAAAGTTCGATGGACGGAACTTGAATGAATCGTCCAACGAAAATCTAACGAAAGTCGGACGAACCAAGGTCGTAGCGATGGTAGTGTTGTGGCTTGCAACGTTGTAACAATGATGGCGCTGCCACGGCACTGTTGTTGCAACATTGCTATTATTACAACGTTGTTATTATTGCAGCGCTATAGCAATGGCACTGGTGCGGTGCTATTGCTATTATTGTGGCGCTACAACAATGGCACTAGTACGATGTTGTTATTGTTACTACAGCATTGCAATGATGGCACTGTTGCTACAACGTTGCAGCGATGGCGTTACTGCTGCGGCATTGTTGTTGCGACGTTGTAGCAACGGCGCTGCTACTACAGCGTTATTGCTGCGACGTTGCAACAATGGCATTGCTATTGCGACGTTGTTGTTACGACATTACAACAATGGCATTGCTACTACGACGTTATAGCAATGGCACTACAACTGTGGCGCTACAACGCTGGAGCTCGCGACGCTGTGACGCTGCAACGTTGTGGCATTACAACTCGCGACGTTGCGACGCTGCAACTTGAGGCACTGCGGCACTGTGGCATTGCAACTTGCGGGGCTATGGCACTGCAACTCACGGCACTGCGACGCTACAGCGTTACAACGTTGCAACTCGGAATGCTACAGCACTGTAGCTCGAGTCGCGGGAGTGTCTTGCAACGCGCGTTGCTGTAACGACGCTGCTTTGTAACAAGGCGGTGCTATGCTGCTATGCAACGATGGTGGGTGCCGCCACCTAAATGTTTGTGTTTTTTTTTATTATTATTATTTTATTTACTAGTGGAGGGCGAGTTTGTACGCGTGAAACAGAAAGAAAAAAAAAAATGAGCTTTGAAACCTGTCAAGAATGTCAAAAATCTCGACTGTGTTGGTTCGCATAACACAAGTTCCTTCTTGTAACAATGTTACTCCCTTCGATAGTAACAAAACTAGCACCCTCCAATAGCACCCTTCAGCAGTAGCAACACTAGCACCCTTCGGCAGTAGTAACACCAGCAGGAGCAACAGTAGTAACAATAACTCAAGAACTCATAGGCAAAAAAATTTGTGGCTTTCAACATGAAGCAACAAAAATTATAGTTTTTCTATAATTGAATTACAATGAAAGAAGGAAATGAAATGTATGTAAATGGTGGCTGTGCAATGGTTGCCGTGAGCACCTAGAAATCCTAGCTTATTATGGAGGAAGCTCCTAACAAAGGAATTCTAGAAAAACTAAAAAGAGAAAGAAAGGGTCGGGCCTTTTATACCGCCGCCAACAAAGAGAAACCCTAAGCACCTAATAGCGTACAGTCGCCTAAGACCATATGTTAACCCTATAAGTGCACATGGACATGCCCGTAACTGGCCATCATGTATGAAGCCATGTACGGGCATGACATAATATAATTAATTTATGGTTTTCTTCCATTGTGATTCACATTTAGTTGAGGATTTGAAAGATTACAAATAAGCAAATAACAATGGGGTTGACATTTGCACCCAACCTATTAGTCCTTTTGCCTTGGAACCGAAGTATTCATCCATGGTGGATTTCCATCAAATAGTTTTGAATGTTATCTACCTTAGAGGGACCTCAACCCCAAATAGGGGGGCGGTTTGGATGTGATGTACCATTTAGGGTATGTATATGTTTTGTGTTGTATGTGTGATGATAATGATAGTTGTAAACACCAACATAAGAGTGCATGATAGTTGTCAAGTGTATTAATTTAACTGTTGAGTTAGGTCCCACTTAATTAAGGACAAATTAGGTTAACTTGGTTGATTAGTTTTATTTAGAACTAATTTAGGTGTGAACAAGGTTCGAAATGTTTTTCCATGGGATATAATCCCAATTTGTATGATTTCAAATCACTTTTGGTGATTTGAGATTCTAAAACATAGTTTTTAATTTTGCAATTTTTTGTGTTTATGCAAATGTTATGATTTTTGTTTTGTGTATTTAGGCTTGGATTCCTACTTGTTACAAGTGGGTCATGTTTTGGTTTAGATGTGGTGTACCATTTATGGTATTTATATGTTATGTGTTGTATTTGTGATGACAACGATAGTTGTAGGTGCTACCATAGGAACACACAATAAACAAGAAGGAAAAATGTTTGAGGAACAATGCAAAACATAAAAATGGGCAATAGCAAAAGAGGGCCTGATGAGCGAGTCACCTTGGCACATGCTAATAAACAAAAGGAGGACATAAAAATCTCTCGAAGGGGAATGGTGACTAAAAAATAAGAAAACTTTTGAACATAAAAAACACAAACAAAAGGGAAAGGTTGTGATAATTGACCTTTTGCCACCCAAAGCCCTTGGAAAATGGCCTGCTGCAAAATGGAATTGAAAGCATCCACAATATCCACTTAAAACACCACCAAACTGGGATGGATGTTTAAAGCAATTTAGATATTAAGAACCACAACCTCACATTTGCCTTTAATAACCACACTAAATTAATGTGGTGATAAATGCAAAAAATTTACGTCATAGAATTAAAAACATAATGAATTATTCAATTAACGGATATATTGCCACTTGTTATCATTCAAATGCCACTTGAAGGTTTGACATTTAAATAAACTTGAGGGTTAATGTTGTTATCGCTCAAATGCCACTTGAAGGTTTGACATTTGAATAAACTTGAGGGTTAATGTTGTTATCGCTCAAATGCCACTTGAAGGTTTGACATTTAAAGCTTAACAACATTAAATATCTAAGCAACAAACCCTAGGATATAACCTATGACCACATGGGAACCCAACGAGTGGAGCTAGATGAAACCATGTACTGAATCTTCTGGGTCAAAAGGATTCCCAAATGCTTGAAAACCATGCTTGAAGGACCTCATGTTCACAAATGGAACAAGCACATGAATGTCAACCTGAAAGAATCAGAAGAAAATTTGAAGTCCACACCTGGCTAAAAATCCATCAACGAACCTAAGCAAGGGGAATTGGAGCCTTAAGGATGCAAAATTCATAACACACTAATAGTCTCAGAAGAAGTGAGGTTGGGGCAAGGGTCTGCCAAGGGTTTAGAGCCTTGGCAACGCATGTGAACTCTCTTACATGCTTAAAGGTTAAACTTCACCTAAGTTGACGAATAGGGGGAAGGATGGGCATAGTATCTAAAAAGGGCACAATTGTCAAAGATTATGAACTTTAAAACATATTCATAACAAGTTTTTTGTTGGCCTTGATCTCATAATCTTGGGTGATTTTACCAAGTTCCACTAGTAAAGGACAAATGGGTGTTCAAAAAACATAATGATAAGCTTGAAGCCTTAGCTCCATATTTTTGGCATGACCGCATAAAATGTTATGAATTACACATGGTCATGTGTCAAAATGATATGGAATTCATTCACACATTTAATAAATTTAGAATTGCATCTCATACCAAATCAATATTAATAAATTAAACAATGTGTGTTTACAAACACCCCCGAATGACTCCAAAATACCACATTTATTTTACACAAATAAAACAACATCTATTCATAATAATTTTGTATTCCAAAAAAACAATAGGTCAAACTTTCATTCTTAAAGTTATAGACATTTCTCATGATCCAATGCCATCAACCTACAATTTACCAAATGACCCAACTAAGACTATAAGATTACATAAGATATTATTTAAAAACATGTTGATTGAACTATGTGCATGAAATTATGCAACTTATGATGGACTTGTTATTAATTAATGGAATTGATGGTTTGTTCAAAGCAACCACTTGTATAAATAATAAATCATATATTTGGATTGACTTTCTAAATCCCAAAATAGGTTGTCACACATGATATAAAAATGTGTTTCTATATACAAACAACACAATATAATCAAATTGGACACATATAGAACCTATTATTAATGAAATGCAAATAGGCAAATGTCATACACAATTTATCATTCAAGTACAATTTCCAATTCAACTAGTTGTTGCAAAAATAATACACACTATTAGAATTCCTAATTTTTTTTACTATAAATTTTGCTCAACAAATACCCATTTTGGATAGGCATAAAAAAAACCTCTTAGTCATTTTGAACAAGTCGTTTTGAATTTGTCCATTTTAACTAGGCCATGTACTTTTTGACTAGTCATTTCAACTAGTACTTTTAACTAATCAATACAATAGTCAAATGATTTTTTGATTAGTCAAACACCATTTTGACTAGGCAAATGTCATGTGACATTTAAATAGTGGCCACCCAAGTTAATTAACCATGTGGCATCTAAACAATGGCCACATATGCTATGCCATGTGGATAGAACCTAAGCAACCTATGTTAAGCTTATAATTAGACCCCTATTTTTAAGGTCCCTATGTCTAGGAACCTACAACCTAAACTCTTAGGCCTAGGTATAAAAGCTTATAACTAGCAACTAGGTATAGAAGCCTAAAGAAGGTTAGGACAACTTAAGCTATGACCTTTGCTAGGCTTAAATGTACACCACCTAGATTAAACCTACATCTAGATGACCTAGGTAGGAAAATCCTATTTCATTTTGAATTTGGCCTTTAAGGTTGAACCTTTTCAACTTGCTCATCCCAAATCAGCTTGCTTTTAAAAATGTTTCTTATGTTTTGGATGCTTATGGTGCATCTATTTATATTGTTCATCATTTTGAAAAAAAGGCAAATAATATGGGACAAACTTTTGAGAAGGAGAAACATTTTCATGTCCACACAACACTAGAACCTTTTAGTTCAAACAACATTATTCATAAATAATTACATAAGATACATTAAATAAATAAATAAATAGGTAGGTACATATGTATGTTAATTAAGTTTAAATAAAAATTAGTAATAGTTAATGTCTAGTTATTTAGTTATAATTAATAATTACAACCAAATTATAACTAATCCTTACAAATTTGACCTAATTCATTATATATTATCAACAATGTATTTGTAATATTTATTATTTAATTATTTAATTACACAGTCATTGGTATATTTTAGGTAAATAATTAATTAACTAACAAGTAATTTATCATAAGTATATAAATGGCTTACCCTAACATATATAACTAAATTAGGCTAAAATAGGTAAATAGGTGGAATATAGGGAATATAAGGTACATATAAATAAATACACATACATATAAGCTAATTGTATTTAAACTATTTAGCCTCATATTTACATTACATAAGTTAAATAGATGGTTAGTTTAACCTAGGAAAAACTAATTATAACAAAACTAATGATTGAAAAAATACAAATGTCTAAACCAACCACACCCAAAGTGATTATGGAAAAATAAATGATTATTAAACTAATAATAGCTAAACCAACCCAAATTTTTAAATAATTATGAAAAATAACGATGAGTAAATTAATTATGGGTAAAATAATCATGGCAAAGCCAACTGTTGCTAAATTAAAAATGGTAAAATTAACCATGAAAAAAATAAATTTGGTGAAACTAACCATGAATAAAGTAAATAAGGCCAAGCTAACCAATGAATAATATTATATGGCTAAACTAACCATGGTCAAATCAAAAATGGCGAAAACTAATCATGAGTAAAATAAATATGACTAAACTAACAATGAATAAGATAAATATGGCCAAACTAACCAATGAATAAATATTTTATGACTTAAATAACCATAACTAAATTAGAAATGGTTAAACTAACTAATGAATAGATATTTTACAGTTAAACTAAAAATGGTTGAACTAACCATGGGTAAAATAAATACGACCAAACTAACTAAAGAATAAATATGTTATGGTTAAACCAACTATGGTTAAACTAGAAATTGTTAAACTAACCAATGAATAATATTTTATGGCTAAACCAACTATGCATAAATTAATTATGATTAAAATAAAGATGAATGAAATAATTATGGCTAAAATTAAAATGGTTAAACTATTTATAGCAAAATTAATCATGGCTAAACCAAAAAATGGTTAAACTAACTATGAGTAAATAAATTTGGTTAAACTAACCACTAATAAAGTTCATATGGTTAAACTAATTAATGAATAAATCTTTTTTGGAAAAATGAAAAAAATAATTATGGTTAAAATAAAGATGAATGAAATAATTATGGCTAAAATCAAAATGGTTTAAATATATATGATAAAATTAACCATGGCTAAATTAGGAAATGGTTAAACTAACTTTGAGTAAATAAATTTGGCTACCTTAACCACTAATAAAATTAATATGGCTAAACTAACTAATGATTTAATATTTTATGGAAAAACCAATTATGCAAAAATTAATTATGGCTAAAATAAACATGACTGAAATAATTATGGTTAAAATCAAAATGGTTTATATATTGCAAAATTTACCATGGTTAAACTAACCACTAATAAAGTTAATATGATTAAACTAATTAATGAATAAATATTTTGTGGAAAAACCAACCATGGATAAATTAATAATTTTTAAAAATTAATTATGAGTCTATTAATTATGGTTAAATTTATTGGGGTAAAATAATATTATGTTAAAAATTTAGTTATGCTTATAATAACCATGGTTAAATTCATTACAACAAAACCAACAATGACCCAACTAGTAGTGGTTAAATTATTTATGTGAAACTAATTATCATGGCTAAACTAACCATGGCTAAAATATATACAACTAAACAAACTATAGTTAATTGAACATGATTAAATTGACCATGGTTAGATTAGTTTTGGTTAGTTTTAATTTTAATTAGTTTTCTCATAAGTAGTTGAACCATAATTAATTTCAATATAATCAATTTAACCATAGTTAAATAAACCATATTGGTTAAATAAATCATAATTAATTTGGTCGTGATTCATTTAATTATGATTAGCTAACTTTTACATTTTTCAATTTCTTTTAATTGGTCAAACATAATCAAAATGTTACATGTGGTCCCAAGATACCCAATTAGTTTTTAAATTTGTAATTGGCCCTTTTTACTAAATTTACTTAATTAACGCTATTGATTGAGTATAATAGGTGGGCTTATTGACTAGGACATTTGCCAATTTGACTACATTGGGTAGTTTTATTAACCAAACTACTAACCAATTTAACTAGGTGGTATTTTTAAGTCCAATTTGACTAGATGTCTGATTTGATTAATTGTTAAATCGGTCACTCTAGTCAAATTGATTAGTCAAAAGATACTCATTATCATTCAAGCCCTTGGCCTTTAGTTAAAAATACATGTCCTCTAGTCAAAAAAACCTATCTAGTCAATTTGGTTAGTTTGAAAAAATAGGAATTCTAATAATGACATCAATTGCAAGGGCTATTGTTAAATGAAATGGCATTTGACCTTATGTATGTCAATAAACATGGACTTGCCTATATAGCCTTTTTCTTGTACATACCAAAAAAAAATGTATCTCCTTAACCCATTGCAAAATTCAAATTTTCATGTTGATATGTAACCAAAAGAAATGGAACACAAAACTTGTTTCGAAGGATAATGAAATTAAAAAATATCAAAAACTGATGTTAAAATTTCCCAACAAATTCACGTATGTGCATTATAAAAACATCAACCTCAAATATTTAAATTCTTGAACCTAAGCCAAACTTAAAATAATAAAGTTCACAATTCTCAACATTTTGATTTCCATGGCAGAAGATTTTGGCTTTGCTCAATTTAATCAACTTCCCATCTAAATTGTCTCTAATTTTTAAATGATCCCTACCAAAGTCATCTTACAATTTTACTTTGTAGAAATATAACCTGAAGTCAGATCTCTCAATGTCCATTTAGTCATTTTGAACTACTAAACCTTTCCCTTATCATGCAATGTTTCACATATGTATCTCCCAAACCCCTAAGATAGAAGACTCCATTCCTTAACACTATTCATTCAATTGTATATCGATTTATATGCAAGTGATGATCATTAGGTTCATATGAAAAGAACCACTCTAGGTATGGCAAACGTGTTCATGCACATTAAAGATACAAATGTAACTTTATGAACTACTTCAGTTTGTTTTTATTCCCTTATTTTGCACCAACCCATGGATACCCCATTGAAGTTTTTAATGCTCACTATTCCACTAAACTTGGTATACAAATTGAACTAAACCCTAGTTCTTTCTTTCATTAATGTAGGGATATTTGACTATTACACATAGCTATGACATTCTTCATTTTGCACATTAAATTTTTTTAAAATTCTTCATTTAGCACCTTGTCAAAACATTCTTGACCCGCGAATGTTTACCAAATTACACTGGTTGATCTATAAAATTTGTTAAAA
>Ga0116231_10013146_pt1 | contig 11763 bp, 16 predicted proteins | sample S1TSphgellanicum_2_FD_89695 | JGI IMG/M metagenome (GOLD analysis project Ga0116231, IMG submission 89695) | Host-associated microbial communities from peat moss isolated from Minnesota, USA - S1T2_Fd - Sphagnum magellanicum MG | ecosystem: Host-associated > Plants > Peat moss > Unclassified...
AATGGGGAATATGAAATAAATATTAAAAGAGCTTTTTTAAATTATTGTAAAAAGTATGTGAAGTAGAAGCAACAGCTACAATATTGATTTAACACAAAAAATTAAAAATACCCCCCCGCAAAAAAAAAAAAAAAAAAAAAACACTGACTAGGTGATCGGGGAGAAGACACTGGCTATTGGATATAGTCATGGAGCTCGCTAGACCGTCAAGAAGACAATATTCTCCCAGTGGCCTCAAGCTGGTTAGGGGACAAAATCAAGGGGGAAGGCAAATCAAGCTGACTGCTATTTCTCATAACCAGCCCTCTTCACACACACACACACATAAAGAACTCTTCATGGATGAAAAGTAGACAATTTCATCTATGTTCAAGAAGACCGTAGTTACTAACAAAAAAAAATAGCACTCATTTGTAAGACGAACATAACATAACCGGCGAGACCTTTTTTCCTATAACCGGCCAGCTCAAGCCATGTCATGGAACATAACCGGTGACCCATAAGACATCACCGGACAGAACGGACATAGTGGACAGGCGGGATTTCATGTGCCTGTAACCGGCGAGTATGCCAACCACCCGATTGGAGCTTGTCGTCACTATCGCCGTTGCCAGGCTGTACCCGTCTGGCCAACTCAGTACTGGATGGATTATGACTTGTAACCCGCCCGCTTTAAACGAATGGGGTGACGCCACATCACCGAAAACCCCCCCTAGAACCGCTTATGATCTGAAATTGGCTCGATTCTTCCTGAGTGGAATATTTTCAACGAAAAGAAAATACTGAGTGGCCCACTTGGGTGGCGTGGGTCGAAGAGAGCAAAAAAGAAAGGTGCCAAAGGACGGTGCTGCGCACTTGTCCATTCGTGTTTCGTCCGAGACCGACCGTCGTTGTTGGAGAGCTCAGCGGCGGCAGCAGCAGGAGCCGTTTAAGCCTACGTGCAATTCCAACAAACGCAATACACCTTGGTCCTGAAAACAAATTCCAAGCTCTCTCTCTCTCTCTCTCTCTCTCTCTCTCTCGGTTTTCCTCACGGACAAAAATTTGTAGCCATGGCTGCTCCTTCGTTGCACAAGAATGATCGTCAACATGTGTGGAGTTTGCTGCTGTTTCTCTTTGTGGCCACGCTCTTGCTTGTTTCCGTGGAAGGCCTCAAGGTGAAACCACCCGGTATGTATGAGTTGGAAATCTCTCTCTCTCTCTCTCTCTCTCTCTCTCAAACAATCAACTTTATTCAATTCATTTGTCTTGATTGATTGACATCTCAAGGTTGCTAGGGTTTGTGGAGGGGGCAAATTTTAGTAGTTTGTATTGATTTGATTTTATCTTGGGGTTGTTTCTCTAGCTAGATATTGTCATGGATGGAATTAGGGTTTTTTGTTGCTGTTCAGGTGTTGTTTTTTTTTTTTTTTTTTTTTTTTTTTGTGTTGTTTTTGTTTTTTTTTTTTTTTTTTGTTTTTTTAATTTCCCGGTCTTTTTTTTTTTTTTTTTTTTGATGGGTTTTGTCCGCCGGGGGGGTGCATTATGCACCAGGTTCACACTAGTGAAAATGAAGGAACTATTCATATCCTTTTCAAATTTCTTTGAATTAATAAGATGATTGCATTGACATTTTCTTCAATGCATTATACCATTAGTTTTGAAATAAGATATTAGTTGATGTATTTCTAAGTTTGTCCCAAGGTATTGAAAGTAAACCCTCCAAGTGACAACAACGGAAAGAAAAATGAACTTGGGGGCATGCTCCTTAGCTCTTGACATTAGGAAAAAAAAGGTGTGTAAGAAATTTGAGATGGGACCCAAATAATGTGACAAACACAAACAGCTTATGGGCAAGTCACTTGCACAAGCTAGACAATTCAAATGGTTAATGCATATGGAGTAAACTTTGGACAACAAACTTGCTTTGGACTCAATATGTTCACCCAACTCAAAATTGGGAACAAGCATCGCCCTCCTCCCTATTGTATACTTTGTGATTAGTAATGAGGGTTACATCAAAATAACTATAATTTTTTAAACTCTTCGGTGGGAGTTTTGAAATTTTCAAGATATGAAGATCACAACTTAGTGAGTTCATAACTTTCTCACATGAACTTTGATCAAGGATTTCAAATTGAAAAGTTATAACCTTCAACGAGATATTTTCTTAACATGAATCTATGGTTATAATCATAAGAAAACTAAGATGTACATGTAAAATAGGGGAAACATTGAGGATGAAAACTAAACTTGATGAAAAATTGGATGTTTAGTTCATCAAATGGCAAGCACAAGAAGGGTTAGAGTCTACAACAATGTTTTTTTTTCGGACAAAAAAATAGATTTTTTTTTGTTTTCCTAGCTTAAATTCAACTAATTTTGCTAAAGTTTGGAAACTTTTGCAAACTTTTTAATGTCATGAAATTAAAGGGAAAAAAAGGCTGATCTGTAGGAAGGCTCATAAAGATTCATGTGGTTTGACAAAGGAGAAGAGGTCAGATGCCAAAAGAACAATTATTGAAAGAGGGGCAAAATAGAGGGATAGAACGAAAGGTTTCTAGCTCTTCTAACCAAAGGTTTAGAGCTGAGAATCCCTTACCAAATGTGAGATCCTTCTATGGAACAAAAGTGTGTACCTACTTCCTTGCTCTGGCCATAGGTAAATGACCGGTGCTGGGCAGGTATTAGAAACTGCACCAAACTCCCCATCGGATATGAAGGCAGTTCTTACTGTTCACGATTGAGGTTCTAAAAACAAATCAAATTCCAGTTTTGATATATAACCGCAGTTCTCAAAAAAGTTAAGTAATCACCCAGAAAACTGCTGATTCTTTGCCAGTTCTTTGATCCTGATTTGTTTCAAATACCCAGAACAGGTGGTTATTAACAAAAATCAAATACCCACCCAGCACTGGTACTGACACACAGGGCTATTGGGATTAACACGTTCCCAAAGTCATTCTCAACGTTCTTTCCTAGAGAAACATGGATATGCACACAAATTGTCACCACAGATGACCCAAAGATCCTTAGCCTTCAAGTAGAAAGTTTTACAGCCTAGACACAAAGGCAATGTATAAATTATCATGGTCCCATAGACAAATCTTGATCATGGAATGGATGGCCAAATCCATCAGCCAGAGTGGGTTCTGTGAGAAGCAATCTATATGGAAGGTGGGTCACCAGGAAGAAAGTTCAAGCTAAACACTTTTGCACATGTAGTTTGATGCTAGAACAAGTGTAATTAGCACCCCAAAAAATTCTACACAAAAAGAAGAAGTTGGGAATCCAATTGCTAATTAACCCAAAAACAGGGCAAGGTAAAATTACAAATGTAGGAAGGTGGAAGTATGTGCTGAAAAAGTGGGCCTTGAACCAAGCCACTAAGGGCCTAGGAGGGCCTTTGGTGTCAAGAGTGGACCTATGGATGATGACATTGCTACCTTCCAGCCTTCCAGTGCCAACTGGAAGTGCAAATGTATATCAGTTACAGCATTCTGGTTTCAGTTGGAAGTGAGTTAACATGAAAACTCCAGCTACACAACTTGTACTGCCATGAGGACAGGGCATTAAGTAACAGTCTAGAACAGCTGAGGTGGCTTAAGGAACAGTCTAGGATAACTGAGGCAACATATCCTCACCACAGGGCAGTACCTTTGGACAGCTCTCAAGGCCTCGTCCTCAACTAGGAGCCACAGAGTATCAGATGCGTATCCACTAGAATTGAGATTCATGAAACATGTATGTTGAATTTGCAACCAATTGTACAACCTCTGTATCTCAGATATGAGGATACCATCAAGCTAGCCCATGATCATCTCCTTCACATTGAGAATTTTGCACTGAATTCCTTGACAACACCCAAAAACACAGCCAGTTTTCTCAAAGGGCTTGAAAAACATTTGAGAAAGTTTGCATTTCCATCAGGATTGTGGTCTAAGATTTTCATGGAAAGACTCAATTTCTATAGCAAGGATTCTCTAACATAGATCATGGCAAATGATTCCCCAGTTTATATGGACAATGAATGATTGATTCCGTTGCATATTTTCAGAACTATGAGTGCACAGAGATGTACATATATCACCTATAATGTATGCAGAATTTCTGCCCTCTAGTCAGTGCAGCATGCAAATGAGGAAAGGGAGCTACAAAAGCCAAGGATTTTTCACACCTGGTGAGGGTGGATGCTCTGATAGACATTGTTGATGACAGCATGGATTCAGAATCTTCTGAAAACAACTCATAGTCACCCCTTGGAACCTTGAAAATGTTGAGAGCAAGAAAGTGAGGAAACCAAAGAACCAAGACTTAGCATTTCTAAAGAACATAGATCCAGATGCATATTTGCAGCAAGGTGACATGCAGCTGACTACTAAAGCCTCCCAGCTGAAAGTCATCCAAAGAGGGCAGAGCCCTGAAAAGAGCAGACTCTGAGCCCTAAAACAAACAGCTAACTACTGATATTCACACTGGACATAGTGAATATATAATGATGCCATGGGCAGCCCTGGACCCTTGTAATTTCAAAGTTGAAACTTGTAAAGCATCACAGGCTCAGTCATAATGATGATGTTGAGGGAATACAAGCAACCAAACTGTTGTGTCTGGTTGTGGGTCATATCACATCTTCTGCTTGACACAAAATCAGGTACAGCTTGAGTAGCCTGCTCACTTCCTCAACTGCATGATGCTGCTTCCACACATTGAGCCTCTACACCTCCTTCAGGACTAACAAGCATGATGGAGGTGAGACTGCTGGAGCATTAGCAGGAGCTCCAGAACCAAAAGCCTTAAAAATCTTGTTCAACAATGATCTTTCTCCCTAGCTCGAGACTTCAAGACTGCTTTCAAGCTTGTATTCTCCCACCATAGCCAGTAGTTGGAGGAAGATATGCCAGTCTTGAATTCTCAGTCCTTAATTTCCCACACTATCCACATTATATACAGCCTGACAGGCCCTCATCAGTCTTTGAATCCACAGACAGCAAAATCAGAAGCATGTCTATCTTGTGGTACTTCTGACGGGGCACTTCAGCTTACATTGCGCACTGAAACACAGATGAGGACCATCCTAGCAACGAGCCTGAACTAAAGTGATGTAATGGATAGAGGGCAAAGCAATTCCACAGTGAAGGAAGACTGAAAAAAGCCTGGCTAATTTATTACAACCAAGGAGCTTAAAACTTGTAGCACAAGAAAAAGGTATGAATAGATTAAATCCACAGAGGACTATATCACTACCAGCAGTAAGAAGGCATGGTTCCTGCTCACATACAAACAATGATACTGGTTTCAAAGAAATTACCTCTCAACAAATTGGGACGCACAGCCCTAAAAGGGCTAATGAAAGGGAGGGACTGAGAAAGAGACTAATCAGTAACACTGCACACCTTAGCCACCCTTGATTGCAATAAGTGGTCTATTGCAGCAGTGACACCAAACTGCTATCTGACACTTGTAAAATACATTACAGACACATGAAGTGTATTCAATCAGTAGATGACATAACTACAGTTCAGATGGCCTGCTTGTCTTGGAGGTGGTTGGAGGTTTGGGAGGATACAGGTTTACTGAAAAAGTTTTAACTGGTAACACTTCCCTGAGATTCCCAAGGAAAGTAGCTTCATGGAGCTTTGCAAGCTAATACAGAATCCTAACCAAACAAAAGCTGTTTCCTCATCAAAAGAACTCCAGGCCCATGCACAGAATGATTCTGGTTAATGAATTACACTGCACCTGTTGTCTTGCAGTGTTGTTGCAACCAAATGCACTCCATCTTAATACATCCATTACACAATGTACTCCACACAATCTGACTACTCTCGCTGAGAGTTACGGTGAATGTGCAAAAGATCCCAGACCCAGTCATGTTGAGGCAAATGCTCTTCCATCCTTTGCAGCTCTTCAACAATGGTGTCAAACATTGGCCTTTTGTTCCGGTCTTTTGACCAGCACTTTTGAATCAATTCCCGCATGCCTGGAGGATAGGTCTTGGCTCTCATCTCTGGCCGATAGTGTTCCTCTGCCACAAGTCGTGCAGCTTCATAGGCCTCCTCGTCTTCAAAAGGAGCACAGCCCTCAAACATCTCATACAGAATCATGGCAAAGGAGAACACATCCACACTCTTATCATACTTCTCATGTAGAAAAACTTCAGGTGCCATGTATCTGTAGCTCCCTGTCTCTCCTGTCATTTTGTACACATCATGCAGATGCTTCATATCAATCAGCTTGCTCAATCCAAAGTCCCCAACCTTGAGCTCCTGAGCATCATCAAAAATAAGGTTGCGTGGCTTCAGGTCCCTATGGACAATGACATTTGAGCCACTGTGGAGGTAAGCCATCCCTCGGGCGATATCCAGGGAGTATTTCACAACTCGAGGGGCAGGCAAGGCTTCTTTCCTCTTCAACACCTCATGTAAGTCTCCCCCTGCAAGATACTCCGTGATCAGCATCAAAGGAGGTCTTAGAGTGACAGCTCCGAGAAACTGAACAATGTTGGGATGCCTAACCTTGACCATAAACTCCACCTCGTGCTGGAAATCCTTCACCACCGCTCTATCCCTGGACAAAGACGGTCGGATAGTTTTCACCGCTACCGGCGTCCCTCTCCAAGTCGCCTTCTTGATCTCTCCGAAAGAGCCTTTGCCGATGAGGACACTGTGCTCCAGGTCAATTTCCTCGGAAATTATCTCCCAATCGACGCTCTGCGGCAACGGAGGAGCGAGGACTAAACCCTCATGGTTTCCTACCACTTCTGCCCCATACTCCTTCAGCAGTTTCACCATCTCCGTGTTTCCGGCCGCCAGGGCATCAGCGCACGGGGAATTACCCCATCGATCTTGAGCATTGACGGAAGCACCCTGAGCAGGAGGAATTCACCTCTACTATGCTTTATCCGATTATCCTTAGACTACAGAATGAAGAATCACTACCAGGTCGCTGCAAACCTCAAGCCGCCAAATCTTGACCGCACACAACAGTAGCCTCAAAATTCCTCAATTGTACATACAGAACCCCAACAACAACAACCAAGAAAACAAAACAGACACATTTCAGGAATCTTGTTGATTGGCAACCCTACCTGCATGAGCAGGACCCGCGCTGAGCTCCGACAATCGAACAAGGCAGCGACATGAAGCGGCGTCCGCTGGTCGTAGTCCACGGCATTCACAAGCGTTTTGTCGGAATTGAGCAAATTGCGCAGGTTGCTGAGATCCTCGCTGCGCACCGCCCATTGCAACTTCGACACTTGCGCCCTGTCCGCCATCTCTGATCTTTCTTCCTTGCCCCCGTTTCCCTCCTCTCGTCTTGGGGACTCCGCTTGACACACCCTTCTTTTGCCCTCCACTCGCCTTAGTAACTCCGCCCGACACACCCCCTTTTTGCCCTCCTCTTGTCTTGGGAACTCCGCTTAACACTCCCCGTCGCACATGCGGAAAGTCGGGTCTTTCTGCCCTCCTCTTGTCTTGGGGACTCCGCTCGATACACCCCGTCGCACGCACATGCGCGAATTCGCGCAAACATCCCCGTACGAAGAAACTCGAATCGACGCAAAAATAGTGGCGTCGAGGATCAGCGCTCCCTGAGCCCCTTGCTTTTTCACACCCCGTAAAGTATATCAAAAGCATATAAGCATATAATGAACACCTTTCATACCTGCATACTACTGATAATCGTCGGTAGATTTTGCTGAAATATATATTTTTCAATAAAAAGACAGTCCAACTTCCCTAATACGAAAATTTCAGGATTTCAACAGACAAGAATAAATATGAAATGTTCCCTTTTACAGATTGCTCCATGTACTCAAGTGGTGCAAAGTTCAATTCTTGAAAATTTGGGCAGTGTGAGTTTAGAATTTCTATTCTTTTTAAAACTTGCTTCTTGAGGATTATTTAATATTGAACATTAGTCACAGGTATAGTATCATAACTTAGGTGTAAATAATTTTTTTCACATTAAGTATGAAGTGTCTCCATTACATATTTACATAATTACTCTATGCATTCAAGAGGTGTAGGTTTCAATTCTTGAAAATTTTGATGACATGAGATCAAAATTTCTATTTATTGCAACTTGCCCTCTTAAGGATTGTTTAAAACCAAACATCAGTCACAACTCGCAAGTATGGTATTAAAGCTGCACCAACTTTCCATTACATTTGTTCCATCTAGCTATGCTCACAGTCACCTCACACCTTAAATGTCGAGCTGCACCAACTTTGCAATGACTTTATTTTCCTTGGAAAATGCAGAGTATCGAAAATGATTTTGTCCGTCAAGTACAATTTCTTCCCTCAAACCACATTCAATATTCTTTTTTCTCATGTGCATTTTGACCTTAATCATGTGTATTAGTGTATCAACAATGGTCTTACATTGATATTCTATGTTTTAGATGTTTTTCGAAAACTGGGGCAACAAATCCCAATGTTGTTTTTTTGGAAGACAACCACATTTTGAGCTAAACATTGCAGATTTAGAATTTGCCATGTTTTGGAAACCTCATGCTTGGTTGGGGGTTCTATGATGGATTTTTTGAATTTTAGCCACTATTTCAGTATCCTTTTGGACATTCGAAAAACAATATTTGTGACAAATGTTTTGATCACCCCATCTTTGAAAAAGTTATGTTTTGGTACAGGGGGTTCCAAAGTTAAAGGCCATCATGGGATGGGCCAAGTCTCATTTATCATTGGGTGGAGGTGAAACTAAATATGACACTATGATAATACCTTATCATGGTGAAGCACATTGGAGTTTGCTTGTGTTGGAGCTTTCCCACACCTTTCATTATGATTCCAAGATTGGGGTACATGACTATTTAACATGTGACATTTTTATTCAGCAAGTTTGCGGGGCCTTGATGTTGTTATGAGGTGTCCATCTTGGTGATCCTACATTTAATGAACTGGTTGAAAAGCCAGTGTTGAATGTCCCCATCCTTATACAGGTTGGGAGTTGGGAGTGTGGATATGCTACTTCACATAACCTTTGCCAATACCTGGTTTACAAGGCATGTTTATAGAATCAAATGATTGAAAAGCCTAATGATGTTTTTCAACATTAATGTTATTTTTGTAATACTTTCAAAACATAATAATTAAAATGTCAATATATAATAGTCAATTTAATGTGTTTAAAAAAAAACATAACATTGTACCATTAGAGGTGTAATTTATCACATTATGTGTTGTTGTAAATCTTGAACGAATCTTGGAGTGCACCATTTGATCCTCTTGAATATCAAAAGTAAACATCCTGAAGCTTGTGGAGGAGCTTAAAATTAAGGACACAAGTCGTGGCTATTTGCCACCATATAAACCATTGGTTGTTGCATATACAAGCCTCGATAATGATTATACTTTGTTAGATGTGACTGTAAGTGTGCAGAATTCACAAGGCTTTCAGAATGTACATGAGGTGGCCTTCAAATGGCAAGAGGATTGGGTGTATCATAAATAAACATGAGGGAGGTTGACTTTTGATCACATGGAGAGTCCAAATGGGGATACATGATAGATTAAACAACTTTTTGGAGTTTTTATGAATTGAATATTTTTATTAGACCCCATTTTGGTGCTCATGGTTGGGTGGTAATGTGCATGTATATATGATTTTTGTGAATTATTAGTCCATTTTATTGTAATGCTATGAAGTATGGTGTTTCACTTCAATCAAAATTTATAGTCATGAATCAGTTTATGAATGTATTAGTGTGACAATGTGTTAATGTGTAAATGTAATAGTGTTTGTTTATCACTATGTTAATGAGTGTGTGTCAATGTTATAGTCCATGTTAATGTATGAATGTAATAGTGTATCATTGTATTAATGTGTCACTGGATTAGTTTGTTAATGTAATATTGTGTTTGTCTTTCACTAAGTTAATATATGAATTTATTATAATAATAATGTATAATTATATTAATGTGTCATAATCTTAGTGTGTTAGTGGAGATGGAGGTGTGTTTGTCTATGGCTATGTTATTATATGAATGCATGATTATATGATTGTATACGTATTAGTGTGTGAATGTGCCAATGTGTTATTGTTGCAACCTTAGCCTTCGATTGCAACCAAAACAAAGGCTTGCAAAGGTGCGGGCCAAGAATGAAGCCCGGGAATCACATTTCATGTTCCTGGGAGTGTAGGAAAGTGTGAGGGAATGAACCCACACACTCCCAAGTGGACTTCCACTTTGAGAGTTGGAGTTCCGATGAACACCTGAATTTTTATGGGGTAATTGCAAAGGTCAAAACTCATTGGATTGAAAAGTTCTTTATACCATTGAAAAACTTTTGAAACGTAAATTTTCAAAATGGGCTCACATGATCTATTTGAGTACTTAAAACATAAGTTATGGTTAAAAAAAGGGCCGGGAGTCAAATTGCCAATTTGACTCTCAACCACTAAAAGTCGGGAATCGCCCTGATTTTCTTTCATGCAAGTGGCATGCCATATATTTTAGAAATTTCTTAATGATGAATAAAACTTTGCTTTAGACCTCACCTCAATCAGAGGTCTGTACACAAAGTTATGGGCCTCCAAAGTCGCGAGAGTCCCAATTTCGAAAATTTCAAGACTCCCAACTTGGGAATCCTAGGACAAAATGACATTGGGTGTTGACCCTATGACCAAGCATAAAGAATACTATAAGGAGGAAGGTGGTGGCTTCCCCCAAGTCTAGGATGTGGTGAGTTTTGTGAGTCCATGTTTGCTCGTGGTTCGTCCATGCACCAAAAGTGCTCCAATTATGCACTAACCAACTTGTTGTTTGATTTATGCAGGTTCGTGTGAATAATTGACTTGATTGTTTTTTGTTTTAATCCCCATTTCGGAGCCCCAGCACGCCCCTTTACCCTCGAAGTGTTGCGAGCCAGGGAGTGTACCCCAACTCCTCATCCTTCCTCCATTTTCACTGTGGATTCGTAATTGAGTCTATCAAGGAGCTTGAAGGTACGTCAGTTATGTATTAATGTGTTAATCATCTAGTGTGTGAATGTATCATTGTAATAATGTATCCTATTTGTTATTCTAATGTATTAGTGAATTAATTCCTTAGATGATTCAACATTTAAAACTTTGTTGGATGTAAATAATTTTCTCAAAATGATTCAAGCTTTTATAAAATGTTGTTAGTTTGAATCCATGTGATAATATCCAAGTCCATCACCCTTGGAACAAAATTCATTTAAATAAAAATTGTGACAAGGTTACGAAAATTGATAAATATGATTAATGTTAAACACTATAAAAATGGGGAGGTTAAAATTGAAATATTAGCGACACATTGTTTTAATAATATTGAACTACATACTTGAAGCATCAATCCATACCATGTCATTGAAAATTAGTGTATTAATGTACCAATGTACTAATGTTTTGCCTATTGAGGTGGTGTTAATGATAGTCATTTTTTTACAATTGGCTTATGCCCACAAGCTAAAAAGCTTAAGTGTCGTTTGAGGCTAAACCCTTGTCAATCTTCAATTGGTAGAAGCACGAGGTTTGGGCCTATGGGGTTATGTAACCCACTTTATAATTTTACCACAACCTTTGCTTGATTGCTTTTGCACGGTGAAAATCTACTATCAAATGTTTAAGGAGAACCTAATTCCCATTGGCTACATCCACCATTCCAATTCCATGTTTCAAAGTTGTTACTCTAAATTGACTTGTATTGGGGTGGTCGACTTATAAATTGATGTAAGTGGACTTGTCATTATGTGGGGGGGGGGGGGGGGGGGGGGCGTCACCCGGGGTCTAAAATAC
>Ga0116231_10013147_pt1 | contig 11763 bp, 11 predicted proteins | sample S1TSphgellanicum_2_FD_89695 | JGI IMG/M metagenome (GOLD analysis project Ga0116231, IMG submission 89695) | Host-associated microbial communities from peat moss isolated from Minnesota, USA - S1T2_Fd - Sphagnum magellanicum MG | ecosystem: Host-associated > Plants > Peat moss > Unclassified...
AGGCCCGTTTGATCCGGACTTTCCAAGCAGGGAGTCACTTCGAGGCGATGACAATTTATCATCGTTTGCTTGGGCGCGAACCCTATACGACAGAACACCTCTCGGACATGGAGCCATATCCGCCCTGTTCGTAGTTCAAGATCGTTACACCAAGTTTTATAGCAAGACATATCAACGGCTTAATCGACGTTAAACTCCGGCACGAATGATCGCCACGCCGTGCGGCCTAGCAAATCCCTATGCCAACCCACCGGCACGGCAGTCGGCTCACCCCACCATCACCATCACATCCTCCCCCTCCACGCGCACCCGATGCGTCGCGATCGGCTCCGACAGCGGCGCGCATAGGGCGGCGCCGGTCCGCACGTCGAAGCGCCCGGCATGCAGCGGGCATTCGATTTCGTGGTCCTCTAGCCAGCCATCGGTCAGCAGCGCGTAGGCGTGGGTGCAGATATTGTCGGTCGCGTGCCAGGCGCCGTCCTCCAGATGAAACAGCGCGATGGGTTTCCCGCCGATCTCCAGGGGCATCATCTCGCCCGGCGCGATATCCGCCACGCCGGCCACTCTGATCCAGCCACCCTCCGCCATCGCCTCGTCCTCCCGCATTCCGGCCCCGAGACTGCCCCGGTTCGCGGACCTTGTCAGCCGAGGCGCGGCGCGTCCCCGCGTGGCGTCTCCGGCAGGTTGAACAGCAGCAGCGCCACGCCGGCCACGGCGGACAGGAACGACGCGGCGAACACGGGGAGCTTCACCTCCGCCTCGCGGGCCAAGCCGGCGAAGGCAAGGTCGCCGATGAACAGGCTCATCGTGAAGCCGATGCCGCACAGCACGGCCGCCCCGAACAGCACCGGCCCGGACAGGCCCGCCGCCAGCCGCAGCAGCCCCAGCCGCGCGCCGAGCCAGGTGGCGACGAACACGCCGAGCGGCTTGCCGACGAACAGGCCCACGAAAATGCCCACCACCAGCGGCTCGGCCAGGGTGCGGGCGGGCACTTCGTCCAGACGCAGCCCGGCATTGGCCAAACCGAACAGAGGCAGCACGAGATAGGCCACCCACAGCGCGAGGCCGTGTTCCAGCCGATGCGCCGGGCTTTCCGCGCCATCCGGCGTCTCGCGCATGGGAATGACGAACGCGAGCGCCACGCCGGCGAGCGTGGCATGCACGCCGGAGGCGTAAACACAGGCCCACAGCAGAAGCCCGCCGGCCAGATACGGCGCGAGGCGGCGCACGCCGAGGCGGTTGAGCCCCAGCAGCAGAAGCCAGACCGCCACCGCCGCGCCAAGCGCGACGCCCGCCAGATCGGCGGTGTAGAAGATCGCGATCACCACGATGGCGCCGAGGTCGTCGAAGATCGCCAGCGCCGTGAGGAACATCTTCAGCGCCGTCGGCACCCTCCGCCCGAGGATTTGCAGCACCGCCAGCGAGAAGGCGATGTCGGTGGCCATCGGGATCGCCCAGCCGCGCAGATTGGCCGCATGCTCCCGGTTGAACAGCACGAACAGCAGCGCCGGCACCGCCATGCCGCCGATCGCGGCCACCGCCGGCCCGGCCAGCTGCGCCCGCGTGGCGAGTTCCCCCACTGTCATCGCGCGCCGGATTTCCAGGCCCACGAGCAGGAAGAACAGCGCCATGAGCCCGTCATTGACGGCATGGACCAAGGTTCCGTCGAACCGCCAGATCTCCAAATCGAGACGCAGCCGCATGGCGAAAATTTCCGCGTAGTCGGACCCCTTGGCATTCGACCACAACAGCGCGATCAGGGTGGCGCCGATCAGGACCACTCCGCCGGCGGCTTCGGACCGCAGGAACGCGCGCATCATGTCCACGCCGGGCGCGCTGCGTGCGGCCAGGGGCTCTCGCATATCGGCATCTCTCGTGTCGGAGGTCCCTGCATAGACCCCGGGCGACGCGGGGGCCACGAGAACCGGATCCGCACGCCCGCGAAACGGGGTTCGCACGCGCCAGATATGCACTATAGTGCAGAAAATTCGGGAGGAACGACGCGCGTGAACGCCGTCGACTGGTTCATCGACCGCCATGTCCGCGAAGGGCGTGGCGCGCGGATCGCGTTCACCGATCCATGGCGGAGCATCGACTATGCGACGCTCCAGGCGGAGACCGCGCGGTTCGCCTCCGCCCTCGCCGCCGCCGGCATCGGGCGCGAGCGGCGTCTGGCGCTGGTGCTGCACGACAGTATCGATTTTCCCATCGCGTTCTGGGGCGCGATCCGTGCCGGGGTCATCCCGGTGCCGGTGAACACGCTGCTGACGCCCGAGCAGATCGGATACATTCTCTCGGACAGCCGGGCCGCCGGTGTCGTGGTGTCCGCCTCCCTGGCCGCAACGCTGCCAGCCAACGGGTTCGTTCTGGTGTCCGATCCAGGCAGAAGCGATCCCACGAACGGCCTAGGCGGCTTCCTCGCCAGCGGCGATCCGGCGACGCCGTCGGTCCCGGCCAATCCCGACGAGGTCGCGTTCTGGCTCTACTCCTCCGGCTCCACCGGCGCGCCCAAGGGTGTGAAGCATGTCCATGCCAGCCTGCACGCCACCGCCGACACCTACGCCGCCCAGGTGCTCGGCATCGGCCCCGACGACGTGGTGTTCTCCGCAGCCAAGCTGTTCTTCGCCTATGGACTGGGCAATGCGATGACGTTCCCGATGTCCGTCGGCGCCTCCGCCGTGCTGCTGCCCGACCGCCCGACGCCGCAAGCGGTTCTCGCGGTGATGCGTCGCCACAACCCGACCATCTTCGGCGGCGTGCCCACGCTGTATGCCTCACTGCTCAACCATCCCGATATCGGCCCCGGGGCGGGATCCGGCCGTCTGCGCCGCTGCACCTCGGCGGGGGAGGCGCTGCCCGAGGCGATCGGCCGGCGCTGGTCCGCCATCACGGGCGCCGACATCCTCGACGGCATCGGCTCGACGGAGATGCTGCACATCTTCCTTTCCAACCGCCCCGACGCCATCCGCTACGGCACCACCGGCACCGCCGTGCCCGGCTACGATCTGCGCATCGTCGATACCGACGGGCGCGACCTTGCGGACGGCGAACCCGGCGAGCTTCTGGTGCGCGGCCCCAGCGCCGCCGAGGGCTACTGGAACCAGCGCCTCAAAAGCCAGCGCACCTTCGCCGGCGAATGGACCCGCACCGGCGACACCTATCTGCGCGAGGCCGACGGCACCTACCGCTACTGTGGCCGCGCCGACGACATGATGAAGGTCGGCGGCATCTGGGTCTCGCCCTTCGAGGTGGAGGACGCGCTGGCCGGCCACGATGCGGTGCTGGAGGCGGCCGTGGTCGGGTGCGAGGACGCGGACGGTCTGGTCAAACCGAAGGCGTTCGTGGTGCTGCGCGATACCGATGCCGGGGCGCCGCCTGACCTTCAGGAGACGCTCAAGGAGCATGTCAAATCGAGGATCGGCCCATGGAAATATCCGCGATGGGTGGAAGTCGTGGACACCCTGCCGAAAACCGCGACCGGCAAGATCCAGCGCTTCAAACTGAGGCAGGCGTGAACGATGCCGCCCCGCCGCGTGCGGGCAACCCAAGCCATTCACAGATCGCTCCTCCAGCTGTCATGGCCGTGCTTGACACGGCCACCCAAGCGGCTCCGCACAGCCGCCTCGTGTCGGTTGGCACACGCATCCAGGCTCCATTGGCACGACCGGTGCGGCGGCACCGCGTGGGTGGCCGGGTCAAGGCCCGGCCATGACGAAAAACACGATGGGTGCATCCCATGGCTCGGGCGGCGGAGAGAGGAACATGCTGGTCATCGACGGCGTGCCGCTCGAAACGCAATGGTGGGGCCCGCCGCCCGAAGCGGCGCCCACGCTGCTGCTGCTGCATGAGGGGCTTGGCTCCGTCGGCCTGTGGCGCGGCTTCCCAGCCGCCCTCGCCGATGCCACGGGATGCGGCGTCGTCGCCTACTCGCGCGCCGGGTATGGCCGCAGCGGGCCCGCGAAGCTGCCGCGCCCGATCACCTACATGCATGACGAGGCGGCTGGCAGCCTTCCCGGATTGCTGGACGCGATAAACATCCGCCGCGCGGTGCTGGTCGGCCACTCGGATGGCGCCTCCATCGCCGCGATTTACGCCGGTTCGCGGCAGGATTTCCGCATCGCGGGGCTGGTGCTGATCGCGCCGCATTTCTTCGTCGAGGACATGTGCCTCGACGCCATCGCCCAGGCGCGCATCGCCTACGAGACGGGCGATTTGCGCGCCCGTCTCGCCCGCCACCACGACCATGTCGATATCGCCTTCCGCGGCTGGAACGATTCCTGGCTCGATCCGCGCTTCAAGACCGATTTCGATCTGACCGCCGAGATCGCCCATATCCGCGTGCCGATCCTGATCGTGCAGGGCGAGGCGGATCCGTACGGCACCCAGGCGCAGCCGGACACCGCCGCGCGGGAAGCGTATTGCCCGGTCGAGATCGCGATGCTCCCTGGCGCGCGGCACGCCCCGCACCTGGAGGAGGAGCAGGCCACGCTGGAATGCGTCTCCGCCTTCGTCGACCACCTGTTGACCGAGCATGCACTATAGTTCTTGTGCGCGCCGCAAGCATGCATTATCGATCATCTCAATAAGGGAGACCGTCCGGCCATGGAGCGCATCGATTTCCAGACCGAGCCAAGCCGCTATCGCCACTGGAAACTGTCCTTCGCCGGGCCGGTGGCGACGCTTTCCATGGATGTCGATCCCGCCGGCGGCATGTTTCCGGGCTACGAACTGAAGCTGAACTCCTACGATCTCGGCGTGGACATCGAGTTGTCCGACGCGGTGCAGCGCCTGCGCTTCGAACACCCCGAGATACGCGCCGTGGTGATCCGTTCGGCGAAGGAAAACGTGTTCTGCGCCGGCGCCAATATCCGCATGCTCGGCGCCGCCACTCACGGTCACAAGGTGAATTTCTGCAAATTCACCAACGAGACGCGGCTCACCATCGAGGACGCAAGCGAGAACTCCAAGCAATTCTATCTCTGCGCGATCAACGGCACGGCGGCCGGCGGCGGCTACGAACTCGCCGTCACCGCCGAGCATGTCATGCTGGTCGATGACCGCCGCTCGACGGTCTCCCTGCCCGAAACCCCGCTGCTCGCGGTGCTGCCCGGCACCGGCGGCCTCACCCGCCTCACCGACAAGCGGCGCGTGCGGCGCGACCGGGCGGACGTGTTTTGCTGCGTGGAGGAAGGCGTGCGCGGCAAGCGCGCGGTGGAGTGGCGACTGGTCGACGAGGTCGTGCCGCCATCGGCGTGGGAGCGGACCATCGCCGAGCGCGCGGCGGAATTCGCCGCCCGCTCCGACCGCCCGGCCGACGCGGCGGGGATCGCGCTGACACCGCTCGATCGGGTGTTCAGCGACGCCGCCGTCACCTACGGCCATGTGCGGATCGATATCGACCGCCCGGCGCGTCGCGCCACGCTGACCATCCTCGGCCCCAGCGCGCCTCTGCCCGCATCGCTCGACGCCATCCATGCCGCCGGCGCCGCGTTCTGGCCGCTCGCCATGGCGCGCGAACTCGATGACGCGATCCTGCATCTGCGCGCCAACGAACCCGAACTCGGCGTGATCGTGCTGCGCACCGAGGGCAGCGAAGAATTGGTGCTCGCCGCCGACGCGCTGCTCGAAACCCATGCTTCGGATTGGTTCGTTCGTGAGACCCGGCTGTTCCTGAAGCGCGTGCTGAAGCGCCTCGACATGACCTCGCGCAGCCTGATCGCGCTGATCGAGCCTGGCTCCTGCTTCGTCGGAACGCTCGCGGAACTCGCCTTCGCCGCCGACCGCGCCATCATGTTCGACGGATCGCGCGGCGGGGACAACCGGCTGCCCGCCGCCATCCGCCTCAGCACCATGAATTTCGGCCCCTATCCGATGGGCAACGGCCTGACACGCCTCGCCACGCGGTTCCTGGGCGAACCCGAAAGCGTGACGGCGGCGCAGGCGGTGATCGGCCATACGCTCGACAGCGGAGCGGCCGAGGCGCACGGGCTCGTCACGGCGATTTACGACGAGATCGACTACGACGACGAGGTGCGTCTGATGCTGGAGGAGCGCGCGAGTTTCTCGCCGGACGCGCTGACCGCGATGGAGGCCAATCTCCGCTTCGCCGGGCCCGAGACGATGGAAACCCGCATCTTCGGCCGCCTCACCGCCTGGCAGAACTGGGTGTTTCAGCGCGGCAACGCCGTCGGTGATGAGGGCGCGCTCAAGCGTTACGGAAGCGGCATAAAGCCGGCATATAACTTCAATAGGATTTGATCGCTTCTCCCCTCCCCTTGCGGGAGGGGTCGGGGGAGGGGTGGCAGCGTCGAGATCTTGAGGGTTGCCCCCCTCCCCCCAACCCCCTCCCGCAAGGGGAGGGGGAGTCAATCAAGCAAAGGAGTCCTCGATGCCCGATGGCATGAACGTCGATTATGACGGCCTGATTCCCAATAATGTCGGCCTGGCCGATGATGCGCGGGTCCGCAAGGCGCTGGAGACCTGGCATCCCGGCTATATCGACTGGTGGAAGGACATGGGGCCGGAGGGCTTTCAGGAGAGCCTCGTCTATCTGCGCACCGCCATCTCCGTCGATCCCAAGGGATGGGCGCGTTTCGATTACGTGAGGATGCCGGAATACAAATGGGGCGTGCTGCTCGCCCCCGCCGTCGAGGGCCGCACCATCGGCTTCGGGGCGCATAAGGGCGAGCCCGTCTGGCAGGAGGTTCCGGGCGAGTACCGCGCAATGCTGCGCCGCCTGCTGGTGATCCAGGGCGACACCGAGCCCGCCTCGGTCGAGCAGCAGCGCCATCTCGGCGCCACCGCGCCCTCGCTTTACGATCTGCGCAACCTGTTCCAGGTCAATGTCGAGGAAGGCCGCCATCTCTGGGCGATGGTCTATCTGCTGCAGAAATACTTCGGCAAGGATGGCCGCGAGGAGGCCGACGAGTTGCTGCGCCGTCGCTCCGGGCACGAGGACACGCCGCGCATGCTGGGCGCGTTCAACGAGGCCACGCCCGACTGGCTCAGCTTCTTCATGTTCACCTACTTCACCGACCGCGACGGCAAGATGCAGCTCGAAGCCCTCGCGCAGTCCGGCTTTGATCCGCTGTCTCGCACCTGCCGCTTCATGCTGACCGAGGAAGCGCATCACATGTTCGTCGGCGAGACCGGCGTGTCACGCGTCGTGGAACGCACCTGCGCGGCGATGAAGGAGGCCGGGATCACCGATCCCGACGACGTCGCCGCGGTGCGTGCGCTGGGCGTGATCGACCTGCCGACGATCCAGAAGAAGATCAATCTGCATTTCTCGCTTACCCTCGATCTGTTCGGCAACGAGATCAGCACCAACGCGGCCAACGCCTTCAATTCCGGCCTCAAGGGCCGCTACCGCGAGGACAAGCTGGACGACGACCACCGGCTGATCGACGCCACCTACCCGGTGCTGCGCTGCGTCGATGGCGCGATCGTCGAGCAGCATGTCCCGGCGCTGTCGGCTCTGAACATGCGACTGCGCGACGATTACGTGGTGGATTGCCAGGGCGGCGTCAGCCGCTGGAACAAGGTGATCGAGAAGGCCGGATTTGCGACGCGGCTCACCCTGCCCCACGTCGCCTTCAACCGCCGCATCGGCGAATTCGCCGCCATCAAGGCGGACACGCACGGGAATATCGTGGCCCATGAGGCGGCCGACGCGCTGCCCTCGCTGGACGACAATCTCTACATCACCAGCCTGATGAAGCCGGTCTCCGAAACCGGCGCCTATGCGCCATGGATCGCCGCTCCCAAGGTCGGGATCGACAACAAGCCCGGCAATTTCGAGTATGTGAAGATCCACGAGTAACCTCACTTCTCCCCTCCCCTTGCGGGAGGGGCTGGGGGAGGGGGCGCGCCTTCGGGATCTCACCGCCTCCCCCCTCACCCCGACCCTCTCCCGCAAGGGGAGAGGGGGGAAGCAATTTCGGATACCGCTCATGACCGCCACCCGCATCAAGCAGCACCTGATCGATCCCGAGATCTGCATCCGCTGCAATACCTGCGAGGCGACCTGCCCGATCGGGGCGATCACGCACGACGCCAACAACTACGTGGTCGACGCCAATACCTGCAATTTCTGCATGGATTGCGTCGCACCCTGCCCCACCGGCTCGATCGACAACTGGTTCGTGACCGACACGCCCTTCTCGCTCGACGAGCAATTCTCCTGGTCCGAACTACCGCCCAAACCGCCGGAAAACGAGACCGAGGCGGCGGACGCGCTGGATGACGAGGCGACCGCCCTGCTCGCCGAGGCGCATGCCCGCGCCGGCGGGCGGGCCGTCGCGCCCGCAAGCGCAAGCAAGCCCCGCATCAATCTGTTCAACCGCGATGCGCCGGCCATCGCCACCGTGACGGGCAATCTGCGCATCACCCATCGCGAGGCGGGCTCGGATGTCCGTCACATCATTCTCGATTTCGGCGCGGTCGCGTTCCCCGTGCTGGAGGGGCAGAGCATCGGCATCGTGCCGCCCGGCCACGACGCCGCGGGAAAGCCGCACGCCATGCGCCTTTATTCCATCGCGAGTTCCCGCGATGGCGAGCGGCCGAACACCAACAACCTCGCCCTCACCGTCAAGCGAGTCGCCGAACGAAGGCCGGACGGTTCGGTGTTTCACGGTGTCGCGTCAAACTATCTGTGCGATCTGCCTCTGGGCGCCACCGTTCCGGTGATCGGCCCGTTCGGTTCCACCTTCCTGATGCCCGATGACCCGGATGCGGACATCGTCATGATCTGCACCGGCACCGGCGCCGCCCCGTTCCGTGGCTTCACCGAGCGCCGGCGACGCCTCGCCTCGGCCGGACGTGGCCGCCTGCATTTGTTCTTCGGGTCGCGCACCCCGGAGGAACTGCCCTATTTCGGCCCGCTCCAGAAAGTACCCGCCCGCCTGCTCGACCGCGAACTGGTGTATTCCCGCCGCCCCGGCCACCCCCGCGAATACGTGCAGGACCGCATGCGAACGCGGGCACAGGACCTCGCCGCCCTCCTCGCCCGCCCAGGCACACATATCTACTTGTGCGGCCTGCGCGGGCTTGAGGAGGGCGTCGAACAGGCGCTCAACGATATCGGCCGCCAACACGGCATCGACTGGCCGGCGCTGCGGGCCGCCATGCGGGCCGAGGGCCGCTATCACGCCGAGACGTATTGAAGCCCGGGATGACGGCAGCACTCCCTTACGTCCACACAGCCCAGATACGGTTCTCCGACACAGACGCCGCCCAGATCGCCTATACCGGGCGCTTCCCGAACCTCGCCATGGACGCCATCGACGGCTGGTTCCGGGACCGTCTGCATACCGACTGGTTCCGCCTCAACGTCGATGAGCGGATCGGCACGCCCTTCGTGCATCTCTCGCTGGACATGAAGTCGCCGCTCTCGCCGCGCGATGTGTTGGACACCACCGTTCTTGTGGCCAGAGCCGGGACATCATCGCTTGAGTTCAAGGTGATCGGCCGTGCCGGCGATCGCGTGTCGTTCGAGGGCCGTTTCGTATGCGTATTCATCGATGCCGCGACCGCACGACCCATCCCGATTCCGGACCGCTACTTGGCCCGAATCAGTGAAGAAGCCGCGATGGCGGCGGCTCTGATCGCGCCCTGACACGGCGTCTCAGATCCGCTCCCACTCCTCGAACACGATGGCATTTTCCAAGGCGATCGCGCGGGCGACGCCCCACAATCCGACCGTTATCAAAACGCCCGACCCGGAAAACGACCCGAAGTAAAGCATGAATTCCAACATGACACGCCCAGAGTTTCCGACCAATCAAGAAGGCCCAGGATCATCCCGTGCAACCGGCGGAGCGATCCAAGACAAGACTTGGAACCCTACATCGTCCAGACACTAACTTAGATCCGGCCGCTGCAAGATTTCCTCGGTCGTGACATCACATTACATCAATATTATCTTAAGCAGTCCAGAAGACTACACTAAAAATCGGCTTTAAAGCAAAACCGCGCCAATGCACGAAAACTGATCCGAATCGGATCATAATCAGTCTTTGTCCCATTATTTGGGTCCGCGCCGCGGCGGCCTCGCCGTGCGAATCGGCATCTGTCCCGCGCCAGCGATTCGCGCCGCGACGAAACGCTCAAGCCGCTCGGCATCGGTGGGGGAAGCGATGCAGCGACGCGGGATAATCACCGGCCGCGCACCCCGCGCACGGAGCACCAGCGCGCCAGCCCGAGCGTCAAGCGCCTCGAAGGCGGACCATCGCACGAGCCATTCCCGCGTGGGCTGGGCGATCCGCGTGCCGGCCGCATCGATGATCATGTGCGCGGTGAAGATCGCGCCGTCGGCGCGCGGCTTGGGCCAGGTCCGGCTTGCCTGCCAGACGCAGGCATACCATCCGGCCTGAAACGCCAGCACCGCAAGCACGGCGATCAATCCGCCGCCAGCGACCGAGACGATATGCGCCAGCAGCGCCAAAAGCCCCGCGATCAGCCCGGCGGCGAAGCTGGCGGCGGCCCCCCACCACCGCCAGGCGGCAGGCCCGCGCCGGGCGGCACCGCCATAGGCGAGATAGTCCTGCTTGGTCAGGGCGATGTCGAACTCGAACCGATCGACGCCCATCGGCGCAACGCCCTCCTCTCCGCCGCGTCTCAGCCTCGTTTGCGCAGGGTAACCAAGGATAGCAACTCGAACAGCATCTGCGCGCCGATCTGCGCCGTCACCGTCGTCGCGTCATATTGCGGCGCGACCTCGACCACGTCGCCGCCGACGATATCGAGGCCGGCGAGGCCGCGCAGGATGTGCTGCGCCTCCCGCGGCGTCAGCCCGCCGGTCTCGGGCGTGCCGGTCCCGGGCGTGTAGGCGGGGTCGATTCCATCGACATCGAAGGTGACGTAGAACGGCTGATCGCCGACCACGGCGCGGGCGCGGGCGATCACCGCCGGCAGGCCGAGCGTGTCCACTTCCTCGGCGTGGATGACCGTCATCCCCGAATGGGTCGAGAACTCGTACAGCATTTCCGACGAGCCGCGGATGCCGATCTGGATGGTGCGCTCCGGATCCAGAACGCCGTCCAGCACGGCCTGGCGGAACGGGCCGCCGTGATGGAAGCGGCTGCCCTCCTGCGGGCCGGCGGTGTCGCAATGCGCGTCGATATGCACGAGGCCGAGCGGACGGCCGCGACCAAGCGAGCGGAGGATCGGATAGGTGATCGAATGGTCCCCGCCGACGGTCAGCGGGATCACCCCCGCGTCGCGCACCTTGGCGTAGAAGCTCGCGATGTCCTCGATGCTGGAGTCCAGGCTGTAGCGGCTGCGCAGCGGGATATCGCCGATATCGGCCACGCGGATCTCGGCGAAGGGCGTCACGCGCAAAACGTGGTTGAACGGCCCGATCCGCTCGATGGCGCGCACCGCGCGTGGCCCGAGACGGGACCCGGCGCGGTTGGTCACCCCGAGATCCATCGGCACACCGATCAGCGCGACGTCGAGATCGGTCAGGCTGCCATCCTCACGCATCGGCGCGTTGAGGAACGTGGTGAACCCGCCGAACGGCAGCTTCCGCCGGCCACCGCGATAGGCGAAGTCTCGCGCGCGCTTGATGTCGGGATCGTGGATATGCTCGTCGGTGACGTCGTTGCCGTAGCGGGCGCGGAGCGATGCCAGCTTCGTTTCCCACTCGGTCTCGGTCAGGTTCGCATCGTTCACGGCATTTTCCCCCGTTGTCTGCGATGGGGACTACACCCGGTGACCCGGTAAAAAAAGTGGCGGCGCCTTGTGGGCGCCGCCAAGTTTAGG
>Ga0116231_10013148_pt1 | contig 11763 bp, 7 predicted proteins | sample S1TSphgellanicum_2_FD_89695 | JGI IMG/M metagenome (GOLD analysis project Ga0116231, IMG submission 89695) | Host-associated microbial communities from peat moss isolated from Minnesota, USA - S1T2_Fd - Sphagnum magellanicum MG | ecosystem: Host-associated > Plants > Peat moss > Unclassified...
AAACAAAAAAAAAAAAAAAAAAAAAAACAAAAAAAAAAAAAAAAAAAAACAAAAACCTTAAAACCTAAGAAAAAAAAAAGGAAAAAAAACCTTTGTTTTATCAAAGGCATCTTTCTCCTCCTTAAAAGCTTCATCATAATGAAACAAGCAATTGCCTTTGAAATCTCCACTGATTATGTATTGTAAAGCCCAAACTCTCAAATGTTTATCAACTTGATTGTACCTACAAGGAAAAAAAACAAAAAATAAAATAAAATGGAAATGCAAGAAAGGAAAATAAACAAAAAAATAAAAAAGTAATATGATATATATGGAAACTGTTTATTGTTTATAATTTTACGTCTGTTTGGGACTAGAGAATCCATTAGATGAAAGGTAGATCATGGAGGACAGATTGTCTTCTGGTATTGGCAGCATGCCACAAATTTTGCCAAGGCGACTGTGTTCATAATCTGCATGAGTTCAGCAAAAGTGCTCGTGTGGGTGAGGGGTAGGGTCGAACAAAAGTGTTCCCTAACTTTCTGTGTATTTGGACAGATAAGGAGCAAGTGCTCTTCATCCTCAAAGAAACTGAAAAAGATCAGAAAATGAAACAACAAAAACCAAAAAAAAAATTTTAAAAGGCAAGAACCAACTTCACATACAAAATGGGGTCATGGTGACCTATCATTTCCATTCCATACTCACATGGAGTGAGTGCCTCTTCCATGTGAATAATGTTGATACCTTGCCCAATTTTGTTAGACATTTTTTTTTTTCAAAATGAGAAAATTAGAAATCAAATGGTCAACAATTAGCCGAAGTTGATTGCAACCAATTGGAGAAGTTATAAACCAACTGTCATCAAATTTCTTCCATTTAGATCATGAATGGAAAAATAAAGGATGAAAATTTGACTTAGGCCAAACAATAGGATGTCGACATGCAAGTTTTTTGAATGTTGAAATGACATTCAGGATGAGACAATCAACAGTAGGTTGGTGTCAATTTGTAAAGCATTTGGTCACATTGATGCATTGGTTTTTTGAAAGTTTTTAATAAAACCTCAATACCAAACCGGTAGGCAATTAAACCAAAGCAAAAATTTCAAAATCCACATTTTGAGATTCGGAGTGGCCACGAATGAAAAGATTATGAATATAAAAATACCCAAACCTAAGATTAAGACCATAAGGAGATGTGGGCTAACAAATTGCTTGTGAAAGCATGGCATGCTTTTCTTCAATAGAAAGCACATCAGACTTTTTAATGGACTTCCCAAGACTCACATTTGATGTTCACAAAGCTATTTCATCACCTGCAATTTTCACACAACTATATTTGACATTGATAAAAATGTTGAAAGGGACAATTGGGGCAATAACAAATTCAACAATCCTTTGGCTCTGCCTTTGCCTAATTAGTTTGCCAATGCTTGAATGCTGCCATGAATGAAAGAAAAAAAAAGTTAGAGAAAAAAATAAAACATAAATAACAAACTGAAATACAACAAATTTGAGAAAGAAAAGGAAAAAACAAAATTGAAAAAAAAAAGTAAGATTAAGAAAAAATACTTGGTTGAAAGGCACATGTTGTACTTTTTAGCAACTTGAAAAACAAACAAGCAAAGCATGTCTACAAGACTTTTTACGTTCTCTTCCTTCTTTGATAGATTTGTAATTGACATGTTCATACCCATAAAACTATCGCCATTCATCAAATGCATTTTTGGCCCAAATCTTAACATGCTTACTAGATCTGCAACTATCAATGTTCACATTCTTCAATTCCCTATCATCAACTTCTAAAAAGTGGGATCTTTGACATACCTCAAAAGCAACATGATAATCAAAAAGCTGAAAATTAAAACAACGGATAAAATCACAGACAAATGTAGAAACATCATTCTTGAAATCACAAGGAAACTGGTGGCAAACAATAATATTGAAAGAAACATGATCATCAGAAGGATCGAGATCACATACATCAAAGTCCTTGCTATCCAAACAAACTGTAGAGTTATACAATTGCAAAAACAAAATAGTAGCAATATCACCAACTTCATCATGAGCAGCATTGGAAGGTTTAACATTTGCAAAATCATCAACATGATTTGTTTCAGCATAAACTTTGTGCGCTGCGCCTCACACACAATGGAAGAAATCATAAAACAAGGAGAAATTACAATGAAAAACTTCAGATAAAAAAAATGAAAATTGTTAGAAAATCTGCATAAGATGAAAATAGAGCATGTTGCATAAACCGTGTTGTAAGAGAAGAGCGTAAAATGTGTCAAAGAAGATGGTGACGAAAAGCACATAAAAAATAAAAATCAAGAAAATCAATGACACAAAAAAGTTGCAAAAATGCTCAAGAAAAAAATAGAAAAGCACAAATGTGGAGATGAACAAAAGAATTTTTAAAAAAACCGTCAATTTTTTTATAAAAAAGAACAAATTGAAAAAACTGTACGTTTTTGGAATGTTTTGGAGTCTGGAGTCCGGACCTCCGAGTGGCCTCAAAAAGAAAGAAAGAAAGAAAGAAAGAAGAGCATTTTCTTTTGGATACTGTTTGAGATGGAGTTTGCTCAGGAATTGAGAAGGCTCAGAAGAATTCGTCGTTGTAGTCATGCCCTGTACGATAGCATCGCTCTCGCCTCCTAAAAGGTAAGAACAGTTTACATCTTCACCTCGCTTCTTAGCTTCTTCATGCACAAGCTGGGTGGATTAGAGAAGAGTGCCGTGGATACACGAGCGATCCAAACGAAATTCGAGCTCACGATTGAGCCGGAGCAGTGCCGCGACGTGTCTCCTCGTCTGTTCTAGTTGTTGCTTTCGGATCCCAATTGCCAGACATGGTACAAGCACTTGCATATGTGGTAGATTCTATTTGGGAGAATCAAACTCTCAGCCAGTATCATGTTTAGATTTAGTTCCTCACCTTTTTTTTTCTACAAATGATAGTTAGTTTTGACAGGAATGCATACAGTAGAATACTGATGTGCATTTGTGAATGTTGTCGCTGAATTCCATAGCTACTCAATTGGATGGACTATACATCTTATGTTTGCACAGTACTTAAAAAATTAGAGCTTCATGGAACACTGCCTTACAGCTAATGTATGAGGTCTTCAAATAGCAGGGTGGAAGTATGGTACCTGTTGTAGCCTTGGTTGGGTTCCTGGTTGAATTTGTGTCATCTCGTGGTACGTGCATCACCTTCATTTGGTTATGCAGTGCTGGCTGTTTGCCAGAGTGCGGAGCTTTGCAGTGAAATGTCTGTCTTCACTTACTTGAAGACTGAAAATTGCTACATGTTTTGTTCCTTATTGAAAGCTGATTTGTATGGATTCATGGAAGCTTTGATGTTTACCCCAAGGTTAACAATGCCCTATCATAGGTGCTGCCTATATTAACTGAGCAGAAGACATTTGCAACTAGTGAGTCATAGCTAGTTTGTTACTTGGAAACTATGTTTTTTTTTTACACAGCCAGTTATATCCTAAATTCTCACAGTACACCATGACACTGAAGCCTGTCTTGTGGTATCCTGTTGCAGCTTTCACTTTGTGGTGCAAGGCTACTAGCAAATTCAAGGAAATGCTTTCATCAAAGGGGGGGATATACGGTAAGACCCAGCAATACTATTCTTCTATGTTTATGGCATGCAAAGTGCTTTGTGCATTGGCAACAATGAAATTTAGTATTGTAGCAAACTAGCCATATAGTTTGCAGTGGTGTCTCTTTGAAACAGGATTGTGACCAACATGTAAAGAATAACCTTGGTGGTGAAGAGTGTTTCATCTGGCCTTTGGACTCTCTTAATGGTATCAGCCAATGACCTAAAGTTGGTGGTACCTCATTGACAAAGCAGATATTGTTTGTGCTCTTTAGTTATGTGGTGGACAAGAAGTGAGGCAGCTGCATTTTCTGGTGCTTACCCAGGTTGTTGGACATTGTAACCTTGCAGATCGCAAAGATCTGTAGAGATCTTTGTAGTTTCAGTCTATGTGTCATTGCACAATTTGAGGCACTGATTGTGAGAGCCAGCAAGACGATGGACATCCTGATTTCCTATTTACCTCAAGGTGACAGCATTAGACAACATGTGATTTAGTGAAGTAATCTGTAAGAATCAGAAGAGCCAGGATCAAATTTAGTACAACACTATGTTGTCCAATTTGGGAAATACTTGGCAGTACATTCTATAGTTTCTATATTTTTTTTGCTCCATTCTCAACCGAATCAATGAGAAGCACTTTCCCCTAAACATATCACATTGAATTTCCTATGTTGGCATGTCACAGAAGAAGTTTTCCTGTCAAGATCATTAAACTTTCAGAGAGTATTGCAAGATGAACAGTGTGTTGTGCATTTTGGTTTCACAAATTTCTAGCAAACTCTTGACCAGGCAGCCTTCCCCAGTTCTACTACACCCAACAGACCACTGGTTGATCAATTGCCACCACCAGCTCTGTGTGCACTCTGGAATGTGAGATGCAGATTTTTTGAACAAGTGTTCAGGCAGCTTGAGAACTCAGCACAATTGTACAAGATAAATGGGAAGGGAGGGGTATTTCCTTGAAAGCAAAGAGAGGTATAAGAACTCATCACAACAAATTCCTCTGCATATGGTGAAACAGTTCTATTTGTGACATCAAATATACTAATCAGAAATTTTCTTTTCATGTTCTTGCAATGAGTTATAGCTGCAATTTGTTGAATTTGAAAGTTGCAAAGTCTGTTCAGTTACAATTCTTTTACCCCAAGGATTTGGACCACCGCTCCAGTTCTAATACTCTGAATGATTGGAGGTATGTCCATACAGTCCATAGATTCAGAAACCCCAGAGGTTACCCAAACCTTGCATGATTTGAAATACCTATTGCCCCTAAGGATTCAAAAGCCCATCAGCTCACCAAACTTTGGAAGATGACAGTGCCTACTGTCCCCACCCACAGTAGCTGGGTTAAGGGCTACAGTGATGCAAAAGATTGAACATCACCACCTACTGTGAGATTTTGAACCAACAACAACCAAGGTGGAATGATCATGAGTTGCACATGGCCACTAAGGCTACTGGATTGAAGTTAATTTCAGGATACTCAATACCATCTGAAGATTCCCACCCTTTCACCCATTCAAATTTTGTGACTTTTTATTGGGTACCTTTTTCATACCTTATCCACTTTCACTTCACTTCACCAATTTCAGCAAGTGGCCATGTTTTGTGGCCAGACGATTATCTCACTGTGCTGATTTCCACAAGTACACATCTTGTAAGAAACATCATCCCTGCATATTCTACGCAATCTAATTGAATGTTGTTCTTATCCTCTCCATTTGCAAGAATCACTACTTCAAGAGTGATCTCTGCATACTCAGTTCCATTTCTACTTAAATGTTCTCTTCCTCTCTACACTGAAGAATCATTATCAATTTGTTTTTGGTTATCTACTGTTTTTAAGAGCATATAGTCCTGATCTATGATAAGAACATGTGTCTATGACTTCTGTGAATCTTGCATGCCACTTTTTCTCAACTACTTCTGACACTTGGAGTGCTACATTTCTGTATGCACAATATATGCAGCTTCTTTGAGGAGCCCACCAGGCACAAGATTCATGGCTAAAAGGCCAAGAGGTTTTCCCTGTACACCTCTATGTTGGTTGGTATTGATCCATTGTTCTGAGAGTCTTATTTACTTCCTTTTCATACATAGGGCAAATAAGGCACCATTGAGAATCAAATCAGGGTTTGCTTATAATGCTAAGAACCTTAAATCCACTGCATGGAAAAACTCATTGCTGGAAGTAGTGGCAATACTGTAAACCCCAAAACATGTTTCGACAATGTTGCAAATCATCCCACCTTCCTGAAATGTCCATGTTGTTATAACCAATTGTAAGGAGCATCTCACTAACATGCAACACACAATTGGACAAGAGCTCCCCAGTTATGTCAGATATTGCCTTCTAACATTTTCATTATCTCCCTAATTTTCACGTTCCTGATGGCTAGTTGGCTGAACCTCATAACTAATGCTCTTCTTTGTCCCAGAACCCGTAAGCTCAGTGCTCCTGTCCAATTGGTTATGTCTGGCAACTGGCTCAACTGCACTGGTTACCATGAATAGTCTGGGTGCTCATGCACCTTGCTTGACTATTCCCAGTACCAGTAACGAGCATGCTCTGGCCGGTTACCTAGTCCATAGTTTGTCGAGTACTGAACCTTTTTGCATCACTCAAAACTTGTGAGGAGCAAAGGAGTCATGTAGAGTTATCTGTACAGTAGTCCAAACTGGGGGTACTGGGCCCCCCTTGCGCTGAAGCTGGGGACCAAATGAGAAGTTGAAATGAACACAGTACACCAGGAAAAAATAGGGCACCAAACTAGTTAGCTTTCTCACATAAATTGGTCCTCGGGGAGTTCCATCCCCAGCTTTGGATTTCCTTCACCTGTGCCTTGACTGCTACTCATACTCTTCATTACATCAAGCCCAGTCAGAATAAGATCCTCCAAATCTTCTCAACTGAGTCCAGTTTCATGAAACGATCATGCACCTGATTTCAATCACTTTGGAGATACACTCAAATTGGGGATGAAACACGGTTTAGATGATCAAACTATGGCCCAAAGATAGGATGACTTAGTGAATGACTCTAATACCCATAGAGAGGACAGAGTTGGCAGTCTCAAGCATTGAAGCACATGTAACAGCTCCTGAAGAGTTGTATGTGGTAGAAATTTGATTCAAAGCTGAAAACCTTTGAAAAAAACTGGACAGTTCAGTGACCTTTCTTTTTTTTCCTCCTCTGTACTGTTGTACTGTTTTCATCCTGACTTCTGATCTTGTCCCCAGTTTCAAGGAAACTAGTGCCCAGTAGCCCCAGTTTGAAGTACTTGATGGATAACTCTATTTGGCCCAAATGTGAGCAAAATTGCATAATATTGGACTATGACTCTCTTTTGCTTTTTCTTCATTAGTTTGCATCTAGTCACCCACTCAAATTCTCAAAAACCCAAACTCAAACTCCACACTCACCTCACTCTAGAAGCAAAAGAACAACAATAAATTAATTGGAAAAAATCCATCAAGTTTGTGGCATATGACTTAGGAGTTCTGGGGAGTGCCTCAGATGAAGGTTTTCTTTTTCCCAGTTTTCTGTTGTGGCGTCGGTGCTAATCATTACAAGAGTGATACAGCACTAAATGGCAATATGTCTGTGGACAGTGTCCACTTTCTCAAGCTTTTTCACTTTTTCCTTACAACCTACTTAAAACTTAGATCTAAGCCTCACGATTTTAAAAAAGAGAAATGGTGATTTTTTCAGAGAATCTGCAACAAGAAATTCCTTTTTGTGTGGTAGCAGTACTCTTCCCCCTTCTTCCATGCACAACTGGGGAGTAAGTGCAGAGGTACCCTTTCGGTGTGTGGCAGCCAGCAATCCATGACTGAAAGAACCAGCACCAATTTGTTATCGGCTCCTAGCTGTGCAGGAGAGGCTGGGGAACAATGGAGTTTTCATTTGATCTCATGTTTAACCAGTGTTCCTGTGAAATGTGAGTTCATTTTTTTCTGAGGAACTTCATGGAACATGTGGCTCTAGCTGTAGGTGAGAGACTAAATGTAGTTTTCATTTTGTTGCACATGTCAAGGAATGTTTACCAGGTGTTATAATGAAATGTGACTTCATATCTAGGGGAATTTCATAGAACATTTGAATCTCCATTTAAGGGAGAGACTAGAGAACAATGTAGTTTTCATTTGGTGCTGCAATTTGAGGGCCAGAGAGAACCAGCACCAAACAGCACACCATCCATTGGAGGCTCATTATAACTTCATTGTGGATGAAAACTGAAAGTGTATTTGGCCCCAAGACTGACTTTTCATTACATCTGTTGCATCTAGTTGTGCTCCCAATCCCTCTGCATTGTAGAGCTCTAAGTCAAGCTGTGGATCATCACAAGTTAACATTTGTCATTCTCTCTTTTGATCATATGTTTCTATTAGCTCCCAACAAAGTTCCTTACATATAAAATGTTTCCTATGGTTCCTGACATTAATCAAGTACAGATTTCCAGCCCAGTTGCAGCTCTCAAATGAAAAGTGCATGTCCATGCAGCAAGAAATAGGGCTCTGCCCATTTCACTGGCTTTCCATTAGGCTGCTTAGATCACAATTACACAGCTATGATCACAACATATTGTGTGTACCTGCAATCACAATAGCCTAATGGAAAGAGATTGTTACATTGTTGCTATGGGAATGGTGAGTTTGTTTCTTGAGGCACATTGTCACGGAACATTTGTTATTTTAACTGTTTTTGGACTTCTTGTAATAGTAGGCCAAAAAAATCTTTCCCTATACATATGATTTTTCTTACCCCTCTGAATTCAGAGGGTCATAACTTTCTTCTTCATCTTCTTCTTCATTGTTTATTGGCCTTGCCTACCAAGGCAAGGATATTGTGTTTAGATTCATTATTGAGTATAGTAGCTTTAGTAGCTTAAGGGATTCTGGCCCCTAGTTCATAGGCCAATTTTTATATGAGGATTCTTGAAAGATGATATTTTGGCTTGTGTTGAAACTTGAGATAGTTATAGAGTTAATAATATCTTGAAAGATTTTGGTTTCTTTTAGAGGATTTTTTGGAGATTATATTTTTGCATGGTGAAATATTTGAGTTTCCAATAATTCTTCTTTTGCTTTAAGATACTTTTTAATGTAAATGGCAAGGTCACAGTGTGACACACTCTTGTTGTTGAAGTTTCTTGAGTGCTCTCCAACAGCCGATTTGAGTACTACAAATCTGACAGCTTCTAACGCCCCGGTGGGGGGAGCCGGGGGACTTAGGGTCATCGTCGATTGTCAATTTCGTGGGATTTCGTACTCTTGCGCGATTCATCTCTCGCCACATAAAACCTCTGAACAGGAAACAAATCATTCGTTGTCCTTGGCAAGATGCCACTGGCACATACTCCCACAGACTCCCCCCACCTCCTCACCATGAATTCATCTGGCCAAGAAGATTCAGTGATAAAGGGAGGCCAGTGTCAGATGCAGCAGAGCTAGCTCGTGGGTCTGATGATCATCAGTGGGGGGGTTTTTTTTTTAGGAATTTCTATTTGTAACATTCATTGGAAGATGTAGAAAAGTGGCAATCATCATCCCTAGGAAGATTTTTGGCTATCGACCAGAAATAAAGTACAAATCTTGAATCATCCTTCTATACATTTTGGCTAAACAATGAAAACCACATATATGAATCTGGTGATTTTTACTCCTTTTTGTTTTCCCTCCCCCTCTCTTGTGCAGCCTGAAAAATTCCAATTTCACTTTTTTCAATTTTTATTTCGCATTTTGGCTATAAATAGCTATTTTTAAAAAATAGGCTGATGATCCTACTTGGGTAAGTTATAATCTTCACCCCATATGGCCTTTTGCTTCCATTTTTTTACAACTCCTGAACAGTTTCTATTACTGGCGAGTTTTCATCAAACTTGGACCTCAAAAATATGATTTCGATCAATAAGAAGGGTTTTCATGGAAAAAAATGGCCCAAATTCGCCAGATTTCAAAGAATAATAATAATAAGTTCCAGTAAGCAGCCAAGAATATAGAGGGATTCTATTTTATTTTATTTTTCCTACTTTTATATCTAGTATATAGCCAAATTTGGCTAAATTATTTTCTCAATATTTGCCACTTTGACTACATCACACAATCCTTAAAAAGAAAGAAACCCTGCCAGTCCTGAGCAGCGTTTCTTTTACTGGCGAATTTTCGCCAAATCCCTACCTGAAAAATATGATTTCAACCTATAGGAAGGATTTTCCATTAAAAAAAAAACCCAAATTCGCCAGATTTCAAAAAATAATAAATTCTACAGATCGCCAGATTTTTATTATTAGTTTCAGTAGGTAGCCAAATATATAGAAAGGATTTCATTTTGTCCTACTTACATATTAGTACATGTGGCCAAATTTGGGTAAATCTCTTTCCAGATGATAGCCCACCTTGGCTACATTACAAAATTGGAAAAAGAAACCCTGGTCCTGCGTCCTCTAAATCAGGCAAGGAAAGGGGAATGAGCATCATGCTTTTGGAGATTCCCCTTTACAAGACCATGTCAGTCCCCGTGACCGCAAGTCTAGGAGTTTGTCGCTGGCAGTAAAACTCTTTAGATTTTGCGCAACTAAAATAAACTAATAAACTAAAGAAGAATTAGTTTGTTGCAATTGTTGCTGGGGGATCTTTTTAAATTTTTTTTAACAAATTGCGCTAACAACTTAGGCTCAGTATTTTAAGAAAAAAGTTTGGAGTCAATTGTTGTGATGATGTAGCCAAAGTGGTGGTGATCCACATGAAGATTTAGCCAAATTTGGTTACAAGCTAAATTTGAAAGTTTGAATTTTACAAACATCCTTCTATATTTTTGGGCTACATAACTTGAACCCATGTATTAGAAAACTTGCTATTTTTCTTTAATTTTGGTCAAATTATGGCTATTGATATTCTGTGGAAAGCACTTCATTTTAGCACTTAAGCTTTTTTTTAAATGTAGCTTTCTGACTAGCCCAAGAAAAGGCAGCAAGAATCGCCTGACAATCCCTAATTCAGGCTACGTGATTGTTAGCGAAAACAGTTTGTTGTTGTTGGGATTGCGCTACTAAAACCCTAAACGACAACTGTCCCGCTGCTACAGTGTTAGCGAGGGGACCTAAAACAAGCGGAAGAATCGCCGCGAAAACTTTTGGGTGGTAGGGATGGTATTTGCGTCCTTGATTGCTGTGGCAGCAGCAGCAGCAGCCCACCTCCGCCGCTTGCTTGCTTGCTTGCACGCCCGGCGAAGACACGAACGAACACAGAAACCAAGAACGAGAAAAAAGAGAAAAATAAAAGGAAAAACGAAAAAAAATCAGGAGCCATTGGCATCTCGCCACTCTCTCACAGCATGATGCTTCCAGGATATACGAACTTGGGAGGCATCATCAGATGGCATATTACTCTTCATAAGACACACACCGACCATCAATTCATAAATGGCCTTTTGTGAGGCCCCCACAACCACACCAGAAATAGGTATTATCTGTATATAAATTACCTGAAACTCAGGCCTTGACACTACTAGTCACTGAGTCAGTCTTGTGTGTGTGTGTGTGTGTGTGTGTGTGTGTTTTTGACAAGGTTATTGATGAAATGGTTTTTTAATTAATTTTTTTTTAAAAATCTCTTTGTCTTATTGTGTGATACTCACAAAATTTTCATTGCGAAACAAATGATGATTATTTTTTTTAAAAAAAATTTGCAATCTTTTTACATCATCATCACCATCGAGTTCTTCTTCATTCCCTTTTATGCATTACGGACAAGTGTGCTCAATACAGGCCATTGTGTTTGTATTGCTTTGCATGTTTGGAAATTTGGGTTTTGCCCCAAATTCCCTCAAAGGCACTTTACCCAGCACAATGGTGTGTACCCCAGACAACTCTATTATAATACATGAGGGCACCAAGAAGATGACAGTGCTGATGATGTAAAAAAATTACAAAAAATAATTCATCATTTTTTTTCCTGATGAAAATTTTGTCAGTATCACACAATAAGACAAAGAGATTTTTTTTTTAAAAAAATTATTTCATTTCATTTCAATTCAATTCATCAATAACCCCCCTCCCCTCCCCCCCCCCCCCCCCCCAACCATCCCCTCCCCCCACCCCCATCCCCCACAAACCACCCCACCAACACACCCACCCCAACCAAAACAACAAACTATCACAA
>Ga0116231_10013149_pt1 | contig 11763 bp, 16 predicted proteins | sample S1TSphgellanicum_2_FD_89695 | JGI IMG/M metagenome (GOLD analysis project Ga0116231, IMG submission 89695) | Host-associated microbial communities from peat moss isolated from Minnesota, USA - S1T2_Fd - Sphagnum magellanicum MG | ecosystem: Host-associated > Plants > Peat moss > Unclassified...
AATGCAAAGTTGTATTTCCATTTGAAACCACTAGTTGACACCATAGTATGTGATGTCAACCAAACTTAAGGTTATTTTTTTAGGCTAGTTCATTTAATTCCTCAAGATGCAACAAATAGACCTCAAAGTAATCTATTAGGAAAAAAAACATATGTAATGTTGATCAATATTTCTATATTGATTTAAGTAGTTTAATGATAAATCACAAGGAATGTGTTGGATCATATGTGTGTGTAATGACAAAACTTGAATGCACATGTGAAATTTGAATTCTAGGAAAGCAAAATTTTTGCTTCAATATATGCAACAAAAGCCAAAACTAAAATTAACTTTTGTCTATGTGTGTGGGGAGGGGGGACTTTTGTGGATGTGTAGTTAGATAGGCACATTGAATCTTGTAGCTTGGTACATGAGTACTTCAAGGGGATAGCAGGGATAGACCCTCCATTTGTGGATCAATTTCGTTGCAACTTATCTACCATTATGGAGCTACCTTCTTCACTCAATTTTTTCAAGCCTGCTTGGTTACTCCACCTTGAAGTTACATACCCAAAACTTCACATTGTGAGTCCTCATGGGTGCCTTGTTTGGATGTATTCTTTGCATTTTTGTTTAGTATGAAGGTTTCATAGAGTATGTACTCTTGAAAAAGAATGCATATGCAAATGACAACATGTGAAAAACAAAGAGATAAGTAGAAGCACAAAAGGTGAAAATTTGTTGAAAATGTTATTTAAAAAAAAATTAAGGCATAAGCATGGGCTAAACCAACAAATATGTTTTGCTTTCTCAGGGTTTGAGTCAAGTATTAAGCATAGCCTCTACCATGATGGACGAAATTGTTGGGAGAGTAACCGGAGCTGCTTTAGCTAATGCAAAGGGTGGTGTTATAAAAAAGGATGCAAACAAGAAGGATGTGGGGAAGAAAGATGCAAGAAAGAAAGATGTTCAAAAAGATGTAGAAAAAGTAACTAATGAGAAGCCACTGAGCATAGTAAGATTGATTGAGCGTGAAGCAATGATTTTAGAATCTGATGTTCACCCAGCTATTGCACGAGACCATCAAATTCTCTATTATCGTCTTGAGATGATTGGTATGTATGTATGTATGTATGTATGTAAGTAATGTTTGTTTAGACCTTATGTTTTTGTTGAGACTAGGATTGGTCTTTGAAGTTTCTTTGTAATATAGTTTCTTTGTTCCAACAACCTTAACTACATGGTATGCCATTGTTGTAGCACATAATGCATGCATATATGTCGAGGAGCTAATGTCATTGGTTGATGGAGCACGTGGACATATGGAGGGATGGCTCGCCAAGTGTTGTGATGTATTCCGCTTTTCCCCCACATCATCATTCCTTGGCTTGCAATTTTGTTTTACTTGTTACATTTCATGAAATGATAATATTAGTTTATTGTGAGCCTTCAGAAAAAATTAATTAATTAATTTTTTGTAATGGTTATAGGCAGAGGCTGTAATATTGGAGGATGCAATCCAATACATCATGGATTCAATGCACGAGGCTATTCCCATGTGGTACCGTTGTAGGCTGGAAGGCTCCAAGTTTGAAATTGATCAATCTGAACTCATGAGGGTATGAAAAATATCAATCCTCTTCTTTCCTCCATGGATGGGTTTTAATAGTCATACACACCCATGGAAGACTTTTGTTTTTGTATTTGCAAGTGTTTTGATTTTTGGTATAGTTTCAATCTATACATATTTCAAGCATGGTTTTTCTTTGGTGGCAAAATTTTGCAACTTAATGAATCTTTTTTCAGAAAATGAAAAAAAAGGAAAAAAAAAAATTGATGATTTTTAGGGATTTCTTTGCCATTTTTTGAAATAAAAATAACTTGAATGATAGTTGGTGTTATGGGTGTTATGTAGGAGCCTGGGCCACAAGGACCAACAGACACAATTGAGTGGCATTTCAAAATACTTGATGTTCTCGGGACCAAACTCAAAGCAACTTTTAGTAATTTACCCATCTTGTTGCCTTTCAATTTGATATGGACTTTTTACGCATTCAAACACCAAAATTAACAACCAAGAGAGTTCCTAACCGATTTATTTTCCTACTTGCAATATTTTGCTTGTGCTTATGTAAACAATAATTTCAAGATATAACTGCAAAATTAGTTATATTTTGTGTGTATAGGAGATTATTTAGACGTTGAACAAGTGAAGGAAGAGGCCATAAAGGTCATTGATGAAACACACAATCTCTTCAAGGATGATCCAATCCAGGGTTTAGTGCCTCGACTTCCCAGCAACAAGCTAATGCCTTATGGGCCTTTTCAAATTTGGTTTCATAAAGTTGAAGAGATCATCAAGGTAAATCAAATCCCTTAGGGATGTCATTCTTTCCATTTATTGGGTACCTCCTTTTTTTTTCCAAATGGTATTATTACTTTACCGCCCAATTATGAATGGGATGAATGTCCATAGGTAGCTACCTTGTTTGTTGATAATTATGGTAAACTTTGAAAATTGATAAACAATAAACTTATTAATAAATGAGAAAGATCTATTTATGTTTAAATCATTTTTTAATAAGTATATTAAAAAAATTGTACATGCTTTAATTTATTTTTTTACATCTTTATTAAGTTTACCACTAGTTTGTAATAAACGAATGTGTTATCTCAAAAGAAATGTAACTGTCCTCATGATGGATATTCATTGTGTACAAGCAATGCTTTCATGGTTATGTAAAAATGTAAGATTATTACTTCAAGTTAGGATTCTGAAATTTAAGAACTACTATGTACCCAAAAAAAAGAAAAAGTGAAAATGGATCATGCCAATAATTAACATCTATGGTGGTGGAGACTTGGGGAATGATCTAATTACTCATTATTTTGTAAAAAAAATTTGTAGGCTTCATGTGAAGAATTGAAGAATGTGCCCGAAGGTTGGAAATTATATCTAGATTGGGGAGCATTCATCATAGCTTTGGCAGATTCCTACTTTGGAAGCTGCATTTCAAATTCTATTCTGAATGACATTTTGGAAGCTCGCATTGGTAATGGTTTTCTTGGCTCCCAAGCATAAAGAATATCGAGTTATGTAAATCGATGCAAATTTGCTAAAGTTCTTAAAGTTCCTTGGAAAAGTTGTTTAGGAAAGTAAAAAGTGAAGTAAAATAAATTTGAAATAGAAGAAATTTTCAGATGTTGCAAGTTTCCAAATGGACTAGGCAAACATACTAACTAGATGTGCAAAAAGTTTTTACTATGTTTGCTTGAAAGCAAGTGACAAAAATCTTGTTGTGAATTGTTGGAGCATTTCAGACTTCTTCTTGGTTGTGGCAACAAAAGATGTTGGTGATCCTACAGAAGGATTCATGACTTTGCAAGACTTTCTAAAGACTCCAATCTGGTTTGACATTGGTAAACAACTTTGCATGCCATGCATGATCTTAAGTTCATTACTATCAATCAACATAACCATGACTATTACAATTCTACTTGATTTTATGTCAAATGTGGGAAACAAAATTTTCCATGTGATAGATGCATATGTGAATGATCATGAGGACGATTTCAATTTCATGAAATCCAATGTGGTGCAAAGATGCTATAAGACTTCTTCCTAAAATGTTGTTTACATATTGTTGTTATTTTGATTTGCGAAAGCTCTGAGCATGTAGAAAACTCTTGTCAATGGTTTGATTGTAGATGTGGATGAGAATGTGAAAGTTGAAGACAAGAAAACCGAAGCAAGCTTCAATTTTGGAAAGGTGTTGAAAACCTTTGTGTATGGGGTTCTTGACAAGGGTGATATTGGACTTCCGTGGCATACCCTATTGTTGTACTTGTGCCATGATGCACACAAATCATTGGGAGTGGGAAAGGCTTTTAGTGTGTTGGGTGGTTGCATGTACTCCCTACAATTCCCATGACCTACTCTTATAATTCCTAGAATGCAACAACACTTTCCTTTTGGTACAAGAAACTCAAGTCTTGAACCCTAAAAAACTTGCTTATCATAATGTGCACAAATGGCATTCTGAAAAATATTGTTGGTAGTCATACCTTGAATCATAGTATATGCTATGGATTGACTTTTGTTTGAGGAAACATCTTGAATAGTAAGCAAGTCAAACACTAAATGCCAATTGTGATATCTTCTTTTATTGTTGTTCAATGAACTTGTATGGTGGTTCTTCTACCATTGTTGTTCCTAAAGTCACATGTTGATGATCATGGCTTTGGATGTAGGTCTCCAGAGGATTTGGCTTTGACAGTAGAGGAGGTGTTATGTGCCCTCTATCCAAGCGGGGTACAAGGAGCTGAAGAAGCAGGCCTCAAACCTTGGACAATGCATGATATAGAGGTTGAATATTCCTTCTTGACACCAAATCACTCAACATAATGTATTAGCTAGTTTAATTCTATCAAATCAAAAATTCCATTTCAGTTTTGAACTGCATCAGATTTGGTCTTTTTGAAAAATACCAAAACTGGGGAGGCTTAGGAAATTTGAAGAACCTGAGGTCACATTCTTAAAATTTTAGTTGTGACCCAAAAATAGAGGTCATATGTTTCTTTATATTTGGCCATTATAAATAAACATGTTATTTGCACAAGGCTTTGCAAGCAAAGTGGAAAGCAAAGGTGAGGAGGAAAGTTTGAAGAAGGTTTGAGCGAAAGTTTGTAATTTTGCAACGTGTAAGCAATTCTGTGCAGATTATATTTGAGGCAATGGGAATGGAAAAAGAACATCTTCTCCACCCTCCTAGTCCTCCATGTGAACCTAAAGTTCTGGATGAATTCCCCAAGCCATTGCCACAAAAACCTGTAAGTTCACACACACCAAACTTATTTTTGTAGGGTGTACCGAATGTCCATGAAATTTTGTGTTTTCATTTGTAGTCATTGGATACAATGTTGGTTTCCTCTTGTTGTAAATATGATGAACAATTGAAAATGTTAAGCAGACATGTTTTTTAGAATCACGTTCTAGTTTGTTGCAAGAGCTTCCTGAAAATGAAAAAAATTCACCTTGTGGCACTTGCTCACCAATTTGGTGGTACATCTTTGTTGTCTCATACAAAAACATGTACAAACCCGAAGACACCAATCATGCATCTTCAAAAAATGCGCACAAGGCATGTCATCTATGCTTTTTTAATGGAAAACCTGGAGCATTTTCTGGAGCTGGAAAAGACCTTTAAACCTCAAGCGCAAATAGACTTTTTCACAAATTTCAAAATTGCTTATAAATAATTAGTTTCAACAATAGGTTCAATAGATGCCTAGAATGCGCTCACAACATGCCAAATTGCTTAAAAGTGAAAAATATTCCTTACGGGGATGGAAAAACTTTGCACTTCCTGGATTTTGGGGCCCATGGCAGGCCCTCAAATCCAGGAAGAGCCTCAAAGTTGTTCCTTATCCAGTTGTAAAAGCCTATGACAAAATTCCTAGTGTAATTGGAGGAGCACTCACAATTTTGGCATTTAAGACAATTTGAAAACCTGCCAAATTGTGGACCGTTACAATAAGTGGAGCATGAAGGGGTTGAGGACAAGGATGTGTTAGGAGGAAACTATGAACTTGATGTTGGAAACACCAAACTAAACTATGTGCAAAACAAATGTTGTGAGTAGTGGACAGGGATGGAATGTGCGGAACCAAAGAAGGAGCCCTTGCTCACCGAGGCTGAATTCGTGGTGGTGATGGATGACTTCTTGAAAGCTGTACCTCCAATTCCCAACACACCAAGTTCACAAGTAAGTGGTGTTTCATCACAGGCAAACCGTGCAATCAGTGACTTTGTACATTGTGTCCAAGGTGAACCCATCAAAGGACTTGAGCTCCTCACACTTGATGATGTCCTCACCAAAAAAGCCACAAGCGAGCTTCGTGCTGCCTTGTTCAAAGTATATGGCCAGCATTGTGCCTGGGTCGTTCCAGTTGACCCAACCCAAATTTCTGCTATTGGAATTGCTGCGAAAAAAGTACCTATCAAGGGAAAGGCAAAGGCTGCCCCCTCTGCAACAAAGAAGAAATAACGGATGAAGCCAAAGGAGCTTGTTTTGTTTCAACATATACAAAATGGGCATCAATTGTCCCTACTTGCTTTACTAATATCAGCAGTAGTTCTGAACACGTACCTAATGCCTGTGGAATTTACAAAATGACTTGGATGCATCATCTAATTACAAGCTTCTCCATGGAACTGAAAGGAAAACTGACCATCACAAGTGCAAACAATCCAAGGTACCAATGACATGCAATATTTACAAATCATGAATCATTTAGAATTACAACCCAAATCATGTGACGTAAATTTATGCTCTCAGTTGCAAATTTGTGAGAATGAAATTGTAACAAAGTAAACATGAATACTTAGTTTCAGCATCATAAAAGCCTGCTTCCCGTGTTAATGTCAGCATGTTATAAAGAATATTACATCCCCTTAACAGTAAAGGGGCATTTCACTGGAGTGTATGCACCCTTTGCCAAGTGCTTTCCTATGAAACAAGGGTGAAAATGAAACCTGTTTCTTGATGCAGAGGAATGCTGTGTGTCAAGCATTCTTTAATTTTCAGCCTTGGGCTGAGGGTGGTAGCTTCAAAATTAAAGAATCCCCTCCACTCAGGGCATTCACTTCCCTCCTTTCCACCAGTGTCAACAACAATTTCTCAAATTTTGCCTTCAATTTTCACAATTTATGATTTTGATGCATCATCGGGGTAATCTCCTACTTTAAATAAAAAACCTGGATTCCACTTCTTGGCCCGTACTTTCAGGGCAAGGGAAGGGACTCTGCACACGCTAGTGAGAGTAGCTTCCCTCGCAGAATTGGCTGGCCATCACACAATCTTTGGTACAAATCCAATTCACATGGTGCAGTACCTCCAAACTTCTGCACCATAAGAAAGGAACAGGCAGATCTAAAGCTCTTTAAATTGCTGCCACCCATGGGCAACAAAGGCTTAATTTAAAAGCTGTGTGATTGAATAATGAAGGCAGGAATGAATAGCAAAACAGGCTGCTAGCTGCACTACTCTACAAAAAAGCACATGTTTCTTGGATAGGGATGCATTGTCATTCTTCACATCAATATGCAAGGAGTAACAATCTTTGACTAACAAAACCTTACCCCCAAAAGAACTTTGAGGATTTGCTTAGAGGAGAGAGCAGACAAGGGTTGAAGACAAATTACAAAAATACTGAGGCTAAATGTAAGTGGTAAGGATACCCAACAAAAAACTGAAGCTCAATACAAGTGATGGGATACTCTAGGAAAGAACATGTATCTTTCTCAGGTTGAATACATCAAGCAATGAATGGCCACACTTCGGAAAAGCAAATGATTCTTGGAATTCCATTAAGACCATATAGAGGTAATCTTCAGGCAGTGAGCAAATCTCAAGTCAACAGAATAGGAGCAGAATACCTTGGACTGGAACCCTGAAACCATGTCCTTGGTACATGACATTTACCACAGGTTCACCAGAATGGCTGGGCACAAACAAACAGGTGGTTGGTCATTGCATCAATGTTATTCTATTGCAAGATACATTTGACAGTAGTAGGCATGCATTATAAAGCAAATGACTTTTGGTGTAACAGAGTTCACTGAGGTTAAAACCACCCCACTCAAACGCCAAAAAAAAGCCTTCAACAAGAAATTTGACAGAACAAACTAGAGACTAAAATGCATTATCCCAAAATGGATTACAACAGAGGAGACAAGAATCAGAGCCAGATGTTTCCACTCAGCATCTGGACACTGTAAACATCTGAGACCATAGACAGCACTGTGCATACCGAGTTCTTATATCCGCCACCCAAAGTCTGCTATTTTTACAAACCATAGATCTAAACCCACATCAAACCCCTATTTGATATGTGTTCATCCCCACCCAAATTCAAAAGCAATAGCATTTGCCGCAAAAGCTCCATCCATGCAAGATCTCAGTTCCAATTTGCAAAAAGAAGGTTTGCAGATAAATGGAAAAAGCTGAGCATGATGCTAATCTAGAAACACTTCCTGTGCACAATGGAGGGTCCTGACTCGTCATACTCTGCCTTTGCAATCCACATCTGCATCATATCACATTTCACAGGCATGAAACTGGCAAGTTTTCCTTGGAAACAAATCAGAAGTAGTCAATTACAGTTATAACATTTGCAAAACCCAAAGCAAACTTACTCTTGCCATCTATTTAAGACTTTACAACTTATGTCAGATTTGTTAGTGTGGACATGGGCTATACCATTCAATCTAACTTCATGAGTTAATGAGCACCACATACAGCAGCAGTGAAAGAACTCTAAAACATACCTGCTGGAAAGTGCTGAGAGAAGCAAGGATGGACCCTCCAATCCAGACACTGTATTTCCTCTCAGGTGGCGCAACAACCTTAATTTTCATGCTGCTGGGTGCAAGGGCAGTAATCTCCTTGCTCATACGGTCAGCAATACCAGGGAACATAGTTGACCCTCCACTAAGAACAATGTTTCCATACAAGTCCTTACGGATATCCACATCACACTTCATGATAGAGTTGTATGTAGTTTCATGGATACCTGCTGCTTCCATACCAATGAGAGATGGATTAAAGAGCACCTCAGGGCACCTGAACCGCTCAGCACCAATGGTAATCACCTGTCCATCAGGTAGCTCATAGCTCTTCTCCAATGAGGAACTGGTTCGGGCTGTGTCCAACTCCTGCTCAAAGTCAATAGCAACATAAGCAAGCTTCTCCTTCATGTCCCTCACAATTTCCCGCTCTGCGGTGGTGGTGAATGAGTAACCACGCTCAGTGAGAATCTTCATTAGAGCATCAGTTAGATCACGGCCTGCAAGATCCAATCGGAGGATAGCATGTGGCAGTGCATATCCTTCATAAATTGGAACAGTGTGAGTGACACCATCACCACTGTCAAGCACAATTCCTGCAGCACCAATCCAACATAATCAGAAAGGACATGATAATCATGCAACAGAGATCAAATGACAACAAGATAATGCATGCAGAAGGAACATATTATCCAAAGGACCTCTCACCTGTTGTTCTACCACTGGCATACAGTGATAGAACTGCTTGAATGGCAACATACATGGCTGGCACATTGAATGTCTCGAACATGATTTGGGTCATCTTCTCACGATTGGCCTTAGGGTTGAGTGGAGCCTCAGTCAAGAGAACAGGGTGCTCCTCAGGTGCCACCCGTAGCTCATTGTAGAATGTATGATGCCAAATCTTTTCCATGTCATCCCAGTTGGTCACAATACCATGCTCAATTGGATACTTCAGAGTCAAGATTCCTCTCTTGGACTGGGCTTCATCACCAACATATGCATCCTTCTGTCCCATGCCCACCATAACACCTGTGTGTCGGGGCCGACCCACAATACTGGGGAAGACTGCTCGAGGGGCATCATCTCCAGCAAAACCAGCCTAAATCATCGTGCATTGACATTACAATCCAGACACCATTCAACTTCATTCAGCAAAGAAGAAATCCAATTCATATCATTTCACTGAGACAAAGGAGACAACAGAAAACACATTGGACAGATGTTTTACTGTACCTTGACCATTCCAGAGCCATTGTCTAGCACAAGAGGCTGGACATCCTCAGCACCATCAGCCATTGTCGATGAATCTGCCTGCCAAAACACAAACCCAAGTTCCAGATGAGAAGAGATGTGACAGGAGATAAGTCTCACTGATAGTGTTACCAATTCAAAGTTGACAGACATTTTGAACTAATTCCAAAAAATGTAGAGTGAAAACAGCACCATTAGGGCATTAACAAATGCTTCAACCATGGGCTAGGCACAAGGTTCACCACCAATCAAGCTAATCTGACATGACAACCAGAGACTCTCAATTGGATCCGAACAGAAACAGTCAAAATCGCCCTCAAATACCAGAGGAAAAATTCTCTTGTGAGTTGAGAACAAATGCACAACAACAGTGAGAATATTACATCCAGATGGCCAGAAGAAAGCAAAATAACAAAGAAATGGACAGACAAAACCGAGCATGCCACATCCTTACAAAGGTACAACACTTCCCCAGCTATCGCAAAAATCAAGTCGGAGAAGTGCCCAAGCAAGAACGGTAACGCGTGCGAGGGAGGCAAAGAAAGGGAAGACTCTGGTCAAGCCAAAAATTAGCTTGCTAAAACAAAAAATGCAGAAGACAGATCGCCACATCCAAAAAAGCAAACCAGGCAAAAAACCGCCTTTAGAAGGCAGAGAGAGACAATGAACACGCACGCTCCTCTGCTAAACGGTCCACATCAATGATCCTAACGAAACGAAGAAGATGAGGAGCATACATCAACACAAGACCAAGGCAAAAAAGACAAAACAAAGGGAAAGAACCGACACCGACAGTGTTAAGAAACCGGGCCACAAGCAAAAGAGTATGAACGCAGGGAATGGAACCAGGAGACAAAAGCACTGCCGACCCGAAGAAGGCAGGAGACGTACTAGGCGACGCAAGCAAGCATGCAACAGAGCCACAGAACACGACGCCGACAAAACCCTTGAAGGGCCGGCAACAACAGAAGCATTTCTACAAAAATAGACAAAGAGCGTAGGAGATAAAAGAAAACGCAGCAGAAATTTACTTGAAAACGAAGAAAACAGAGAGTGTGGCATGGAGGCGACGAGGTTGTACCTGTGAAGAGACGCAATGAAGGTGATGTTGATAACGAGCCTCTCGGAGTCTTCTCCTTGAGTTTTTGAGAGCCAAAACCTGCACCAAACAGGTCAAAAGAAAACGGTGCAAGAGAAGAAACACGAGGAGTAGGAGCAGAAGAGCCGGGATGACGCGAGTCGACAAGATATCTGAAGCTGCGAAGCTCGCGGCAGAGGAGAAAACGGTGATGGCGTCGGAGCAAAGGAGAAGGAAGAAGAAGCGCGCGAGAGAGAAGGCGAGGAAGGTAGGTAGGTAGGTAACAGGAGAGAGACGGCTATCACATAGGCCTTCTAGTCTACTCTACATACCTACCTAATGGCCTAAATCATGTTTCGGGACCTCATTTCGCGCTCCTCGTTTGGCCAAATCTCATGACCCGTCTGCTGGGTCCCTCACTTCGCGCTACTAATTTGCCCAAGACTCATGTCCCGTCCTGCGAGACCCCTGGTTTCGTGCTCCTAATTTGGCCAAAACTCATGTCCCGTCCCGCGGGACCTCGACTGTTTCACAGAAGCTAAAGAAAGATGCGGTTTGAGAAGGTAATAACGTGATATCCAATTGTCAAAGCAAAGAAACACCCCTTGCCCGGTGGATACACACGATCGGACCTTCAGATATTAAGACTACAAGTTCAAAGCTCCTTTTTGCACCCTAGTTACTTTTTCGACCCTAGAAACCGCTGGGTAAAAACTTCAATAATATTTGTTTAATCTCCCCTTTTGCCTTTTAAAAATCTTTTCTTGATCTGACGGTTAAATCAACGACACGCCACTTCACTCTGCTGCCTGCCCCACGATGACTGACTTCTCATCACGAGACCTCGACATTCCAGCTGCAGTTTGGGGGCGGGGGGTTCAGGACCTCAAGTTTCGAGACCTCGGAGGTCCGAGACACCCGGGCCGGGCAGACGAAAGAGGGAAGTGGAATTTTACGGGCAGATGACGGTGTAAGAAATCTAGGCCGTCAATACTCCCGCCTTCTGTTGCCACCGAGTATCTGAACCGTTCCAGGATTCGCGCCTGGTTTCCTAATTTAATTTTTGCGCTCAGTTTGGGGAAATTGGGGGGGGTGGGGGGTGGGG
>Ga0116231_10013150_pt1 | contig 11762 bp, 5 predicted proteins | sample S1TSphgellanicum_2_FD_89695 | JGI IMG/M metagenome (GOLD analysis project Ga0116231, IMG submission 89695) | Host-associated microbial communities from peat moss isolated from Minnesota, USA - S1T2_Fd - Sphagnum magellanicum MG | ecosystem: Host-associated > Plants > Peat moss > Unclassified...
AAAAATTAAAAATAAAAAAAAAAAAAAAAAAAAAAAAAAAAAAAATTAAAAAAAAGGAAAAAAAAACAAAAAAAAAAAAAAAAAAAAAAAAAAAAAAACAAACCATGTCTTTGGCAGTTGCTGCAAGCATACCAACAGATTTGATTTCATACAGGTCTAAACAATTTTTCATACCTAACCAGTAGAAAACAAAATGGGGTATGCTGCAATTTGTTTTTACAAACCCATAACACTAACTACTCTACTGGTACTGCAGTTCAACCTAATTCCCTCAGGGATCTCAGGTTTGGTCGGGTGAAGAGCACAACTGATTCTAGTAATGTGCGCTGTTCATGTCCGAGCTGAGGGCTGACTGATTCTGCATGATGTAAAATTGTCACACTGTAGAGAGACCATTCATGATCTCTAGAATTTGGACTCTCCTTTACTAGGTTAAAAGTTGCTTCAATCGGCAACTCAACTCTGGGAAAGGTTCACCCAAAATTTAGCATTTACCAGTGTTGGGCAGGTACTTTGATTTTTGTTAAAACCTGCTGCTTCTAAATGGGTTTCCAAATATTTTTCAGAATCAGAGGAAAAATGAATTAAATAACTCCTGCTGATTTCAGTTATTTTGAAAGACCCATCAAATTTTTGCATGAAAGAATCAGCAAAGAACCAACGTTTTTTTGGGCAGTTTTTAATTTAGCTTTCCCAAACATATTGAGAACCGTTTGCTACATACATACATATATATATCAAGAATTGGGTGTTTTTGAATATTCGAGAATCACAGTTAATATGAACCTTAAGAACCAGCCTGATACCTGACAGGGGTTTGGTGCAGCTTCCAGTACCTGCACAACACGGGTATTTAGTATTTACCGTATTTGCCAACACTTGTTCCAGTGGCAGGACAGAGCTGTGCAGTGCACCATTTCAGCTTTGTCATTTAGAGTCAGGCAATCTGCTTTGATCTACAACTCTGGAGTTTGATGCACTCAGTTGGTAAGCATTAGGGCTTCTTTATTCCTCCACCTCAGACTTTTTTGATTTGTAGCACACATTGAGTGGCCAGGGAGCATGAGAAGGCAAATTGCCAAAATATTTAAAGACAGAAATGTAGCTAAAACACAACACCCAAGTATAAATTGAGTTTTAAAATTGTAAGCACCTTGTGAGGGATTTGAAGCCAGGTTTGTTTCAAGGACAAGGGATCATTGATAATCTGTAGATAAATGACCTCAATAGTATTCATAAGCTCATGAATGTCTGGGAACATGTGTTCTAATTCAATCACGAACAAGTCTGATGTTGCTTACATCAGGCTTTCATAGCTATCATAGCTTGATTAGAAGGATTGTCACAACTAATTGTGCAATGGATGTATATTTAAGGAGTCCATCATAGACTATACCATATTGAGATTGTCACATAATGTAGAAGATCAGGTGTTCAATTCCATGACTTAGGTCAGGCGCCCAACCTTGGGCATTCCTACAAGACATATTTACAATTGTATTAATGGACTTTGGAAAGTTCGCAAGTTGGAATGAAGTATTTGAGTCACCTACATCTTGTATAAATCTCCATAGCAAATCGTTATAGTTGCAGTTTTCTAGTCAGATGCCAGTTCTCATGTTTGGGTACAAATCTAGTTCTAGGTTTGGAATCAATTCTAAGTTCAGGTTTGGTTCCCCTATGATGGGCCTTCCTTGCAAACTCCTCACTACAACAATTCACCAAATTTTTAATTAACCCAACTCTCTAACCCAATTTTCAAGCTTAAAGGTATTAGACCCCTTTGATTCCATTTGGGAATTGGTTAGTAATCACCAACAAAAGCAACCTTGGTAAGCATCAATTTGGCTTCCAAAAGACTTCAAATAATATGCACTCAAGATGTTCTCAATAATGATGCCATCCTTCCATTTTTAGAAGTGCTTCATGTTAGGATTCACTAGGTGCACAGGAATGTTTACATGTGGATGTGAACATGTTAAACCATTCCCATGTTTGTATTTGAATCTATCCTTTTATTATTTTATTCTTTTTCAAAAGATCTACCAAAGTTTTGATAGAATTTATAAACCCACAAGTGAGAATTAAATCTTAAGAATGCTTTGACGTATAAAAACAACTTCTCCATTTTTTGCTTACTTTCATTTTGCACATAATATTGAAATGGAATTATTAACTTGTAAAAAAGTTCTTTCCCAAACACATGTGAGTTCATACCAAATGAACAAACACTTGTAGCTTTGGGCACCTAACATAAATATTTTATGTGCAGTATGGATAATGATCAATGTTGCTCATGCAAGTACATGGCTTGAGAATTTGTCAAGGTTGGGCAAGGTATGAATCTTAGGATTAATATTAGTGGTGGGATTCATACCTTGATGAACCTTGATTGTAACTTGAAGCCTAGGTTTGGAACAAGTTTCATGTATAAAATAAGGCATGATAATGAAGCCTTTAAGGATATGAGACCATATGAAAACCTTCAGGGTGGAAATGCAAGTACTTTCAGACATTAAAATCATGGATTTTCATTTGAAAGTGATTGTGAATAAAATAGAACCATATAGCGTAGAATCACCTATCATCAAACATGTATTTATCATCAAACATTTTTTAATATTTTTTTCATTCCTTAACCAAATTGAGTTGTTTTTGTGTCATTGGATGTGCAAATTGGAGGATTATAAATTTTTCTTTGAATGTCATAAATAAAGGAGCTAAGAAAAAAATGTAAGAAGACAATAAGTGATATTTTTTTTAAAAATAGCTTTAGACCTCTCTCTAGTTTGAACGCCATATTTTTCTCATTTTTAGTTTGTTTTGAGTGATTAAAAACTTGATGGGTGTGCCAACTAGGGTTTTACAAATTTATTGTATTCTAGAGGTAAAGATGCAATGATCAAAGATTTTAAACTCAAAATCCTGATTTTTAAAAAATTCATTTATCAACGAACATTAAACCCCTTTATACCAGACATCCTATATCATCCCCATTTATTAATTGAATTGAACATTTTTTGTGATGTTGGAAGTGTTAGGTTGAAGGCTACAAATGTTTTTTGAACTTCAAAAATAAAAGAACAATGTGTGAGGATTTAACCTCCTTTGAGTTTTTGAATGTTTGCCCATTGGCCTCTTAATACATATATTATTGGGCTCTTAATACATATTTGTTGTGAAACTCTATACATGTATGATGATTCTCATTAATGTTAGTCTAGTATAATTGTATTCCATGTTAATATTGTCTTCATATGTGATACACATATGAGAAAAAATTGGCATCAACAAACTATTGCAAATTGGAGAGTAAGCAATGTACTATGAATTGATGATGCACTTTAATGTTATCCCAATATTCACAACAAGAAAGCAAAACACATCCATAATAAGTAAGAGGGGCAAACCAACAAAAGAGTTAATCGTAAGGAAATGATTGCCATAGCTTGTAAACAGATTGCACATATTCATACCAAAGGAAGGAGGAGGACAACATCATAATTACAATGGGTGGGAAAAATTCAACTTTTGTTCAATTAGAATGTCATTTGGGTGTTGAATGGTGTTTATGTGAGGAGCTTCATCTAGTGTTGGGAAGTTTTTCTTAAATGTTAACACAATGAAGCTCTCAATCAAATATGTTTCAAAGAGGTTTTGAGTCTCCCAAGTTTTGACACTTTGAACTTGGGAATTCTAAGAAACCTTTTTTCGAGAAATTTGAAAAAAACAATTCAGAGGTCACTCTCATGACAAACTACAAAATCTTTTATAAGGGTATTAGAGAGTACTCCACACAATACATGCTTTTGCACGATTACACAAATTGAGGTTGGATTATGAGTTTGACTTGTCCAATTAACTCTATCCTAGTTTTTATCTCATAATTTTTGCTCCCTTTATTCAAATCAAAAAAATTCACTCAAGGAACATGCCTTGAATTTCTGCATGCTGAGAAAATTGATATCAAATTGATATCACTAGATGAAGCTGAAAATACATCATGTTAATTCTGAAGGAATTTGAATATGAGGTTGAGTGATCTTTAAAACAATGGACTAGGTTGGTATGAATTTCGAGATCATTGTTGAAACCATGTGTAAGCCTTTTTATCAGACCAACAACACTGGTTTGTACACCATAAATCAGTTGACAACTATGAATTATCTCATCAAATTAAAGCCATCACTCGGTTTATGAGGAAGTAGGGAAAGGGCATTGTGTGCAGATAACATGAATCACTACTATTGCAATGCGCAAAACCATTAGTTTGAATCTGAGCATGTATGTCAGAACTAACACAAGTACACACCTTAAGTGCACACCTAAGTGATGAAGTGGAGTTATGGATAGGGATTGCAGGAGATGTAAGGGAAAGGACTCTATTTGTAAAGTATGTAACTTTGATGTGATATTTATTACAATGTGTTTGGTGGAAGATAGTGCGGTGTTTGTAGTTTGTAGTAGTACTGCTCAATGCTTGGTACTCCCCAATTTTGCAGCTCTTGCTTGCCCTTGATGACAACCCATCCATCTCTTATCCTAGGAAACCCGACCAGATTGCTGGCATCCAGCCCCAGGGGCCCTCAGACTGGAGTGCCCGTATTGTTTGTGCTTCTTCTTCAGCTTTCTTTTTGTTCAAGAGGATATGGAGGATATGCTAAGGACCCCACCTGTGGAGGGGCCCTTGCTATCACAGAACAAGGGACCTTATTCCTTTGTCTTGCTAGAAAACCCTATGCTACTTGAGTTCACCCTAGGGTTGATCATGTCCTTATGTGTCATCAGGGCGTTTAGGGTTTAATGGTTCGGTCACTCCTTAACAGTTCAGCAGGGTCATATTCGTATTAGTTGTCTAGCCCCTAGTAGTGTTAACATACCAGATTCATTACAATTGGTTTTGATCTAGTGATTTTTGAAACCAAGTTGTTAGTTAAATTTGCAACATTCTAACTTGGGTTGTTGGAAGAAATGTCAATCTAATTAATATGGATATAGAGGTAGGGTGCTAATCAAATGTTCTACTTATTGTCCAAATCCTGTCCTTAAATATCTCTATACAAAAAAAATTGTTTTTTATTTTCATGGGAATGTGTTCTCAGAGTTCCTAACATTTCATAACATTGATTGATTACATATTTTCAATGTAGTCGCAACTCTCAAATGCAAAGTGCCTATCCATGCAACAAGAAACAAATCATCAACCCCTATCAAACATCAAGTATTATATGTGTCCTAAATACCCTAACATTACATATGGCCATACTTATTAATCCAATTAGTACAAGAATATGGTTGCAATTCTTTTTCCCATAGTCTACCCTATATCCCCCCCCCTTTTTTTTCCTCCATGGTCATTTGTAAACATGTTTTGGTCCATGTCATACATGTTTTGAGCATGTCATGTGTATTAGGGGATATGTAACATGCTACAAGACCCTTGGCAAATGCTACCTAGCATGTTACATGCCATGTGGTACTCATAACACGAGTCGTAACATGAGAGGTCATGTGTGCGAAACATGGCAAGGTGAAAAAAAAAAGGGTGGACACAAATGACCTTCACTTGATTAGTGTTAGAGGTTTGAACTTTGAACTTGAAGCTTCTCACATATGACCCTGCACTTTGAAGCTTGTTTCATGTACCACTTCCTTACCAACCCAGTACTTCCCAATTCCCTTTTTCTGCTGGATTCTGCTGGTCCCCAGGGTGTAATAGAATTTGGCTCTATTGATTCATTTGGTGTTGATTTTATAAGTACAAATACAGTAAGTGCAGTGCTACTTGTGGTAATTAAATTCATCCATATCACCCTAGTCCAGGCCACTAAGGCAAAAGAAGAAATATGGAAATTCAAATATTTCACCATTTAAAACTATAATCTTCAAAAAAAAATCCTCTAAAAGAAACCAAAATCCTTCAAGATATCATAACTCTATAACTAATCTCAAGTTTAAGTACAAGCCAAAACATCATCTTTCAAACATCCTTGTATAAAAATAGACCTATTATTATTACCTAGTAGGGGCCAAAATCCCTCTTAAGCTACTATAACTCTATAATGAATGTAAACACAATATCCTTGCATTGGTACACAAGGCCAAAAATAAAATCATCTAGACTAACCATTTTATGTGTGGTCAATCAAGAGCAATTATCATACTATACAACACCTTTTGCAAGCATTACATCTTATGCTTGTATGTTGACTGAAATTAATTTAGTGACCCAAACCCACATATAATAACTTCATTGCATTTCATCTCAAAAGTGTTATGTGTTATGCATGTTGGCAGGGCTAATGGCAGTAGACCTAAACCCTAAATAGACTCGTGGCTCAATTCATGTAAATGTTTTGTTTTCACATGTGAATGTTATGGTTTCATGGGTTGGTTTAATGCACCTTTGTTGATTCATAACACTACTTCACACTTTGATTTGCACCCGAAAGCCTTTTAGAACTTGTAGGGTTTAGGGTTTAATGAATGGGGGTGTGGCCAGGGTGAGCCAGTGCACCACCTACAATGGTGTCTTCTTCACCTTCATGAGTGAGGCCTCCTAGAGACTTAGTCTAATTATTAACCCAGGAAATGTTAAATTTGGGCTTAGAGATTCTGATTGTGTCTTATGATGGATGACATCCTCATAATGTTTAGAAGCAACTGCAAAAGAAATTAAGCTTTTGACCGGTGTTGAACAGATATTGAGAACCGCCCAATTATCGACCTGTGTCTGGGGTGCGGGTATCAGATGAGCTGCCCCCCAGTTCCAGTTATGAGAAATGCTCAAGAAAGAACCTGCCCAGCCTGGTATTAGGATTTATCATACCCATAAATACCCTGTTGGCAGAGTATCACTTTAACAGAAATCAATACCCTATGTAAAACCGTATGGGGACCTCTCACATTCAGCCACACCCCCTTTTTTTTTTCATCCTCATCCTTTTCTTCATCCAAATTCTTTCATCTTTTTAGATATTCATTATTCGTTTTTGGCCTTAAACCTAAAACCCTAAACCACAAGTCTGATGTCCATCTCTCCACTCTTGTAATCGCCAAAAACTCTTGTATTCGCTTTTGGCGATGGCATTTTGCTTTTTGTTAGGACGGATTCCTTCAAGCACAAGTTCGTTGTTCAGCTCTTGTCTCTTCTTTCTTACTTTGGCTTCTAATGACGGCCTTTTTCTTTTTGTTACCATAGATTCCTTCAAGCACAATTTCATTGTCCATTTTTCAATTTGGCTTCCGGTGATGGCCTTTTGCTTTTTGTCAAGATGGATTGCTTCAAGGCTTTACCTTTTCAATAGCCACTTGTAATTGTTAATTATGATTTTGTGATTCCTTTCAATGTTGTGTAAACATTGATGAGTGTAAACAAATAAAGTGAATAACTTGATTATCTTGTCAAAACTGAAACAAGTAGATTTAAAATAACAACAAAACCCATTATAGAATTGTGAAACATTGAATTTTTTCATTTCAATGATTAAAAATAATATATGTTTACACTAATGTGTATTAATTTTCAAATTTTAAATTGTAAAAGTAGGTTTTAAGTAGGTCTTTCAAAATACAAGTAATTTTTGACATCTACTTTTGAACATGGGCTTTTGGTTTCAAGTAGGTGTCAAGTAGGTTTTTACAGAAAGGAAATAATTTTTTTAAAAAAAAATTAGAATTAGATTCTTATTAATTTTACATAACAAATTAATGTTACTTGACACATACTTTCACTTAATTTGATGCTATTTTATGGTAGTTATATGAGTGGTGCAAGGTTGAAATGGAGATGTTTACTTTTTTTGTCTATTTTATTTTGCTTTGACCTCGATTGAATTTTTGAAGGGACAAATCAAAACTAAAGATTGATAAGCTATTAATGGGCTAATGGCTAATGGCTAGTTCAATTCCAACACCAAATGAATCATTTGCTTTTGAAGCATTATAACCGCACGTAACTTAGATGTGGAAGTAGAAATTGCATGGGAGGTATTGAAGATTCAATTGACCCTAAATTAAAAGGTATTATTGGTTGTTTGTCCCCTAATGTTTTTATGTGGTGAATGATGGCAATGAGCTAGAATTTGTTGTTATGCTTCAAAGCATGCATTATGTGATTTGCCATTCTATTTCGCAAATTTATACTTTTAACAGTACCACCAAGAAGAGGAAATATATGATTTCATACAACCAACAGCATGGAAATAATAAATATTTTTATGAAAAAACATAACTTGGTTAGGCATCCAAACATTTGGTGTAGGTGGGAAAATGTTGATTTAGTTCATGTTACAAAGGAGCAATGTTAAGAAAAATCCAAAAATAAATTTGGTGTTGGTTATGGGGCCATCACAAATCATTTTGGGAATGTTAATCTTCATAAAAAGGATCATGCACAACATAAGAAATTCATGAAAGACTTCTTGTTTGTTACCAAAGCCTACATGCCTATTTCTATTGTGGAAAGTTAGTGGAAAAAAAATTGTTCTTATGATTAATTTTGTAAACTCACAATGAGTACCTTACCATGTGATAGTGGGACTTTTTGAAGCCATTGATATAACTAGAATTGTAATGGCAACATAGGTCAAGGATCTTTTATCATCTTAAACTTTGTTGGACAAATTGATTGCCTATGTGAAGGATGCAGGTGGCAATCTATCCACCCTTGCATGAACTTTTATTTTAATGGTTGAAATGTGTTCTATTAACACTTATAATTCTTTGGCAGGCATCATGCTTTCACTATGCTTTAGCAAAACATGCCATATGCTTGCAATGATATCAATGTTTGTGTTGGTTTTTGGAGGTCAATTTGAAGGCCATACAATTTACTTTATGGAAAATAATTACATGGACCAAGAAGTCCAGCAAAGGACATAGTGAATGACAAAGGGCATGCCTTGACATTGGGTTTTGTTGTGAAAAAATGAAAACATTAATGAAAACAAAGTTTGCTAGCAATTGATTATGTTGCAAGAAACCTTGGAATATCAAGATGTCATCAATATTTGTTATGGGAGCAATAAACTCAAGAGTCACAAATTAGTTGTGTGCTCAATGCACAAACATGGATTATTTACAAAATGGTTGTTGGAACTATGTTTATAGTTGTGAAATAATGTATCTTCAATCAAATTCAAGGATATTGGTTACTTTTAATTCCTTAAATGCTACATTTTCAATAAGTAATCTATGCAAAATGAGATTGAATAATTTGAAATTACTTCTGTTAATTTTGTGAAAAGGGATTTTGAATTTGAATTGGGGGCATTCTGTGTGTGTATGATGGCAAAAGTCCAAACAATTTTGGTTCCATTTTTTTCATCTGCATTTATCTATATAGTGTTAACAAGGCTCACAACATGTTAACATTGATGTTGGACATGCGCTGTAAATTCCTTGATGTGATGAAAACATTTATTGGAAAAGAAAAAGTGATACAAATGGTAGTAGAATATGACAGCAAGATTTGGATGACATTATTGGTGGTTGCATTTCAATTCTTAAATCATGGCATTGATGGCCTTGTTGAATTAACAAACATTGATGATAATGATGATTCCATTTTTGGGGTGCCAATGACCTAAAATGAGGTTACTTTGCAAGGGTTGTTGAAAAATGATTTTTTTTATTCCACCATTTACATGTGAGGTAGCACCTTTGGTTCAAGTTCTAATTCAATTTTGAAAATGAGTTATTCTTCAATTAGGATTCAATGGTGGTTTTAGGAATCTCTATACCCAAAAACCTTAGAATTTGACCTAACCTATAACTTGAACTTTTTGAAGTCCAAAAACCTATCAACATTGGTTTTTACCTTCATATCAAGTTAGGTGTTGATTCATTCAAGTTAAAGAGTAAGCAATAGAGGTAAATGAATGTAATAACTTTTTGGTTTGACAACAAAACCTTCAATGAAGCACCAAGTTTCATTTACATGGGCTTCTATATAAAAAGCCTTCAACATTAGATTCAACTTTAGAAAAAACTAAAAATTTAGTAACCGGCTAATAAGTTATTAATAATCCAATTGATAATTAAGTCAAAACTCAATAATCGACCAACATTAGTCAAAGTTTTACATGTTAGGTAAGTAAACTTGTAAATTTCAAACTTGTTCCAACTAAATAGGATAAAATTAAAGTAAGTCTGAAATGTTTAGTAATTGGGTATGATAAGTAAAAGGATAGGATAAAATAATAACAACTAGTCATGTGGTATATGTTTAATCTTGATATATCTCAAAAAAATCCCATAAATGATTTATCCACTCAATGTTTTGTAGAGCTTAAAACCTAAAACACACTTGAGATGCAAAAACCTATTACTTTTAAAAACCTTATAATTAAATAGTAATTTACAAGGTAATAGGCAAAATTTATCAACTAATTATTCAATAACCTACTTTTATGTATAATTGGTGGTTATTACTCAATTGTTTTAATAACTTACCTAGTGACCAATTGTTTTTGGATATTGATATTGATAACTAGTAAATTTCTTATATCAAACAATTGCAAAAAAACCTTTGATTATGATGAATAATTATTAAATGTTTTTTTTAAAAAATTCTCATTTCTTGTAAATTTACATGCCTTAAGCACAATTGTTGCCTTATACCATTTGCCATTAGAAAAATGCTTTGTTGAAAGGGTTTTTAAAATTTTAGTGTTGTCTTGTTCTTGATTTCAAAAGGAATATTTGGTTTTGGTTCTAATTTTTATTTTTTTGGATGGAACCTTTAGTTTGGTCTTAAATTGGTTTTTTGGAATTCTAAAATTTTCAATTCCAATCACTTTCACAAAGATAATATCCATTTCCATTACACACAACTAGCAAAAAAAAGAAAAAAGAAAAAGTGTAGTTAGTTTGTTCAACTAATACAATCACTTCAAGATAAAGATTATATAATATTAATTATGTACAAACCAATCAACCAAAAAAAAAGGGTTATAATTCTAGAGAACCTGAATATTTTAAAAATAAGGTAACACCCTTGATTCAAGTTCTAATTTCATTTTGAAAATAAGTTTGGTTCTCCAATTAGGTTCCAATGACAATTCCAAAAAACCTTAAAACCTCTAGTTCATTTGGAAACCCTAAAACCTCACTTGATCCATCCTCCCCCCTTCTCCCCCCCCAAACACAAGGTTTTTCTTAAGAATGTCATGAATGTCATTTTCTTAAGCATGTTTGTTAATGCTAACTCGACGGCTAATTGTGTTTCTCCATTAGTTTTGCCATTTGCCAATATGACATTCTTTTGTGAATATGAGGTATACAAATTTTGATTTACCCTAAAAATTTTACCCCATTTTATTTTTATCAATACAGTAGATATAGTTTAAATGGGTAAATATATTAACCCCGACCCTTAAAAAAGAGCCTTGAAAAGGCAGGGTAAATTTAAAATGTTCAAAAAAATTTTACCTTCACAAAAATGCATTGCCACATAAAAGGCTTGTAAGTACCTAACTGGAGATCCAACGGTGGGATTCTCAGGCATTAAAAATGAATCTGCACTCAGATCTCAGATCTGACGGTGTCTCTGTCTGGAGGACTTGAAATCCAACGGCTGATTTGTTGGGGGGTCCCAGCAACCCACCCCCTGATTCAGGGGGCCAGAACCCTTCAATACAGATGTACATTCATGGTGGACTAGGGGGGGAAGGGGGGGGGGGGGGGGCCCCCCTCAAAAAATCAACCCGCGCACTTTTCTCAACTTTTTATAAAAAAAACTTAGCGCGGGGAGGAAAACC
>Ga0116231_10013151_pt1 | contig 11762 bp, 2 predicted proteins | sample S1TSphgellanicum_2_FD_89695 | JGI IMG/M metagenome (GOLD analysis project Ga0116231, IMG submission 89695) | Host-associated microbial communities from peat moss isolated from Minnesota, USA - S1T2_Fd - Sphagnum magellanicum MG | ecosystem: Host-associated > Plants > Peat moss > Unclassified...
CTTGTCATGGCGAAATGCTATTGTTAATTATGGGCTTGTATTTCCTATCTATCAATAAATCACATCTAATTCTACATCCCCTTTTCCTTCTCTTCAACATAAAAGGGATAATGTACTCTAAAAGGTTTACTAGGTGCTTAACTAATTAAGCGTTACATCAACTGAAATAAAAAAAGTATTATATGCCTGGAAATATCACAAAGGCTGATTCAACTATTAATAATCACTACTTGGAGGCTTACAAGCATTCCAATCATTAATACTAAAGAAAATTACGGAACTAATGCTTAACTAATTATTGAGCTATAATCCATGGCTCACACATGGCCAACTTAGCCATCTAAACTCCCACTCGTACGTTGTGCGTGTTGCACCAAGGTACTTGGCTTTCCACCTAACCTTTTACCCCTACTAGATGGGTCGAATGTATGTGCGTTGTCCCAAGAACCATTCCTAACGGTGATTGAGCAGTCCTCGCCTGGAGCGCACGAGTCGCTATAAACTAAGGTGTCGTTTTTAGTGATGATTGAACCGGAGGCAGAAAATTTGTCACCTCCTAGGGTTGATTCTGGAATAACCATTTTTTCATAGATCTAGCCCAACATTTCTTTCCCACAACAAGCATAACGATCTGGGCTTCCCATGCCTTTCCCAAGATGCAGTCTTTAGTGACCATGCTCACACAGTTATAGTATAGTAACGCTTGTCCCCATGCAAAATGTTCAAAAGGGAATTTGCCAAATTTTGCTAGCACAATGGATGTGTTGGTTGTTTTTCGCACCCCGAGCAAAAACTTGAAAAACCCTCGGTACACTATTTCAATAGCCTTTATTTTCTTGGAGTCCACCCAAACCTCATAGGCATAGCTTGCTATGGAATGCACCAATGTGTTAAAGAGGTCACAACGTAGCTTAATGTCCATAATATGTAGCTCCGCACAACAGCGGTTCAATGCGAAAAACGAATGCCTACTAGCAGTTGCTAGATGTTCCATTACATTGTCCAGGTTCAAGGTGGTCTTGAGCAGGATCCCCATGTATTTGAAGGTCTACACACACTCAATAACATCACCTTCAAACACAAACTTTTGGCATGGGTCAATAGAATTGAACACCATGACTTTTATTATTATCACGTTCACTATAAGTCCACGTTTAGCAAAAAACTATTGGAGTGCGTTTAACTGTTGCTACAGTCGCACCTCTGACTTCGACATTAGAACGAGGTCATTTGCCAAAAACAACAGCCATACGTGCACGTCTGTTAGGGCCCTTTGCTAGGGCCAATGCATCGCATTCTTTGTCGTCCAAATGTCCCTTTAGGGCATCCAAATATAGCCAAAACAATAAGGGGTTGAAAAAACAACCTTGTTTCACACCTTGCTACCACCTCAAGCTGGAGGTGACACCCTCGCTTGGGTGGTTAATGCGTACGGTATCCTTGGCATACATCGCTTGCAGGCATCGCAAAAAACGTCTCTCCACCCCAAGGCAACCAACATCTACCACAACGCTTCATGTGACACAGTATCGAACGCCTTTTTGAAATCCACAAAACAGCAACAAAATGGCTTCTTTTTTGCCTTGCTCTGTTTTATCAAAGTTCGCAATATGAAAAGTTAGTCAATAGTGTGATAATGTTTGCGAAACCTAGCTTAACCCTTGGCATGTAGCCCATGTTGTTTAGCCCATTCGCTCAGCCTTTTGTCAAGGATCTTAGCCACTCTAATAAACTAACACTTAACCTTCTATTGGTTGGAAAGGGTTGATCCTTTGCCAATTCATTCCTTGCATTATGAAAGATTCCACCTAATACCAACAAGGCTAAATAAATCATCTAGATGTTTTCATTTCCCACAACATCTTGACCTAGCTCCTCCAAACCAAGTTTATTTTCTACAGCAACACTAGGTGTGGAATGATTCAACTTTTCCATAACTATCTTTTTTTGTGATGGTTGAGATGCTTCTCCCGTCTTGCACAACTACAAATTCAAATCACATTAAAGCAAACAAATTTGAATTAACTATTTGGAATAGAATCAAGTTGGATTCAAAACCATTTAATTAACCTAAACGAAATCTACTTAACACCATACCTATATCACCTATTAGATTCAACAGATTGTTCATGTGTATTCTAAAACCATCAAGGATTTTAATTAGCAAAGCAACATCTTGCGCATGTATTTCTTAGGATCCACATTGCATGAGTACATTGATTTATCTTGTGTAGCAATGCCATACTTTGTCACTCCTAATTTTTTAACGATTCCATCCAAGACATTTGTTCATTATTACTTGCTATGGCATTTTTAAAAATTTGGGCTTACACCTAGGGAATTACAACCCTCAAATTAGAAGGGGCCTCAATGAACACGTTTTCTTGTACACATAAAAAACCTTTGCCCATATTTGTAATGTAGTTGGAAGAATGTTTACAAAGTGTAAGAACTTGCATGGCATTTTGGAAAACAAAATGCATGCACTTGTAAACATTTGAAATTCCCCGTATAGTGTTTTTCTCATAATGCTCACCATATACCTGTAAGGTATCATGGAACAAAAAACTAAACAAAAATGTTTATCAACTTTTATTTCATGCCTTGGTTGCAACATTACCAAAATTAGGCGCACCTTGGCTTTGCCTCATATGGGCCCTTATTTTGGCAATGCACATGGTTGAAGGTGTTATCTTACACCTAACATTTAAACGAAATTGATTACACTTATTATAAGTCCTTCTTCTCAAATATTGAAGATTAACAATTAGATTTTTTCACTAACAAGAATTTGGGTGTAGTTCATTAACCCCACTCGTTATGGGGCTATGAAAGTGAATTATGTCACCATACTCTTGCACCATTTCACCTTGGATGAAACTTGATCATTCATGTCCATCTCTAGTGAAACAAATTGTTACAATGATTCATTAAGATTAATTTTTAATATATTTCAAATTACTATTTGAATCTTAAACAAATTTTTATAACTTATTATTGGTCCATATGTTTCATTGTGTTTATGTACAAAATAATCTAGAATGTATGTATGTTAATTATATATAATTTCAAGTACATAACATTGTTAATCATATTTCTAGACATTAAATTGCATATATAATGTATTATATAAAAAATATTATATAATTAATATGTAATAACCAATAAATTACAATTTGATATAACTAAAACATAATATAATTTTTTTGTTGACATAATATACTATTGATTATGTCTTATAATGTGAAATATTGAAATCAATTTTATTTATTATTTATTGAAATAAATCAATATTTTTACATTTTACTTATGTTAACCATAAACTACATTACATAAACAAAGGTTGCAACTTCTCAAAGCATATTTCCTTATAAAAATTTATTTTTGTGCGTTGTTATTAAATTAAACAAATTTAAATGTGTTTTTCCTTCACATGGCTTTGAAATTTGTATGTTTATTTTTTATACATGTGTAAACTATAGAAAAAACTTCAAGAATGAAGTTTTTTTTTTTTTTGTTTGAATAAAGTATGAATTTTTTTGCAGTATTCAATTTATAAAATGATTTATACTATAATTGTGATATATGTAATTTTTGACACCTCCAATCACAATGTCAAATATGGGTAGTTGGTTGGGAAAGACAAGGGATTGTCTTGAAGGAGACTAAGGTTCAAACTTTGATATCAACAACAAAATCCATGTCATATGTTGACCATACATGTGTAGTATAGTTTTTTTTTAAACTACTAATAATAATAACATTGAAATAAAAAAATCAACTAATTCCATTGCCATGTGTAAATTTTCCATTCATGAACCAAGTGTTGGTGAAACTTCTAGATGTCAATATGAAACATTGCCTATTCACTTGGGGCCATGGTTGATTCACTAAACTTTTTGTCTAATGAAATTGTCTAAATTTCACCGAAAACCCAATGAAAATCCTTGTGAATTTGGTTGCATCCGCTACTAGTGTTTTGAACCTTCAATTATCATGATTATGCAAGCACATGGTGGGGATCCCTTATGCTTTAGAGTAGGGTAAAGGCCCATGCTAGGGGCATTCTCAGAATAAGGGGCATTGAATGAAATAGTAGTCAAGTTTGCATCCCCATCTTTGGAACGTCCCTTGCTTATGCCCACTTTACCTCTTATAAAGCATGAAACAAAGGTTATCCTGAAAATGTGTGTATATCACAAGGCATAGGAGGGGGAGGGTTCTAATTAACATTCATTCTTGAAGAGTGCACAAGGGATGTCACACCTACACCTACAAGTAGACATAATTTCCTTCCCACTCATAAAGCATTCATAGAAAATTCTTAGTTTATTTGCAACTTGGTAACTTATATTCATGAATATCTCTATTAGAAAAAACGAGCAATATTATGCATGTATTCCTTAAGAGGGTGACAAAATTATGCCTATCTATATGTGTAAGATTCTTCCCGTTCTTAAAGAGTAGGTGTGAGAACACTCCACTTCCTATGCATTGTGATCTACATATGTTTAAATTTATGATAATGTTTGCCTCATGTTTTACAAAGGGTGAAGACCATGGGTGAGCTTTGGACATTCCCGAAATATATGACCAAACTTAACTATTGCCTCACCTTGAAGCCCTTTTTCTTGGGAATGCCCCCACCTTGGGGCTTTACCCTACACTTAAAGAGTAGGTGTAATATGCCTCTTCTTTTATTGGAGGGGTATTCATGGATATGAGGAATTCAAGAGTTGAAATACATAAGAATTTTTGAAAGTGATTTATAAATAAGTGACATTTTGCTTTGATCACATTTAGTATGTATAGGACGAGTTTTTTAAATCATGTTTAACATGTGTATGATTGTTTGCTTTCATCACATGCTTAGGTTCTTTTGCAAAAAGTTTTGATCTCTTTATGGAAATGTGTGAGTCCATTTGGGAAGATTTCAATTTCGAGGTATGGTAGAAAAACAAATTATTTGATGATGAGTAACAATTTTAATTCTTGAATGTCACATGTGCATTTTTCATAATACAATTGTATACATAGGTCCATGTAGTCTTGTCATGGAAAAATTGCAAAGAAACCTATAGAAAGATTTCTTGATATTCAAACATTTTGGGGTTTGGAATATGAAATGCCAGAAGTTTTAATCATGAGCAAATATTATATGTATTTAACATACAATTCAAATTGTGCATAAATTTTATTTCATTTTTTCAAGTACATTATGTTCATATCATAAACATTTACCAAGGTTGATGGTATCCATTCATATTACCTCATTTTACATAATATTTAATACAAAATCAAAATATGAATACAAGACCACTGAAGAAATAAGGGATTCTTTCAACTTTCTAGTATGTTAGCCAGGTGCAAAATAAATTCATATGGCAATGGAAAAATCAAATGTATTTGCAATACAAAAGTTTGAAGTGCGAGAAACAATTATTGTTAGTGAAATATTTGAGCAAGTTCGGCAATCATTTTCGGAAAATCTTGAATTGTATGGTAACATGATATTAAATACTTTGAGGTCTGCATTTGGAAAGCTTCTTGAAGGTCACATTGGTGTGGAACTTGCCAATACTTATTTTCAACGTTTAAAACAAAAATTTGTAATACATGTTGTAAAAGATTCATTTCGGAAACTTCCGAGTAAAATTCTACTTGTTCTAAAATGCAAGTAGTGTTTTTCCTCATGTGAAATATTTTACGTATGTTTTAAAAATGTAACATGTAAATAAAATAATAGCCCAAGTAGTTATAACTATTTTGCGTAGGTATATAAACTATATTTGTTGATGTATAACATGATTTTAAAACATGTATTAAGTATTTTTGTTCGATATTTGATTATGAAACATGGGGTTTAAGTGGGTATAAGAGTTTAATAAGCAATATTATCTATTAGACTAACTTAGGGAAGGAAGTGATTTAAGTTACCTACAATACTCATTATAAGTTGTCCTTTGATGCTACACATCTGGAATGGGTTGAAAATGTGGAAATAGATGATAGGGTTGGCATTTATTAGTTTTGAAATTATAATGGTTATATACCTAGAAATGAAATTTTATTTTCAACATGTTATTGTTAAAATATGCACAACAATGTATTTTTTATCATGGTCCCATGAATTAAGAAACTTGTTTGGTTGAATTCCATTGCACGTGTGAAAAAATAATATAAACCAAATGAAAGATATTTGAACATCAAGGATTAATTGGAAAATGTAATTGGTTACAACTAATATTGGTTTGTTCATCATGCCAATTATTATTTATGAAAAGGACACAATTTCTCACCATGGATAAATAACTATAATTGATAAATATAATAATTTTTAGTAACTATTATAATTATAATTACTGTAAAGCAATGAAACAAGGATTTTAATTATAAAAAATATTTTTAAATAATCAAATTATTCAGAGCTATTTACAATTGTTTATTCTATTTTGTATAGTTACTACAAATACAATGGTTTTACGAGAAATAAAATTAATTTAAGTAATTAATTTAATTAAAATAAATTTATGATTATAATTATACTTTTTTTATTACTATTAACATATTAAAAACTAGTGTATAAATTTATGTTTGAATAAAAATATTGATTATAAATAGATAATTATAAGTTTCAAATAAATACTTTATTAAATTTTGTAGTTTAAATTACAATAAGTGCATTGAATCATCTAATTATAGTAAAATTATTTTTAAAATTTTAAATATTCATTTTAATATATAAATTTGAAATATCTTTTTTTCGTGATTGATATTCAATCACCCTTTCATATACCTTAATATGAAACTAATATGCATTAATAAATTTTCAAACCATGCTTAACCAATCTATGAAAACAACATGTATACATATTTTAATGGATGTGGAATACATAGTGTATTCATAAGGCTTATTATACGTAATTGTTAGTTATCATAACATTAAACACATAACTTACCTTATAGAAATTGAATTTATGTTATAAGGGTTAATGATTACATAAATATCAATTACCATTTTTTGCTCATTTTTGCAACTAATGTGCCATACAAGGACCTTTTAAGATGAAAATAATATGAAAAGTCATCCCATTGGAAGAATGAAAAACTCAATAGCTATAACATAATCATAAATGTGAGCAAAAAATGTTTGATATGATTTTTAATTGTAAAAATAACAAAAGTTAGTTTGAAATGATGATTAATTGCATGTAATTACAAATCAATTAGTTACATTTTGGTTTTTTTCTATTAGTGAATTCATCTTGGTTCATATGAACATCATATTTCAGAAAGGAGATATAGAAAGGTCATTGAACATGTTAGAGTTTTGTTCAATGTGGAGGTTTTTTGCACCCCATCAACCAAGATGTCAACAACAGCAATGGTAACAAGCAAAACCTTATAGTTGAACACTTATTCAATGAAGATGGTGAAGGTCCAATGGAATTTTTGAAAGGCGACAAATTACACCAAGTGATGGACAAGTTCACAACATTGTGTTCTTTTAACATAAGAAACTTAATGGCATTGTTTAAGCATCATTCAGATAACGAAGGATACATTAACACCATTCTAGCTTTGAAGTTGAAAAGTGTTATGATTACATTCAAGATAATAGTTTTCCTAAACAAATGTCTATAGAAAAAATGTTCCTCTTCAAAGTGTTTATAGAGGGAGATGGTAATGGTTGTGATTTGGTGAAAAGATGCAACCTAGGGGCAATCTTGAAACATGTTGGCTCATGTTTGATCATATCAAGTGTGTTGGATGGATGGCCCTAACTTGGCACATGTATGATCCAATTTACTATAAAATGATGATGATTGTAGTGTGTGACATGTAATTAGAAGACATAGAAGTTAAAAGTATTATGTCGTGGAAATCGAACAAGGTACTTGCCAAAGAATGTGTTCTTAATCCAAGTTTTATGGCAGATGGTGCCCAAGCAAAATTGGAACACAGTACAAATTGTGTATGGCTTCAATGATCCAAGTAAACCTATTATTTTCATTAGAGTCAATTGATGGACAAACACACAAATAAACATAGAAAGCCAAAGATGTGAAAGTAGCACAAGGCGTTATGCTATGAATACAAGAATGTCATATCGTTGGAAGAAACATATGTTTGGTATGTAGCCATTAGATGTTGGTGGTATTCCTTGGGTTTGTTGATGAAGCTAAAGTTCAAGAGTTGGAAGATTGGCCTAGTTTTTGGCATTTTTGTGTGAAACAATGGGGAGATTTATGAAACATGCGAGTTGGACACCCCTCTCACACTCTAAAACTACATATTGGACCCTATGATAGTAGACATATGAAAAGGAAGTTGACTTATATCTATTGTTGTTACATAACTTCACATTGGAATAGCTTACGAACATGCCTATTTGTAATTTGTCAAAATGGTGAACAACATCTGGCTTCAACAATTTGGGCATTGTGGAGCTTGCTTGTATGCTACAACATTTAATGACTATGTTTGAACTCTCAAACAATTAACATTGTACCGCAAATTCAAAAAAGGTGGTCATTTGAAACAAGGACCTAACATGAATGAGTTTATTTTACATTGAACAACTTAATCCAATGATTTGAAACAACTTGCAGATGCAATTCACAACTATGTTCCTAACTTTTCTTTCACAATAAAAATCCCACACTTGGAAGGTGAGGAGATATTTGGTTCTTGCAAATGGAAAGCAAACGATTTTTAATTAGAAGATGATCCACATAAACATGATGGGGTCAATTATTTTCATCTATGTGTTAACCCACATACCAAAACAAATATGAACAACCATCCAGTAGTGTTGATCAACACAATCACATGGTTTTCACTATCAAAGGTGTTGAGGTCTTGGAAATTGCATGTGGGGAGGAGTATGGCATATAAAACGATCAATGCCTCCTTGCATGTTCAATGTTCTGCATTACAAAAGTCCTTTAAAGAATATTACACTTTGAGGATAATTTCCAAACCGATTACAATTGGTGTTCTTGTTCCACTTAATTCTAATATGTCGTCTAAATTCTTAGGTGCACCTCTTAAGCTCCACAAGTTTTAGTTTTTGTTGATGACATGAATTGTTGCATGAGGGTTATCAAAGCATAGGTATGTGATGGATAAACCAATCGTACCATAAATTTGGCATGTGCAAGAGGGTACCAACCTCACACAAAATGAGGTAAGATCTTTTAAAGAAGTAGGCTTTGTTGTTAATAAATGTTGATCTATCCAACCTTGAAATCTATATGGCAGAAAAATTATGTTATAATTACATCGACCATTTATAAGTGTAGTGTCATGGCCTATAATGCCCAATGGGAAGACTATTCAATAGACAATCCCATTGAAGTTGTCTAAACAACATACCAATCGGTGGGGAAGCTAATCGTTTTCTAGAAGTGATTGTCAACCCACCATTGGAGGTTTTTTGCCCTTGGATATGGACAATTCAACAACATTATGTTCAGTGCTCCTACAAACAGGAGTCAATATGAAGTTATAATTGAAAATTTTTGAACTTGTATTTCTTTAGGTTTTGTGAGTGTGGTTGTTAGTTTGTTGGGTCAATGAGGGAAATGGGTGCTTTACAAACACTTGTACTATGAATTACAAGATGTCATGTTTTGTGGGGAATTTGAAATTTTCATTCATTTCCCCATTTGGAGTTGTGATGAAGTTTGTCATTTGTTGGATTGTGCCATAGCTTTTAAACAATTATTCACATATTAAAATGACATTCAAGCATTTATGAAAAAATGTGGAAAGATGCATTACATGAGACAATATAAATGATTTCAATCTTCATTATGAAGGTTTGGTACTTGCCATGAGTTGGGATTATTATTTTTTAAATGTATTGAAACATGTCCAATATTTGATATAATATTATCTTACTTTTAAATCTTTGTAAACAATGTCAAACTTTTTGTTCTTTATCTTAATTACAATTTTAATGAAGCAAGGTCTTTAGCCATAGTTATTGTATATAATAAGACAAAATGAAAGCATGATATGACCAAAACAACCCTTAGGTGGCCAAATAAGTGATGCGTTGAATTATCGTTGCAGCATCATAGGAATATTTTCCATGTGGCAACAATATTTTTCTAATGGCAATAGGAATTTCATGAATCATCAAAAGTGTTATGTCCACATGGCAAGAACATTTCATAAAAGATTTTATTTTGTTCATGAAGTCGAGCTCACATCTTCATAGCTCATGTTCACACACTCACCATTCACATTCACAGGCTCATGGTAGTTACGTTGCTTGAAGCCCATTATTCGAGTTTTGGAAATTTCTAGAGGTTTGGTGAGGTTAGTGCCCCTTTGCCACTACTATAAGCATGTATTTATGTAATGTATTTGTTTGATACATGTTTCAAAAGCACAAAATACTTTCAATTGTTTCATTTTAATTATGTTATTTTTACATCCAATTAGTTGTAGAAACCATTGGATTGACTAACAAATTAAAATATGTGTCGATGGATAGAACATGACCCCCAAGCAATCTATCTCCATGAATAAAATTAATTTTGATGGATAAAACTAACCCCATTGATTGGATCAAATCCATGTATGAATCATATTCAACTACAAGAATATTCATTTTGATGAATGAAAAATAAACCAAATAGATGGAAGTTTTCCTTGTTGATGAATGAAAAAATTGGATGAACATTCATGATGTCTTAAGATTAATTTAATTTCATCCATGGATCATGGTTTAAAGTTTTGTTTCGTCCATAAATTTGATTGGAATTCATCCCACAAGTTTATGAGTGAAAGTTTATATATTCTTCTAGGGGAATTCATGGTTTCGATGACATTCCATGGATGAAATTAAATTTGTCTTGAAACACCATGAATAGTCTTCCAATTATTTCATTCATGAACTAGGAAAATTCTCAATTAGTTGGGTCATTTCTCAATCATCAAAATTAGTGTTCTTGCATTTGGACATGATTCATTCCAATCAATAAGGTTAGATTATCAAAATCAATTTCATTCGGATTATGATTCATTCTTGTACTTTCATCTCACAAAAGAAGAATAAATCTCACACTTGTAAAGATTGAACTCAAAGGAAACATAAAAATAGTGGAGCAAATGATATTTGGTGATTTTGTTTTATTTTATTTTTTACCAGCATGTAGGGTCTCCTTTTCTCTAGCCCAGCGCGCATTGTTTCTTTGATTCTCACCATTGATGCTCCAGAATTTGCACTATCACAGGCCTTGGAAACAACCACCTTCCATGCTGTACATAGACTACATTCATGTAATTTTGTTGCCAAGCTCTACATCATACCTACAACTGATGTTCAGCTTGCAATAATTCTCAAAAGGTCTTGCCAAAAAAAAGAGAGAAATTTTATCGATATTTGCTGAAATTGTTGAGAATTAAACTCTCAACTCATTAAAAATTTCTTTATTGTCCCAACCATTGGGTTATTATTAGAAATAACAGCTCAAAGGTGTACATTGCATACTTTTTCCTTAACTGTTGAAAATTTTGAAAATTCAGATTGAAGCTACAGAACCTTGTTTTCTACAATACCTAAATATTTGGCAAAGAAGTACCCATAGCAGTGGTAGGTACAGTATGCAATTGCTCAATATTTCTTGCAAGGAGTAATGGAAGTAAATTTCATAAATGCAATCTTAGGCCCAACTTTACACTAGGAGTCAGGGCCAATGTTCAACCCAAATCAAGCATTCCTATTGGTGCAAAAGTTGAATTTGGCC
>Ga0116231_10013152_pt1 | contig 11761 bp, 4 predicted proteins | sample S1TSphgellanicum_2_FD_89695 | JGI IMG/M metagenome (GOLD analysis project Ga0116231, IMG submission 89695) | Host-associated microbial communities from peat moss isolated from Minnesota, USA - S1T2_Fd - Sphagnum magellanicum MG | ecosystem: Host-associated > Plants > Peat moss > Unclassified...
GGGGGGGGGGGGGGGGGGGGGGGGGGGGGGGGGGGGGGGGGGGGGGGGGGGGGGGGGGGGGGGGGGGGGGGGGGGGGAGGGGGGGGGGGGAGGGGGGGGGGGGGGGGGGGGGGGGGGGGGGGGGGGGGGGGGGGGGGGGGGGGGGCGGGGGGGGTGGGGTGTCAGCACGGGCGAGGGGACGGGGACAGGCGAGGGGGGCCAGCACAGGCCGAGGGGGGGGGGCAGGGACGGGGAAGGACCAGGCGAGGGGGAACTCGATGGGTGCATTATGCACCGGGTTCACACTAGTTTTCAATAAAACAAAAAAAAATAAAATTTATGCCAAAATGGTTCAGGTACTAAGAAGGTATTTAGGAGTTGAGGAACCAAAACAAGTGAAGATTCTTCACTCTCATAAACAGTAAGTGAAATCTTTTTGTAGGTTATTCAAATACACTAAGAAATTTCTCTGGAGGGTTCTTATCAGAATCTTAGAACATCTCCACCGACGCTGAGTATGTGACCCCCTGCACAGTGCAATGGAAATCTTGGATGAGGTTCATAAGTCAAAATCCATTGAATCCACTGGAACGCTGCTGGGATCCTGAACAAATGCACAGCTTGCAGAGCCCTGGAACGGTCAAATAAACACGGTCAAATCGTATTTATTGACTACTCCCTGTTTCTGATTGGGCAGATAGTTTGATTGGTCCAAGTGGTTTGCTATTAGTAATCTCCAGACTCCTCCCACCCACTTGCAAACTCCCAGTTGCAGTTTGATGGGTGGGGTTGGAAAAAAGTTAGCAACTAAACAAACGTTGGATGTGAGAAATGATTTTGTAAGGTCACATACTCAGCTTTGGTGGAGATGCTGTAATAAGACGGTACTTTTACTTGCCCAATTAGTACAATTTTGTTGAAACGTAACTCAAAAGGAGCTTTTTCAAAAACAATTCTACACCATTTAAGAAAAAGGAAAGGTTTTGATGCACATAAGACAGATATAATCAACATTTATGATGAAACTCATTTGAATTAGCATTGCACTTCAGAGTTTTTGTTTTTTATTGCTTAATGTTGCATCAATTGCCAGCAGCTCAAAATGGATTTGGTATTAAATTGGTGACAAGGTTTCTGGGAGCTATCCAAAAAGTGGAAAACTCCTTATAAAATCCCCAAACTAAAATCCAAATCTAAATATTGTGAAACTATTTTTTTCACCCAAATTTGGTGATCCCCACCCGCCCAGAAACAGGGACTTGTTTTTCCACATTTGTGCAAAATTTTCTTCATAAAATAGCTTTTTCTTCCACCACCCAAAATAGTTTGATTTTGTTCAAATTGCAAGTGGTTCAAAATGTGAAAAGTCTCACCTCTCCTCCTTTGAACCACTGCAGCCAATAAGACAAAGATAACAATTTGCACTACACAGAGACTCACAAGGTAAGGTTTGGTCATGGAATTTTGCACTAAATTAAGATTTCACAACATGGTCATCAGCTGAACTATAGACCAGATACAAGGGATGCCCTAGTTTTTGAACATCTAAATTTTGACAAAATAGAAAGGAGTATTCTTTGCCTCTCTTCTATATCAGAGTTTTTCCATCCACTTGGTCATCAACTGAACTATAGACTCAAATGAAAAATTATAACAATGTCTTTGCAGGATTCAAATTTGCCCTGTTTCTTTGAACATTTGAATTTTGACAAAATTGAACGAGTATTTCTTGCTTCTATTTCAGGGGTTTAATTTTTCAATTCTGACGAAGTCATCATAGTCATCAGAGGCAAGAAGACTGAGCAAAATTTGACTACATGTCAATGAGCTGAGTAGAGAAACATTTAACATTCCTTCCTTTGTTCTGCAATCTACTAGAACTTTTAGTCTAAATATGGTGAATTGGAACAGTTTTTCTTTCCTTGAGATATGGCAACTTAGGGCCATTTTTTTCAAAACAAAACCTTTGTATGAGTCACTAGGCATTTTTTTTTGGGTGTCTGCACAAAAAGGAAAGACTTTTCTGTACACCTATGCATACAATCAAAATGATGAAAGCTTGCCAAATTTATCAAAAGGGTGATACAAACTTTATGAAATGTCTATGAAATAAACGTCGTTTCACTCCCGACAACTTTTGATCCTTCCTTTGCTTTCTAACAACAGAACTGGATTTTGGGTCTTATATCTGATAATTTTGTATGTTTTTGCTTAAGCTGGATCAGTTCTTGGTGTGATGAATTTTCATTTTTTTTTCAAAATAATTGATAAATTTTGAAAAATCATATTTTTAACCTTTTTTTCAGTGTCAAATGTGAGTTTTCAGCCACTTTTGAAGATATTTTAGAACCGTTGAGAGGGATTGGTAGTATTTTTTGTTTTTATTATAATTGAATACCACAGACTCTTGGCAAAAATTAAGAAAAAACACAAAGTAAGGGAAATATCTTATCTATTTAATGCGTTTATTGATGTGAGTGACACCTCAATGCTGAAAATACTAGTTAGGCCCCCTTTACACTAGGAATCAGGGCTGAAAAAACTTGGGGCCAACTTTGAGCATTTTTGACTTATTGTTTGGCCCCAAGTTAGTAATAAATGCTGGAACATTGGCCCCAAGGGTTCCAAATTGGCTTCCCAAATTCCATGATGGTATCCTTTTTCAGCCTTTGGGGCGATACAACGCCATAAAGTTCAGCATTTATTAGTAACTTGGGCCAGATTTCTATTTCAGCCTTGATTTCAACTTTTGCACCGATAGGAATGCTCGATTTGAGTTGAATATTGGCCTCAACTCGTCATGTAAAGTAAAGTTCAGCATTTATTAGTAACTTGGGCCAGATTTCTATTTCAGCCTTGATTTCAACTTTTGCACCGATAGGAATGCTCGATTTGAGTTGAATATTGGCCTCAACTCGTCATGTAAAGTGGGCCTTAATATGCCATACTAGAGACGGTGCTGCCTTACAGAATGCAACTCAACCAAACCATGTTCTAGATGGAACTATATGAATGAGGTGAAGGAACTTACACGCAATTCTTTTTTGCTATATTTTGCAAGCACTATAAATATCCCATCCATATACTAAATCAGGCCTTTGGTGAAGCAGCACCCACGGTGGTACTATGGTAAAAGTCCCAAATTCTATTTTTTGGGCTTAATATGGCCATTAAGAGGTCCACTCAAAAAGGTAAAGGTAGATACAAAGGGTGACTGGTTCACCCTGGCACTAAATCAGGGTCTTGAGAAGTGTTTTGGGGGAGGCGGGGTGTGTGTTGAATTTTTGCTCAATGGTGACAAAAAAGGTTTTGGTGCATGACATGTGCAAAAGGTTATTGCGAAAAAAATGTGAAAAAGTCACCATATTACGACAAAAAAGACCAAAATTGTCACATTTTAGACAAATGAGTTCTTGGAGGTTGCCAGAACAAAGGAGGATGCTAAAAGCAACTCTACTTTGCTGGCTGACTTCTACCCAAACTGATCCATTCCTTGCCTGTCCTCCTACAAGTCAAAATTGAAAAAAAAAATCCCTTGGATTCTGGAGTCTCTCGATTCTGGAAGTCTGAAATTAGCATTTCCTAAGCCAACTAGTATTGTCACCAAGAGGCCTCATTTTGCCCGGTATATGAATATGTGTACTAGTTTCTTGCTTTGGTGAACCACACCAACACTGGTAGTATGGTACCATGGAAGAAATCAAAAAAAAATTTGGTTGCTTCTAAACATTATGAATATCCTATCCAAGAAAAAATCATAGTCTCTGAGTCTAAAGTTCACATTTTCAAGGGTTTGATAGGCACATGAAATGCTAAAATGAAGGCTACATTATATTTTAAAATCTTCTAAAATAAGCTAATTTCCAAATGTTTATGTGTATAACAATGCAACAAACGAATTTGGCTTAACCATCAATGTCACATTTTGAGAAGTTCAAACAAAACTAAGATATCAACTTTCAACATACCATTAATTTTCAATTTCACAATGTTAGTTTCAATTTAATATCACTTATGAAAGAATTGAATTTCTAAACTACCCATTGTAACATATTAAATGGTCTACAAAGTTACAACAAAACAGATATTTAATAATATTATACGAAAACAGTCAAACACATTATACATATTGCATACTACATACTTATTATTAACATAGGTATTATTAGCCTTTAGTTTCAAATGCTCAAAACTAATCAAATGCATATAACTTATAAAGATTTGGGTTTAGGATAAGCATATAGGTTTAGGATTGTGGACATTGTGACTGGAAGTGAATGATGAATCTATTCAAGTCTAGATTTTGATGCCACATGAATTTGTCCAACTCTAAGCTCCAACCACTAGGTAGTGGGCCTTAAAAGCAAAATTTGTATCCTAATGCCATAATCATCATTCATAATACATATATGGCAATTATTGAAGCATCTAACCAACATGGCACAATACAAGTCATATTTTAAACCCAAATTTTAGAAGGTTAAATTTTCACCATAATCACAAAAACAATTAACATCATGAAAACTTAAAGATTCAAGGAACAAAAGATTAACTAAAACTTTCAAGCATACAAAAGCTAAATATCACCATAATATTTGCTTTTATTTGTCTCATATTCAATTGTTGCCTTATAACTAAGGAACTAAGATAATGTGAAGAATTGTTGCGATCTATTTACACAACCGGAGATGGTAGTTTTTCCACCATTTGCACATTGGTCCTTGACCTTTGTTGTGACAATTGTGCTTTATTGTTTTATCATTATAGTAGCAAAAAATATAAATTCCATTCAATTTAAACATAAAGATGATTTAGAAATGATTCAAGAGTATGTTGCCGAAAGAAGGTGATGAATTCATGACTACGATCCAATAAGGAATGGTATTTTTTGAATGTGTGTCCACTTAACATTTTGTGGCAAGATGCACAAAGAGGGCATACAACTATGATTGATAAATCTTCATTACAATAACAAAATAAAAAATAAATATAGCATTACTTTGAGAAAATTTGATGAATGCATGCATTATTTTTCAAAAGAGGAAGCACAAGACAAGGATAGCAAGAATTCAAATACATCAAGGGCTCAAAGTTGGTTGTAACTTGAGAATTTGTGATCATGTCTAAGCCCATTTTCATCAAAATAGTCATGTATTTTACTATCACCTTTTTGCAACAAGGCTATTCATGGAAATCCAATGGATCTTTACTTTTTCAACTACTTAAGACCTTTAGTTTCCATGATTTTAACTACTTTTGTGGGTTCCAAATGACATTTGGGGCTCTTGCAAAAAGATTAAAACAATGCCTCCACTCGATGCACCAATGGAAAAGCTAATAAGGTTTGCACATCAAGATTAATTTGATGAGAAAAACAATGCACATCTAAGTTAAAAGGAATCCAAGATTTATGGATCTTGGTTGTAACATTAGATTTAATGACCTTGGAATACACTTGCACCATTAACACCAAAAGTAACAAGTTTTGATGCAATTTCATTTTCACCCAAACCACCTTCATTCAATAAGGAGTCCATAATGCATTTAATTAAGTTGTCAACACTAACACCCACAACTTGAGCCATGGAAAACAACAATGAAATTCACACCCACTTGTCCACCACATAAACATGTATAAACAATCATTATAAGTTGTCAATAGAAATAACTTCATCACATGTGATTGAGAGGTATTAAACTCCCATCACAACTACCTTTAATACCTTCAAAACTTGTAAGTGAAAATGTTCACCCATCACCCACCTGAATACATTAATCCAATGTTTTTTGGACATGTTTTTCATTTTCAAAAGATCAAACAAGGGCCTCAAAGATTCATATTCCAACATGGCTTGACCATTTTGTAGAATATGGAAAAGGATAAAAAATTGCACCACCTTATATTGATTTTCCCCCAAGCTCAACATTATAGTTTGTTACAAAATAGATTTAGGGCATCAAAGGTTGAATATGATGTAACAAAAAGAAACAGGAGGCATATCACAACCTCTTTAGTCATACAATGTCCAATTGCAATATGTCTCCTCATAATTTCAAAACCATAAATTACTCAAATAACAAATCAATGAATCCATCTTCTGATTACCAACTCAATTTAGAATTACAAGTCTTCAAGGATCAAAACATTTCGGTCTTTCTCTCATAAGCATAATTGTCCTTTCATTGGCAATCTTTTTATGGAATAAAATAATAGCCCTTTCCCTAATAATTCCATTTCCTATGGGACTACTAAACAAACACAACACACATGGCTAAAACAACCCATAACATAACATATTCAAAGAAGTACAACAAATGAAGCAAAATTACTTCCTTCACTTGAGTACTATTATTACCCACAAACTTAAACAAAATACATTATCTAAGGAAATGATTAAAAGAAAAGATGAAACATCATTTTAAATTCCCATGCTTAGATATTTCTCCAAAATGAATTTTCCCAAACAAGGGTTCCATCTTCGAACTCCCAAGTGGATGGGTATTCTTTCTCCCCATGAACAACATACACATCACAATGGACAGTAAAAGTATTGACAACATCCTAACTAATCATAAGCAAAACCCTTAAAGCCTATCATCATGTGCATGAATTGACCCACGCCTACTACTACTAATCCTACATCTCCTCTATTGAAGCACATGCGTAGCGGATATCAAAATGCTTATTAAAAAAAAAACATGTACAAAATTAAGCATTCTTCGTCCACTTCCATTTGCAAAAACAACCCATTGAAAGCTTTCTCTATTTCTAGAATCACACTACCCAAAAGCTAAGAATGTGGTATTTAGTTATTTCACACAATGTGAGCCACTCTTCCATGTAGTGTTATTTCCCTTGTGTTGTGCACTTAAGATTAATCAAATTGCACCCATTTTTGCAAAGCAATGAAGAATGCACCTCTAAGCTCCAACACCGAGCATTGCATAAACACAAAATCCAATTAATAAACGACCACAAACACAAAACAAAAAACAAAATAAAAGAGCCCATGTTCATAATCACTAGTAATTGTTCCACACAACTGCCTTGTTCTTTACCCATGAATGATGAAAGCCAAAATTGATAAGCTCAAACAACACAACTAAAGTGGATGGTCCACATAAACACTTCAACTTCAAACCCATGTCCCAACAACAAGATCACAACATTGTTTGTTATTTTTCTTTTAGTAAAATTGGTTATTTTTTTAAAATTTGTAAATATGTCATGTTTTGCTTAACATTTCCCCATATTATTTTCCAAGTTGTCCAACTCATGAACAATATGGTTCAAGGGCACATCTATAATGGTGGAATAAAGAGTGCATTTGACTGATACAAGCACCCCATCAACAATCTCCAAATTTGCCAAGACAAATTTAGTCATGCAAATGTCTGGTCATTTTTGTTTAACATCATAAAATTTTCATAGTTTTTTGTCTACATCATATCAAATGACAAGCTGATTAGAGTTTTAAGTGTACCAAGTTAAGATGAAGGAGGAGGAGAACAACTAGAAAATGCCACAAAGTTTGCACAATAGAAGTCTTCCCATTGACATTGTCATCATGACTAGAGAAAAATGTTTTGATTTTGAAGTTAAATGGCGACTTCAATTACACCATTGGCAATAAACACAACAAAGTTAGAACTTGGAAACATTGTCAAGGTTCAAATTGTTGCGAATACAAATGCATCAATGACAATGTTGTAAAATGACACCACAATGTGTATTATGCACCCAACAAAACTCCCAAGATGTGGGAAAAGTTTAAAACCTTTGGACTCCTAAAGTTTGAGTGTGTATGCAAGTTGATTATAATAGCAAAACACCCCAAAATAACCAAAACAAAATGCATATAAACTTGATTGAATTTTGATTCCTAACAATAATCTTGACTTGATTAAATAATGTAAGTAGCAAAACTTATAAGGGTTAAAGTGTAAGTGAACTCACCTTGCTCAAGAATCAATCCACATTGTGAATTCGCAAATAGGGAGTTAAGACTTAGTGTGTTGTAACTTGCTATTCACTGGACAATAATATGAGTAATGGAACACCATTTGAAGTTGGAACTTGCACATTACAAGGTCATTGATATAGTCACTTGTAACAGCGATGTTGCTTCATGAATATTCAACAAAAACATTCAACCTTCACTTTGAACATTGATTGACACTTGACTTTTGAACGTCTTTTTTAGACTTGGAAAATTGTGGTTCATTGTTCAAGAGGCAATGCAAATTGCATGGCATTTCTTTGAAACTTGAAGTTTTGGACATGGGCATTATGAACACAAGTTTTCAGGTTATAGCCTACATGTATCAAGGTTCAAGATAAAGTTGGTTGTATGTATGTATGTAATATGTACAACCGTACACAATGGTGGCAATTGCATAACTTGGTAATTAGTTAGTAATAACTATTTATGATTTGGCTTTTGGTAACTAATTATGATTTGGCCTATACATACTACTAGTTAGTAGTAGGGAACTTTTTCTAAATCACTTTTTAATTATTGGCTTATGGTTAAGGATAAAAGTGTAAAGTAGCTTATTTTAGGCTTCAACCCAAACCTTAAGTCTATAATAACTTGCTAGTTTTTAAATCCTAAAAGATATATTTTGGCAACATAAAATGCCAAAATATGGACACCTTGTGAAAAGTGTAGGGCTAAGATGTAATTTAGGCTATTGAATTTTAAATTAAAAAACCAATGGATATTAAGGAAGGTATAGTTGATGTAGTGATTCCATAACATAATGGTCATTGACATATGATTTCTAGCTATTTGATGTCATTTAAAATTTAAAAAAACCTTTGAAAGGAGTGACATATTTTTTATGTATAAATTTGGTGATATTTAGCCCCCAAAAAAAATACTACTAACCCTATTAACGCCACCTTCAAATTGAAAATTTAATGTTAATGGTAAACAATCAGACCATTCAAAATTGAAGATGTAACTATTCAATGAAAAAATGCTCTTCAACCTTTCGTTCTAAAAAATGAAAATACCCATGTAAGTGTTGATTTACCCTTGCATTAAAGCTTGTCTCCTAGGGGTTGAACTAAGTTTCTTTGGACCATGTATTTTGCTAATCTTTCTCTAATGTAATCAATCATAATTTTATGTAGTAAATGTAAATCTTAAAACCCTAATTTGGCTGGTTATATAAACAACACTTGAAACACTAATATGATCCTATTACAATATGGGTGTAATTTATGGATTGATATTTTATGATAAACTTTTTTTAAAACAATGGTCATTTGTTAATAAGTCCTATCATTTTGATCAAAGCATAATAAGGCAATATTTTCTCATCTTTCCTACAAAAGAAAGAAAATTTTAGTTGTAAAGATCACAAAGAAATGTTTTAGTGTTAACATAAGCTATGTTATACAACATTTGTGTTCCTTGACAAAACAAGGGCATGGTTTTGCATCGGAGAAGGTTTTTTTTTCCTATTTCATAATGTTCATCATCTTTTCACATCTTTTCAGTTTAAAGATTTCTTTTTAGTCTTTTTGTTGGGAATGCCTTCAAATGAAGGCATCACCAAAAATGGGTCCATATTTGGCTATTACCTCATGAAAGCCCTTATTTTGTAAATGACCTCATCTTTGGGCATTCTCTATATTAAGAGAATCCCATTACTTGTGAAACAATTAAGCCATCACAACATTTCTTGTTACCTAATTTCATGAAGAATCCAAATTGGAACTTGACATCAAAATAACATCAACATACAATTAAAAAAAGTAATAAATAGTTCAATACATAATTTTAACTTTACAAGCAGAACCTTGTGACCAAGAAAAAGTTGTAAATTAATCTAGGGTGATATAATGTCAATTTAAAAAAAATCTAATTAAATAAAATTCATACTTTTTTTAGACTTTCCAAATATATTTTATACCTATGATTTATGTTTTTTCAAAGTGATTTTAAAATATAATAACTAAATTTTTGTTCTGAAAAAAATATTGGAAAAAAATTTCAAATTGAAAATCCAATGATGATGATTCATTGGAATTAGTTTACATATGACAACTTTAAGTTTCATAAGTCATTTTTGGACAATTCCAAATTGGAATTTGTTTGGTAGAGGAATGGAAAGGTGTTTTTAAATATATTTTTTCAAAAAAAAAATTCCAACATCATAATCATTAATAAATTTTCAATACCTTTTGTACCAATCTACTAGTACCTTTTCCTTCAATTAAGTTTGAATTTGAATACAATAAAATCAAACTCAAATTCAGTGTATTTGAATTCAACTCAATTCAAGATGTATATAATGTGTCATATAATATTTTCATTTGAATGGAACTTAATTTTCATAAAATCAATTTTGTTTTTTCATTAGTCAATTATCATTAATATTGTCTAATAGTGTGGAGCCCAAGTATATATGTATATATATAGCATTTTATATATCCAATTGGAGTGTGGTAGATATGAAAAAGAGGTAAAGATAATTGAAAGGGAATTAGATTTCATTAAGGAATGTGAGAAAGTGATAAATTTTAGTGGTAATAGAGATGGAGTTGTGAAGATAAAGTTAATGTGCATTTTCATATTCCTTAAGGCTCAAGGGAGCGAGATAGTTAAGGTTAATAATAATAATAATTGTGAAATATGATAATTGTTTTGAATAACACAATTACTAGAACCCTTTGGTCAGGAAACAACCTCTGGATTTATGGGATGTAGTCTAATAGTTAAATAAATATTTGATCTTGATGCGTGCAACTTTGTCTATGTTTGAATCCATTAGAGTTAGGTTCAACAATTTGTATTTGTATTTAGGATTGTGAATGTAATATTTGAGCCAGGTTCCAAATTGAGCAAACCCTGGTGGCCTTCGCCTCATGTTATTTCCATTGTATGTTCCCATATGATTCCCCCGTCATTCATCATTATTTGTGTCAATCTCAATTTGATTTTACTATATTACATGACATGTGCTTTTTGCCTTTTAATGCATGTGCCTTTTCATGCCCATGGAGGTGGCTAGGGGAAAGAAGTAAGGTAGGTGTTAGGAAAGGAGTGATGTAGTTTTGAAAAAATATTCAAATAACTTTTTTTGGGAATAATAATTATGAAATATTATAATTTAAAAAAATTATTATTACATGATAGCTAGACCACTCAAAGCCATAGACTCTGGATAAATCCAAAGAACACCATTACATAATTATTTAGACGATCTGAAGCCATTGACTTTGGATAAATTCAGAGAACATGCTATTAGTTTTCAGCTATATTTTTTGGACTCGGATTAGGTACATCACTTGGCACATCACATTAAAATTCTTTTTTGCAGATGTTTCGTGTTCTCCTTCTCCTTCATAATACGGAAACTTAGGGTGCTTTTTCATCTCTTCCACTCTCCCACTATCAATGGTTTTTTGGCCAATTTTCTGATGTAGCCAAAGTGGCAATGATCCACATGAAGATTTAGCCAAATTTGGTTACAAGTTTAAATTTGAAAGTAGAATTTTTTAAAGCATCCTTTTATATTTTTGACTACGTACTTGAACCATGTATAAAAATCTGGTGATTTTTCTTAAATTTTGGTCAAACTTTGGCTATTGGAAATCTCCAAATGCACTTGATTTTAGCAATTAAAAATTTATTCATATATCTTTTTGGCTATATATAGCCAGCAGGAAAAAAAAAAAAAAAAAAAACTGGTGTCCATTTTTTCCAATTAATTATTTAAAAAAAAAGAACAAAGAATTCTACTTCCAAATACATATTTTTAAACAAAC
>Ga0116231_10013153_pt1 | contig 11761 bp, 10 predicted proteins | sample S1TSphgellanicum_2_FD_89695 | JGI IMG/M metagenome (GOLD analysis project Ga0116231, IMG submission 89695) | Host-associated microbial communities from peat moss isolated from Minnesota, USA - S1T2_Fd - Sphagnum magellanicum MG | ecosystem: Host-associated > Plants > Peat moss > Unclassified...
GGCCCCGCCAGCGCCCCCGCCAGCCGCCTAAGCTGATCCTGCGTCAAAACCCGTGGCTCAAACGACGCTTTGAGCCCCTCGGTCGCAATTTCCACGGTCAATGACCCAAGTCCCGACAGCTCGGTATGGGATTTGACCATGTTCAGCACCGCCGGCACTTTGCTGGGTGGCAATCCGACAAGCAGCGTTTCCCGCTCCTGACCCTGTGCGGCGCCCTGGCTGATGACCTGGCCGGTATAGCTGACGCCAGGCAGCCCGTTGATGGCCCGGCGAAGACCTGACGCCATCGCAGCCACCTTGCATGAAGCTACCTGTGATTGAATGCTGATCAAAAAGTCCATCCCAGGTATATCAGCAAAGCTATTCTCATTTTGCAACAAGTTTTATGCGGGCTTTGGCTGATACGCCGGATTTCCGGTCCGCCAGAGGATAAACGCCATGATATCGGCGGTTTCTTGGTCCCTCTGGCTCCGCGTGGAGCCGATCCCGTGGCCGGCGTCTGTCTCAACCCGCAGCAGAACCGGGTTTTTGGAACCGGTGGCCGCCTGCAGCCGGGCGGTCATTTTTGTCGGCTCCCATGGCGCGACGCGCGGATCGTTCAGTCCGGTTGTCAACAAGACCGACGGATATTTCACACCGTCCCGCACATGCTGATAGGCATCCATGGCATACAAGCCTTTAAAGCCCACAGGATCAGTGATGGTGCCGAATTCCGGGATGTTGGCGGGGCCGGTCGGGGTGAATTCGGCGCGCAGCGCGTCCGAATCACCGACCTGATCGATCACCACCGCCGCCAGGTCCGGGCGCTCCGTCAGGAATCGCCCCATCGTGATGCCGCCGGCCGAGCCGCCGATGACCGCCATCGTGCGCGTGCTGGCATAATTTTGAGCGATCAGGTGCTCAGCGCAGGCGATGGTATCCCGCCACGTATTGAACTTGGTCAGTTTTTGGCCGGCCAGATGCCAGTCCTCACCCAGCTCCCCGCCGCCGCGGACATGCGCGACAGCGAACACGCCGCCGAGGTCGAGCCAGGGAAGCCAGCGGGCGAGGAAAGCGGGATTCAGGTTTATGCCATACGCGCCATAGGCCTCCATCAGCAACGGCGCGGCGCCGTCGCGCTTCAGGCCCTTCTTATATACGATGGACAGGGGAACCTTGACGCCGTCATGGGCGGTCGCAAACACTTCCTCCGACGTATAGAAAGAGACATCGATGGGCGGCTGGGGAGATATATTCGTCACCGTCACGGTTCCGTCTGGCCCGGCATGACAGATCACGGTGGGCCGGACCCAGCTTTCCAGCAGAAACCAAACGCCGTCGTGCAATGTATCTGCATAAAACGATTCATCGTCGATCGAACCGGCGAAGGGCAGCGTGATCTCGGTCACATTCCCCGCATCATCCAGCCGTCGCAGGCCGCTAAGCCCGGCATTCAGGTCCAGTATATAAAGTGCATCCCTCGCGGCGGCGAGGCTCACGATGACGGAGGCACTTTGCGGCACCACTTCAATGGCTTTTGCCGCGCTGGGCGCCGCCTTGGTCGATTTAAGAATTTTGTAGCGCGAGGCGTTCTTGTGCGTGAGCAGGTAAATGGTCTCACCGCGCACCGCGAGGTTGGTCACTTTGTCGGCGGGGGCGCAGATCTCTTTCCATACCGGCTTGCCCGCCGCGGCATCTGAAACGTTCGCGGCATAGGCAGCGAACTCGTTCTGCACGCCGGAAACGACCAGGGCGACGGCGAGATCCGAACCTGAAGTGACTTGTATGAACGGCGCATCGATGTCGGCGATCGGCACATTGCTGGCCATGCCCTGAGTCAGCACCTTGATGTCGGTGGCCGGGTCGGTTTTGAGCTTATGATACCAGCAAACGCTCTTTTCCAAATAGGCTTCGCTTTCAGGCGATGCGCCCGCCTGCAGACGATTATAGAAAAACCCGGTGCCATCGGGCAGCCAGCTGGGACTTGCCTGCGTCGTCCGGTCGATTTCCTCGGGCAAGAATGTGCCGGTATCGGTGGAGACAATCCTCGCCGTGGACTGTTCCGAGCCGCCCGGGGAGACGCCGAACACCACGTGCGTGCCGTCGGGCGAGGCTGCCCACCAGTCCAGCGAGGCGTGTGAGCCGGCCTTCGCGAACACGTCCGGGTCGATCAGTTTTGTATCCGCGCCGGACAGACCGTCCCTGACAAACAATTTGGACGTGTTGGCGCCGGCCGGCCGCGCCTCGGTAAATATTTTCGTGCCGCCCGTCTGCACGCTGATCACCAGCACCACCTCACCGGTGTAGCGCTCAATATTCGCGGCCAGCTCCTCTCGCCCAGGGATTTTGCTTAGAACCTTTTTCGTGTAGTCGCCCTGCGCGCGGATATAGCGTTGCCATTCGGCATCCTCGGATTCCATCCACCGGTACCGATCCGTCACCTTCACGCCCCATAGCGTCTCGGTCACCGGCCGCACCGGCGCCACGGGCGGCCCGCTGCCGATCACCACGTCGACCGGCGTGACATACGCTTGCGCCCGCGCCCATTCCGGCGCGCCTAACGCGGACAAGGCCGCGGCGGTGGAGGCCAAAAGGGTGCGGCGGTGCATATTCATGGGTAATCCTTGCTGTTGGTGCGGGGCTTATAGCCGCGCCGGCGCGGGGCGGTAGCCGGGGAGGAAGCAGTTACTTTTTTTGAAAAAAAAGTAACCAAAAAAACTTTTGCGGGTTGGTTGGGGCAAGTCCGGTGTCTCTTTAACGTCCCTGGCGGGGGCCTTAAAGGGACACCGGAGGTGCCCCAGCCCACGCGCAAAAGTTTTTTGCGCGCTTTTTTTCGAAAAAGCGCTCCTTCCCTTACCGAAGCAGCGAAAAAAACATCAAACGTCTTCAACCAGCTCGACCCCCGGCACCATCTTCATCGCCTGCGCGAGCCGCGGCGAGACGTTGAAGTGACCCGGCAGCACCACATCGACGTTGCGTTCCACCCCGGTTTTCGGGACGAGAATCACCCGGCCGCGGCCTTTGCCCTCCCGGTCCAGCAGCGCGCGGATATGCGGCAGGGCCTCGGTCCGGTCCAGCCAGATTCTGATCCCGGCTCCGGCGCGGGACGCGGCGTCATCCAGCAGCGAAATCTCCTGCGCGGTCATGCGCAACACCTCGTTTTCGATTTTGACATCAGCGGAGATCAGCAGGGCGGCACCTTCCACCAGCAGTTCGCGGCTGCGGGCGAGCACTTCGGAGAACAGCGTGACCTCGAAACTGCCATGCATATCCGAGAGGGTCGCCCACATCATGCGGCTGCCGGTGCGGGTAAGCCGTTCTTTTTTGGCCGTGAGTGTCCCCGCGACCTTGATCCGCGCACCACCTTGCGCCCAGCGCTCGATGGCGCTGGAGGGCACCGCCCCGAGGCGCTTGAGCGCGACCGCGTACATGTCCAGCGGATGCGCGCTGATGTGAAACCCGATGGCTTCGGCTTCGAAGGCGAGTCTTTCGGTCAGCGCCCAGTCCTGCAGGGTGGGCATTTTAAGCTCTTCCGGCTTGCCGCCGCCGAACAACCCGATCTGGCCGGACTCCTGCTCCTCCGCCTGCGCCTGGGCGCGTCGGATGATGGTTTCGGCGAGCGCGAAGATTTGCGCGCGGTTGGCGTTGAGAGAATCGAAGGCCCCCGCCTTGGCGAGTGTTTCGATCTGGCCGCGCGAAACGACTCTGGCATCGATCCGGGCGGCGAAGTCTGAGATACTCTCAAATTTTCTGGTGCCGCGTGAAAACTCGATGCCGCGCATGGCGGCGACGCCGACGCGCTTGACGGCGCCCAGCGCGTAGCGGATCGCGAGCGTGCCGTCGCGCTGTTTCTCGACCGAGAAATCGGCCATGGAGGCATTGACGTCCGGCGGCAGCACGGTGATGCCAAGCCGCATCGCGTCCTGGCGCAGCACGGCGAGCTTGTCCGTGTTGTCGATCGCCAAACTCATGCACGCGGCCAAAAAGGCTACCGGATAGTTCGCGCGCATATAGGCGGTCTGATAGGAAACCAGCGCGTAGGCCGCCGCGTGGGATTTGTTAAAGCCGTAATCGGCGAATTTCGCCATCAGGTCAAAAACCTCGCCGGCTTTCTCGGGCGAGAACCCCTTGGCGATGGCGCCGTCGGTAAAAATTTTCCGTTGCGCTTCCATCTCGGATTTGATCTTTTTGCCCATCGCCCGGCGCAGCATGTCAGCGCCGGCCAGTGTATAGCCGGCCATGACCTGGGCAATCTGCATCACCTGTTCCTGATAGACGATCACGCCATAGGTTTCCGCCAGAATCTCATCCAGCGCGGGGTGCGGCGATGTCCAAGGCTTGCCGTGCTTGCACGCGCAGTATTCCGGAATATTCGCCATCGGGCCCGGCCGGTTGAGCGCCTGAATGGCCACCAACTCCTCGAATTTCGTCGGCCGCAGCTGCAGCAACGCGGATCGATAACCCTGCGTTTCAAACGTGAATACCCCACCCGTGTCGCCGCGCGAAATCATTTCGTAGGTTTTGGCGTCATCCAGCGGCAGCTTGTTGACATCGATGTCGATGGCGAGCGCCCTCAAAAATGTCTCTGCCCGGTCCAGAACCGTCAGCGTCGTCAGGCCCAGAAAATCGAATTTGACCAATCCGGCTTGTTCCACATATTTCATGGAATATTGCGTGACCAGCAGGTCCGAGCGCGGGTCCTTGTAGAGCGGCACCAGCTGGTCCAGCGGCCGGTCCCCAATCACAACGCCGGCGGCGTGCGTGCTGGCATGCCGGTAAAGTCCCTCCAGCTGCAGCGCGATTTCCATCAGCCGCCGCAGGCTTTCATCGCCCGCCCGCATCTCCTGCAGCCTGGGCTCGCCGGCGATGGCGTCCTGCAGCGTGACCGGCTTGCCGGGCGTGTTGGGTATCAACTCCGCAACCTTGTTCACCTGGCCATAGGGCATGCCAAGCACCCGCCCGACATCGCGCACCGCCGCGCGGGCTTGCAGCTTACCAAACGTAATAATCTGCGCGACCCGCTCGCTGCCATATTCGCGCGTGACATAGGCGATCACTTCGTCGCGGCGTTCCTGGCAGAAATCGATGTCGAAATCCGGCATGGAAATGCGCTCAGGATTCAAAAACCGTTCGAACAACAGACCAAACCTGATCGGGTCGAGATCGGTGATCAGCAGCGCCCAGGCGACAACCGACCCGGCGCCGGAGCCGCGTCCCGGCCCCACCGGAATTTTTTGCGACTTCGCCCACTGAATAAAATCCGCCACGATGAGGAAATAACCCGGAAATCCCATCTGGATGATGACGCCGAGCTCAAACGCCAGCCGCTCGCGGTAGATTTTGCGGGCGTCCTCCGCAACGCCCAACGCGTCCAACCGCGCCTCCAGCCCTTCCTCGGCCATATCCCGCACGGTTTCGGCTTCCGTGGCGCCGGTCCGTACTTTCGGGCAAGTCGGCAGCAGGGGCTTGGATGTTTCCGCCATGGCCACGCAGCTCTGCGCGATCGCCACCGTGTTGTCGCAGGCTTCCGGCAGATCCGCGAAAAGGGTTCGCATCGCCTCCGCCGGCTTGAACCAATGTTCGGGCGTCACCCGGCGGCGATCCTTTTCCGCCAGCACACGCCCATCGGCGATGCAGAGCAGCGCGTCATGCGCCTCGTACATGTCGCTTGTCTCGAAAAAACACTCATTGGTCGCCACCAGCGGCAAGCCGCGCGCCACCGCCAGGGTCAGGAATCCCGGTTCGACCGCCGCCTCGATTGTCTCGCCATGCCGCTGCAATTCGATCGCGAGCCGGTCCGGGAACGCCTCGCGCAGACCATCCAGAAATCGTTCCGCTTCCAAAAATTGCCCTTCCGCCAGAAGCCGCCCGACCGGGCCGTTGGCACCCCCCGTCAGGCAAAAAATGCCCTCGGCATGGAAACGCAATTCATCCAGCGAAACTTGCGCCTTGGCACCCGGATCGCTTTGCAGAAAACTGCGCGAGGAGAGCTTTTGCAAATTCGCAAATCCCGCCTTGGTCTGGGCCAGAAGCACCACATAATCCGGCGGAAAATTCGTCCCGGCGCGGGCGATTCCGATCTGACAGCCGATGATGGGCTGCACACCCTTGCCCACGCAATATTGCGAAAACTCCAGCGCCCCGAACAGGTTGGACGTGTCCGTGATCGCCACCGCCGGCATCCCCAACTGCCGCGCCAGCGCCGGAATTCTTTCGACTTTCAGAGCACCCTCGGAAAGCGAGTAAGCCGAATGTACGCGCAAATGGATGAAGGGGCTGATGGTCATGCAAGACTCCGAGTCGAAAACATCGTCGCCGCAAATCAGCCGCCGGTAAATACGTCCTGCTTGTATCCCACGCTCACCAGGTACAACCCCGCGGCATCCGCCATCGCCCCGGCCGCCGCGCGGTCCCGCGCCGCCAGCACCGCCGTGATTCTGTCCTCCGGCCAGCTCCCGTCCCCCACCATTCTCAGCGACCCCACCATGTTGCGCACCTGGTGGTGCAAAAAGCTGCGGGCCTTGGCGTGCACCACCACATGTTCGCCCGCGCGCCGCACCTCCAACTCGTCCAGCGTCTTCACCGGCGACTTCGCCTGGCACGCCGCCGCCCGGAACGAGGAAAAATCGTGGTGTCCCACAAGCCGTTTCGCCGCCCGGTCCATCGCCCGCTCGTCCAACGGCGCGCGCACATGCCAGACCCGCCCCGCCTCCAGCACCGGCCACACCTCGCGGTTCAGAATCACATATTTATAGGTACGGGACAGAGCGGAAAAACGCGCATTCCAGCCAAGCGGCGCGGGAGCCGCACGCACCACCACCACCGGATTCGGCTTCATGTGATAATTCAGCGCCTCGCGTATGCGCACCGGCGGCAATTCCGGCAAATCCATTTGCACCACCTGGCCAATCGCGTGCACGCCGGCATCCGTGCGGCCGGAGGCAACCGCCGCAGGAACCTCTCCGCCACATAATTTCGCGCCGGCCTCCTCCATCACCTGCTGGATGGCGAGACCGTGTTTCTGCCGCTGCCAGCCCATGAACGGCGCGCCGTCATACTCGACCTCCAGCGCCCAGGTGATCAATAAAATCTGGATCCGGCGGCAACCGCAAAGCCGCGCAAAAACTCTTCGGCGCTCATCGCCGCCTTGCCCGCCCGCTGCAGCATCCGCGGCCGCAAGGCCCGTTCGCCGCAGGCAATCGTCATCCGGTCATCGAGAATCATGCCGGGCATGCCATCGCCGTCCACCACATCGGCACTCAAAAACTTGATGACGATGTCGCCCAGCAACGCCAAACTGCCAGGCCATGGGTGAAAGGCGCGGATCTGACGTTCCAGTTCAACGGCCGGCTTCAAAAAATTGAGCCGCGCATCCTCACGCGACAATTTGGGCGCGTAGGTTGAAGCCGCGTCGTCCTGAATTTCGCCGGCCGGCGCCTCGGCCAGCGCGCGCAGAATCAGCCCGGCGCCCATCGCCGCCAGGCGGTCATGCAGCGTCTCCGCGGTATCCGCCGGCCCGATCGGCACCGCCTGCTTCAGCAACATCGCGCCGGTGTCCAATCCCTCATCCATCTGCATGATGGTAATGCCGGTCTGGGCATCCCCCGCCAGAATGGCCGCCTGGATCGGCGCCGCGCCGCGCCACCGCGGCAGCAGGCTGGCATGGATGTTCAAACAGCCCCGCTTCGGCGCCACCAGGATCGCCGGTGGCAAAATCAGGCCATATGCCGCCACCACGGCGGCATCCAAATCAAGCCGCGCAAAAAAGTCTCGCTCCTCGTCATTCCCCCGCAGCCGCCGCGGCGTGCGCACGGCAATCCCCAGCTCCTCCGCCGCTCTATGCACCGGGCACGGCGTCTCCCGCTGCCCGCGTCCGGCCGGCTTCGGCGGCTGCGCGTACACCGCCGCCACCTCATGCGCCGCCGCCAGCGCCCGTAACGCCGGCACCGCGAAGTCCGGCGAGCCGAAAAACGCCAATTTCACCGCTTCGCCTTTTCCTTTTGCTCTTTCGCCAGCTTGCGGAGCAGAATATTGCGCTTGAGCGACGACAAATAATCCACGAACAGCACGCCGTTCAAATGGTCGATCTCGTGCTGCAGACAGGCGGCCAGAAGCTCCTCCCCCTCTACGCTCCGCTCCGTCCAGTCCAAATCCCGGTATTTCACCTTCACCCGCGCCGGCCGCGTCACGTCCGCATACTGCTCCGGCAGGGACAAACACCCTTCCTCGCGCGTCGCCTTCTCCTCGCTGGCGGCCACAACTTCAGGATTAATCAACACGATGGGCGCCGGCACCTTGTCGGGCGCCAGGTCCATCACCACCAGCCGCAGCAACGTGCCCACCTGCGGCGCGGCCAAGCCAATGCCGGGCGCTTTATACATCGTCGCGAACATCTTCGGGACGAGAGCGCGTATCATCGGTAAGTCTTCCGGCGTAACCGCCCGGCTCGTCTTCCGTAGGACCGGGTCAGGCACAATCAGGATCGGAAGAACCGGTGAATCATTCGCGGCGGACATGCCCCGGCTTTAACGCCCGCATGAGAGCCGGGCAATCTCCCCTTGCATCCGGCCGTATTTATGACAACATATGGGTCGGATGCCGTTGAGGGTCCAAAATCCGCTTCGCTCAAATGGGGGAGCCTGCAACATGAATACGCGTGTCTTTACGTCGCCTCTCTTCCTCGGCTTCGATCATCTCGAACAAATGATCGAGAGAGCCGCAAAATCTTCGTCGGACGGCTATCCGCCGTATAACATAGAGCAATTAAGCCCGATCTCGCTCCGGATCACGCTGGCGGTCGCCGGTTTCACCATGGACGACCTGCAGATCACGCTCGAAGATAATCAGCTGGTTATTCGCGGGCGCCAGAATGAGGATATTCACGGGCGCGTGTTTTTGCACCGTGGGATCGCGGCGCGGCAGTTCCAACGGGCCTTCGTCATCGCGGAGGGCATCGAGGTCAAAGGCGCCTGGCTGGATAATGGCCTTCTGCATGTGGACCTCGTACGGCCGGTTCCTCAACCGGTCGTTAAGAATATCCCGATCTCGAAAGGGCAAGGGAAAACTTCGGTAGGCCCGAATCGAATGGTGGATGGTAGCTCGTCAGACAGCTAACTGCCGCGAAACAAGGGTAAGGATTTTCCTAATATCGCCACAATAGAACGCTAAATTCGAATTCGCGCTGAAAGGATTTTGTAATGGACGTTAAATCCCATGACGGCAAAGCCAATATGGCTCCGGGGACCGTCTTTGATATTCACCACATTTCGGTTGCCGAACTGGCCACGCTGGGCATGGAAGAAATTGCCTTTGTAAAACCCGTCATGACCGATAAAGGCCCTGCCTACGCCATCCACGCCGCGGACGGTACACCCATGGCGATTGCGTCCGACCCCATTCTGGCGCAGGCCGCCATCATCCAGCACGATATGCGGCCCAGCCTGGTGCACTGACCAGCCGCGCCGCCCCTATATGTTACGTTGCGACGCGCGGCTCTTTACCGCGCGTTTCATCTTGCCCGAAACCGGCACCTGGGCCGGACTATTTCAAAACAAGTCTTTCTCGCCTTTCGCGAGGGCGCTACCCTGCCGGCAAATACCGGGAGCGCGCCATGCCTGAAACCCTCACGCTTTACACCAATCCCATGTCCCGCGGCCGCATCGCCCGCTGGATGCTGGAGGAAATCGGCGAACCCTACGAAACCGTCCTGCTCGATTACGGTCCACCCATGAAAAGCCCGGAATATCTCGCGATCAACCCGATGGGCAAAGTCCCCGCCCTGACCCATGGGCAGGTCACCATAACGGAGAACGCCGCCATCGTGGCGTATCTGGCGGATGCCTTTCCCGAAAAACAACTCGCGCCAGCGCCGGCGAGCCCGGCGCGCGCGGCCTATTACAGGTGGCTGTTTTTCATGGCGGCGCCCTATGAAGCCGCCGTCACCAACAAGACGTTTCAGTTCGAGCTTCCCCCAGGCCGCGACGCATCCGCCGGCTATGGCAGTTTCGCCGCCGTGATGGACACGCTCGAAAAGGCCCTGAACGGCACCGAATTTCTGGCGGGATCGAGCTTCACGGCGGCCGACCTTTATACCGCCGCGCAGCTCGGCTTCGGCCTGCGCTTCAAAACCATCGAACCGCGCCCGGCTTTCCAAGCCTTCGTCGCCCGCCATACCGCAAGGCCAGCTTTCCAGCGTGCCTCGGCGATTGACGATGCGCTGATCCCTCCGGCGCCGGGGTAAAGAAAAGGAGCGCTTTTTGAAAAAAGCGCGCAAAAACTTTTGCTCATGGGGGCGTGTGGACCGGGATTGCCTTTAATCGCCGCCGACGGCGGCGATTAAAGGCAATCCCGGTCCACACGCCCCCAGGAGCAAAAGTTTTTTGGTTCTTTTTTTCAAAAAAGAACCGCTTCCTTCAATCCCTTAGCTGCACATTGTCGAATACCGGATTGCGCCACTGGTGAAGCGCGCGCGACAGCGCGGCGGCAAGGTCGCGCTTAGAATCTTCGCCAAGCTGGCGCGCAATTTCATAGCGGCGGCCGCGCGCGGTGAGCAAGAGCTTCGGCACCGTCCCGTTGCGTTCTTCCAGCGAGACGCGCAGCCAATAAGGCTGGATCGAAAAACTGGATGTCTTGCCATGGATATCGGTGCGGGTGATGCTCAGCGCCGTGTCTGTCAAAATGACGAATTCGCGGGCGCGGGCAGCGCGCACGTTGAGCCATAGCAGGAACACGGCCAGCGTGATATCGGCGCCGTTAAATCCGATCACCGGCCACGCGCCGAGCAGAAACATCAGGCTGGTCACTGTGAGCGATCCGGCCGCCATGCAGCCGACCAGTGTCACCACGCCACGCCGCGAGAGGCTGCGGTGGGGTGTGAGGACCGCCTCGAAGAGTGTGCGGCCCGAAGCGGCCAAGGCTGGATTGGCGGAGAGCGCTTCCATACCGCATACATCGCGCGTTTTGGGCGGGCGGCAAGCTGAATTTTGGGGGAGGCGCGCATGGCAAAGGCCAAGCTGATGAAGCGGGGGGAAATCGGACCGTTCCTGGAGGCGATTTCGGGCGGCAATCCCGCGCCTAAGACCGAGCTGGCCTACACGACCCCCTTCATGCTGTTGGTGGCGGTTGTGCTCTCGGCGCAAACGACGGACGTGGCCGTGAATCGCGTGACGCCGGGATTGTTCAGCGCGGCGCCGGACCCGGCGGCGATGGTGGCGCTCGGCGAAAGCGGCGTCGCCGCGCATATCAAATCAATCGGCCTCTGGCAGGCCAAGGCCAAAAACGTCATCGGGCTGTCGAAGCAACTGCTCGCGTTGCATGCCGGGGAGGTGCCGGGCGACCGCGCGGCGCTGGAGGCCCTGCCCGGCGTGGGGCGCAAGACCGCGAATGTCGTGCTCAACGAGATTTTTGGTCAGGCGACGATGGCGGTGGACACGCATATTTTCCGCTTAGGTAACCGCACGGGCATCGCCCCAGGTGCGACGCCCCGCGTGGTTGAAGACGGGCTGCTGAAGCGCGTGCCGGCCGCGATGTTGAAGCCCGCGCATCTATGGCTGATTCTGCACGGCCGCTACATTTGCAAAGCGCGCGCCCCCGAATGCTGGCGCTGCCCCGGCGCGCCCTACTGCGTTTTCGACCCCAAACCCACCGCGCCAGAAAAAACGAAAAAAAACCCGCCGGCTAAAAAGCCAGCGGGTTAAGTCAACAGGGAGGCTTCACGTCTGGGAGACGTCGGGACCGAAGTCCCGGTTGGGCCTGGGAAGACCCAACGCTGTTGTATATAGGA
>Ga0116231_10013155_pt1 | contig 11759 bp, 11 predicted proteins | sample S1TSphgellanicum_2_FD_89695 | JGI IMG/M metagenome (GOLD analysis project Ga0116231, IMG submission 89695) | Host-associated microbial communities from peat moss isolated from Minnesota, USA - S1T2_Fd - Sphagnum magellanicum MG | ecosystem: Host-associated > Plants > Peat moss > Unclassified...
CAGCATTTCACCAGCCTCGGCCTGCTCCTTGAAATAGCCATCCATCAACTCTTCCACCAGTTCTTCGAATGGCCGGCCCGTCTTCGCCATCCACTCTTCAGCTTTGGCCTGCAGTTCCGGATTCTTCAATTCAACGACCATAACCATAGCCTCCCACACTTTCACCTGCCCGTCCCAACACTCCAATACCCCGGCCTCGTCCTAATCACACAGCGCGCATGCCCCTTCACCGCCACCGTAATCGCATGATAAGCCGGCGCAGCATCACTGTCCGGAGTCAAACTCACCAGATACTGATGATGAACCTCTTTCCCTACGTCCACCAGGTCACTCTCCAGCCCCTTCAAAGTATTAAACGAAAGATGCCGCCCCCCGCTCGCCGTCGCCAGCGCCTCCGCCATATTCCGCTTCGCCATCCGCGCCAATTCCGTGGCCATCAGCAGCAGCCCGCCCGAATCCGCCGGCACATACTCACTCGCCTCCGTGGTGAAGGGCGTTAAATAAGCCGAATACGAAAGCGTGTAAATCGAAGCATTGCTCTGCTGCGCATCAAGAAGAACCTCGGAAAACGGAGTCCGGCTGCCACGGTCCCGGCTCTCGCTAATCGTCAGAATCAGCCGCCGGTCCTCCGCCGGACGCTCGCTCAGCAAACGAATCGCTTCCTTCACGCCATCCAGGGTATGCGCCTCCCGGTCCGCGCCCGAAGGCTTCAAATGCCGAAACGCATTCCGAATCTCCAGCCCATCCGAAGTAAACGGCTGCAAGCAGCGAACCGAATCGTCCACTCCCAGAATCGCCGCCTCGCCCGCTTCACCGGTAATGTACCCTTCAATCAGGCTTCCCGTCTTTTGCAGCTTCAGCAGCGCCGGCTGCGAAATCCCGCTGGTCTGCACCACAATCACCAGCGCAATCTTCATCCGGTAGCTGCCAATCAAATCCACATGCACCGGCTTCGGCCGCCCATTGTCCAAAACGCTGATATCGCTTTCGGACAAAGTCTCCAACGGCTGCCCATCCTTCTCATAAACCGCCAGCGGAAACAGAACAATCGGAGTTTGGGCCCGAAAAACCGGAGCATTGTTTTGGCCGAAGCAACCAAGAATCAGGCAGCAGAGCAGGGCAAGCGTCCGCATCTGCTCCTGTGATGCGGAATCTACCAGCCCGGTTGCAATCTCAGGGCTCTATCGCAAAATCCCAAATCACCAGTTCCACGTCATTAATATCGCCTTTGTCCGCAAACTCCACCAGCGCATATTCACCCGGTGCCAGATCCTTCTCCGGCCAAACCTTAAACAGCCCATTGCCCAGATCCTGCTCAAACGTCTCCATCTGGTTGCGCTGTTCATTCGCCACATTCGCAACCGCCATAATCGAGATGTTCTCCACAATCCGCTGGCCCTTCTTCGGAGTCAGTGTGATAATGCCAAACCGCTGCTGCTGATCCATCCGCAAATAAAAATTCGGCCGAGTCTCTTTGATCACATAACTCGCCCGCTCGCCCTTGATGACCACGGATGCTTTGCCCGGCACCAGCGGAATCGGCGAAAGAATCTGCAGCGTCTTCCGCTTCTTGCTCGTCACTACCTGATAATCGGCCGTCAGCAGCGTGTCAATCTTCGGCCCCACTTTGAAATACGCACCCGGATCGGCCGGAATCGCCGCAATCTCCTTGCGCTCCTCGCGCAAAGCTTTCGCCTCGTCCGATTCCTCCTTTGCTTCCTTGACCGCTATCGTCTCCTTGGTCTTCCGCTCCTTCTCCGTGCGATCCAAATCCACCATCTCAACCGGGATATCTTCCCACTCCCCGCGCTCCGTGCTGAAATAATGCACCCGGTCCCCTTGGACCGAGTATTCACGCACCGCGTGATAACCGCCTTCTTTCAAGTAAAGCTTGAAAGTATCGCCAAAGAGCAAGGAAGCGAAAAGGAGAACCAGCAGAACCAATCGCACGACCGCTATTTTATCCCCAGCAACTCCAGCATCTCCCCATTGCCCATCTCTCGCGCCCGGTCCAAAGCTCCGCGCCCCGTACCATCCTTCATCGACGGGTCCGCCCCAGCCTTCAACAGCACCCGCACGGCCCCTAGCTTGCCCATCTCTACGGCCATCATCAATGCCGTCGCACCAGTCAACCCATTCCGCCCATCCACCGCCGCCCCGCGCGCCAGCAGCAGCCGCAAAACCTCCACATTCCCGCCCACCGCCGCATCCTGCAGCGCCGTATTCCCAAACTTGTTGTGAGCCTCAATCTTCGCGCCATGATCCAAAAGAAGAACAACCACCCCGGTCTGCCCCTTCAAAGCCGCATCGCCCAAATACGAACTCGCCTCCACGCCATTCTCAAGCAAAATCCGGGCAATCTCCGTATAGCCCCTCACCGCCGCATCCTCCATTGCCTCGGAGGCTGCACTCATCATCTGCTCATGCACTTCATTGAGCGCCAGCAGAGCTCCCACCGCCTTCTCATTCTTGTACTCCAAAGCCACCTGTAAAGGAGTCTGCCCAAACCGGTCCCGCAGCATCGGATCCGCCCCAAACTCCGCCAGCAGCGGAATCAAATCGGCCTGTCCCGCCGCGCACACATCATGCATCACGCCGCGCCCATTACGTTCATTCACGCTCTTCAAATCCGCGCCAGTTACCACCGCCCGCACCGCATCCGCAAACGCCCCCGCCCGAATCGCCGCCCCAAGCTCCGAGTAATGCCGAACCGCCTCAACAGCTATCACCCCGGCAGGCATCGTCCGCGCACTCACAACAATTGTGTCGCCATTGATCGCCTTCCAGCTAGTCTTCGTCGCAAACGCTACATAGTCCAGCGCACCCTCCAAAAGCGACTCACTGAGACTCCCCAAACCTTCGACTGGCAAATCAACAGCAACACCCGAATCAAACCTCACATGAATACCAGCCGCTCGCCCCACTTCCTCGTACAGCGCCCGCGCCGTCTTACGATTCAGCTCCAGGCCATGAATAATCTGCTCCACCGGCTCCAGCATAATCACTGTCGGCGTTGCCCGCTTCTCAACCCGAGGAATCTTTCCCTCCAATCCCTTCAGCGCCGCTGCATAACTTGCATCATTCGGATCTTCAGCCACCGCATACTCATAAAGCTGCCGAGCCGACGCATAATCCTGCCGCGCCTCCGCCACCGCGCCTTCACGCAAATACACATCCCCATTCCGCGTGCTCATCATCAGCGCCAGCAAAATCATCAGCCGCATCAATTCAAGTCTATGACCATAGAATCGTCGGCGGCATGGCCGTCTTCATTCACGTCTTCGAACGCGATCCCCTGCGAGCCCGCCTGACCTCCGATGTCGACGCCGCCATCGAGAGGACTGAACTCCAACGAGTTATCAACGCAGCCCAAAAAGCAGGCTGGACCTATCGGCATACCGCCGGAGTCGACATGCTCGTGGACGAAGCCAGTTCGCGTGCGAGATCTGCGGTCCACCTTCTATCCGCCGAAACCGCCGCCTCCACGCCCGACCGCACCCAGGAAGGCATCCTCATAGCTCCCGTCGCCGATCTCGTCACAATGAAACTCACCAGCTACCGCCTCAAAGACCGCGTCCACATCCAGGACCTCGACGCCGTCCACCTCATCACACCAGAAATCGAAGCTCAGTTATCCGAAACCCTCCGCAATCGCCTAGCCGAAATCCGTGCCAGCGAATAACCCTCGCCGCCCCTGCGCGAAACTAATCAAATGACCTCGCACCGACTGACCCTCCTTCTCATCCTCACCACCCTCACTCTCAAAGCCCAGGACAAACCCCTCACCACCCTCCCCTACACGCCCAGCCTCGACACCAAATTCATCGACAAATCCGCCGACCCCTGCCAAAACTTCTACCAATACGCTTGCGGAAAATGGAACGCCCTCAACCCCATCCCCTCCGACCAGTCCCGCTGGGACGTCTACTCCAAACTCGCCGACGAGAACGCCCACTATCTCTGGGGCATCCTCGACCAAGCCTCCAAAGCCACCACCCGAACTTCCAATGAACAAAAAATCGGCGACTTCTTCGGCGCCTGCATGAACGAACCCGCCATTGAACAAGCCGGTCTCAAACCAATCGAATCCCCGCTCGCCCAAGTCGCCGAACTAAAAGGCCCGCCTGACATCGCCGCCTTCGTCGCTTCCGAACACCGCAGCGGCGTCGACACCGACACCCTCTTCAGCTTCGGCTCCCAGCCCGACTACGACAACTCCTCCCAGGTCATCGCCGACACCGGCGCCGGCGGCCTCGGCCTTCCCGACCGCGACTACTACACCAAAACCGACGCCCGCAGCCAGGAAATCCGCGCCAAATACCTGGAACACATCCAGCGCATGCTCCAAATGATGGGTGAATCCGGCCCCGATTCCATTGCCGACTCCCAGGCCATCATGCAGATTGAGACCAGCCTCGCCACCCACTCCCTCACCCGCGTTGAGCAGCGCGACCCCTACAACCTCAAGCACACCCTCACCGTGGCCCAGTTGCGCCAGCTCACGCCCGCCTTCGACTGGGACGCCTACCTCGCCAAATCCGGCGCGCCCGCGTTTGAAAAGCTCAATGTCGATGAGCCCAAATTCCTCACCGAACTCAACCAGCAGTTGACTGCCACGCCCATGACCGCCTGGCGCGCCTACTTCCGCTGGCACATCCTCCACTCCTACGCCCGCTTCCTGCCCGCCCAATTCCAGAAAGAAAACTTCGCCTTCTACAGCCATTACCTGCAAGGCATCCCCGCCATGTCGCCCCGCTGGAAACAATGCGAACGCCTCGTCGACCACTACCTCGGCGAAGCTCTCGGCCAGGTCTTCGTCGCCCGCACCTTCTCTCCTTCAACCAAGGAAGAAGCGCTGAAAATGACCCGCCAGATTGAAGACGAAATGCGCACCGACATCAAAGACCTCACCTGGATGAGCGCCCCCACCAAAGAACAGGCGCTGAAGAAACTCGACTCTGTCATCAACAAAATCGGCTACCCCGACCACTGGCGCGATTACAGCAGCGTCACCATCACCCCCGCCAGCTATGCCGCTGACGTGCTCGCCGCCTTCTCTTTCTCCACCCGCCGCGAACTCGAAAAAATCGGCAAGCCCGTCGACCGCCGCGAATGGTACATGTCCCCGCCCACCATCAACGCCTACTACGACCCGCAAACCAACGACATCAACTTCCCCGCCGGTGTCCTTCAGCCTCCGCTCTTCGACCCCAAAATGGACCCCGCGCCCAACTACGGCAACACTGGCGCAACCATCGGCCACGAACTCACACACGGCTTCGACGATGAAGGCCGCCAGTTCGACGCCGCCGGCAACCTGAAAGACTGGTGGACCCCGGAAGACGCCAAAGCCTTCGAACAGCGCGTCACCTGCGTCAAAAATCAGTACGCCCAATACATCGCCGTCGACGACATCCACATCAACAGCAGCCTCACGTTAGGCGAAGACGTGGCCGATCTCGGTGGCACCCTGCTCGCCTACATCGCCTGGAAACACGCCGCCCACGAAACCGGGAAAATCAACGGCTACACCCCCGACCAGCGTTTCTTTATCGGCATGGCCCAATGGGCCTGCGGCGACGAACGCATCGAAAGCAAGCGCATGCACGTCATCACCGACCCCCACTCCCCCGACGAATTCCGCATCAACGGCGTCGTCGCCGACCTGCCCGAATTCGGCACTGCCTTCGGCTGCAAACCCGGCCAGCCCATGATGAGGCAAAACGCCTGCCGCGTATGGTGAAGCTCGCTTTCTTCTTTCTCAGCCTCATCCTCGAATTCGACGTAGCCTCCATAAAGCCCGCACGAGACTACCCCGGCCAGATTCTTGACAGCACACCAGGAAGGCTGCGCCTTGTCAACATGGAACCCACCACTATGATCCGAAACGCCTATCACCTCGCCTGGGACGCCTCCCTCACTGGCTTTCCCGCCTGGGCCGACAAAGACTCTTTCGACGTCGAAGCCAAAGCCGACGAAGACCCATCAATCAAACTCCCCGAAGCCCGCGAACGAAACATGCTGCGCCTCCAAGCCCTGCTGGTCGACCGCTTCAATCTCAAATTCCACTGGGAAACCAGACCACAGCGCGGCTATGCCTTGTCCATCGGTAAAAAAGGACCAACTCTGACGCCCGCCAACCCAGCCATCACCAAACGAACCAGCGTGGGCCGAGGAATGCTCCGCTGCCAAAGCTGCCCAGTCTCAAGCCTCGCTTCATTCCTCTCAAATTTCCTCAAACGCCCCGTCGAAGACCAAACCCAAATTCAAGGCACCTACGACTTCAACCTCAAATTCGAACCCCTCGACACCGACAGCGCAGCCGACACCCAACTGCCCTCGCTCTTCACCGTGCTCAAAGACCAGCTCGGTCTAAAACTCGAGCCTAAAACCATCGCCGTCCAAACCATGGTCATCGACCACATCGACCACCCAGCCCCCAACTAAAACGCCTAAAATGCTTCTGTCAAATCCATCGATAATTGACGAAGAAATCCTCGCTGACGCGACTTCGCAAGCTGATCCTCGCGGACACCTGGGACAACAAAATCCAATCTAAGGCCCATTGCTGAGTTTCTCAGCCTGGAAGAACTTTTAATCGGTGGACATTCCACAAACATTCACGCATTGCGCAAGATTCAGACCATCCAAACCTCAGCTTCGTTGGCGCAATGAACGGCCTTCGTAGCCTGTTGATTACACCCGGAGGAAGGCATGGGACAGATGAGTTCGCCAACCAATTTGTCGAACGACTTTCAATTCTTCGGGTTCGAGGCTTCAAGCATTTGAACCTCAATAGCTTCCCATCGCTTCGACATCTCCACGTGGAGGACCAACTCAAGCTGACCTCCATCGACCTTGCCCCCGCTTCTGATCGTCTCCTCTCCATGAAGATATGGAATTGCAAGAACCTCGCCTCGATTAATGGCCTAAAGACACTTCGCAATGCTGGCTATCTTTGGCTCGGAAAGACCGCTCTAGACCCCGACAAAGTGTTGGCCGACCTGCCCCCGAACCTCCGATCAGCGAGCCTGGCCGACTGCGGCGTAAGGCGCGACCTTGCTCTGAGTGAGCGCTTACGCACCGGAGGATACATCGAGGCGGACTATCTGACCGTGCCAGGCAACCAATATTCATGACCCGCGGCGGAATCTACAGCAGGTTGCCAAACTGTCGAAGCTCGGAGACAGTGGCCACCAAACCGTTGCGCCTAAGATTCTCCAGATACTCCTCAACCGTATAGGGCGGATTTTTCAAACGAGCACGAACCTTATTCACGGCACCACAGAATAGGCCTGAAACTGAATCCAGGTGATGACAAAGAAATTCGTCCGGGTGCTCGGCGCGGATTCCATAAGGCGTCAGCGCCGCCTCTGGAAAATGTTTAAGATTCTGAGTCACAATCACATCGCAACGGCCAACAATGGCCGCTGCCAGAACATGGCGGTCATTGGGATCAGGCAATGCAAGCAACGGAATCAGACCCTCATAGCCGGTAATCAGACAATCGAGCGTTTTGCTGTCCATCAGGTCCCGCGTACGCTCCAGTGCCGCGCGATCACGATGCGGCTCGCTGCGAAGAAGAGCCTCTATCCACTCCCGGTGAATATCCGCCGTCCACTTGGCTCTGAAGACATCGGTCGCCGCTAGTTGCAGCAAAAGATCCCGAAGCGGTGCCGGGTAGATCACATTCGCGTCCAGCAGTCCCGTCTGGATCATGAACCGCGCAAGCTAAGACCGCACATATCCCATATCCTGATCCTGCGCCTGGGCGGCCAGTTCATCCAGAACCGCTTCCCGTTCCCGGTCAATGCGGCTCTTGTAGTTCACAACATCCTCCCGCAAAATCCGCCGATGCGTCCCAACCCGTCGATAGGGAATCGCCCCCTCTGTCAATAGCTTAATGAAGTAAGGGCGCGACACGTTCAGCATCGCGGCTGCCTGCACGGTAGTCAACTCCTCATTATCTAGAACGACCGACACAGCCCGTCCCGCCGCCAGAGCCTCTAACCCATCTATCAGCAGACAAACCACCGCACCCGGAAGTTCAAGTGTTTTCTCCTGTTCGGCATCCAGAACACGAACAAATAAGGACTTACGTCCGTCGCGATATCGCGCCAGAAGCTGACTGAAGTCGCGAGCGAGTGCTGCTTCCCGTGTGTCAGTTGTGAGCATAGTCCATCCTTATCCCACCCGTAGGATATCACGCATATGCAATAAATGCAACATATGCAATAAGCGCATCATCCGGCCTTTCAGAAAATAAATCTTCCGCAATCCCTTCAAAATCTTGCGGCGATCTCGTCCCCAGCCCTAAGCCCAGCTAAACCCGCTTTTCGCCAGCGGCAAAACCCGAATCCTCTGTCCAGTCGCCGCAAAAATCGCATTGCAGACCGCCGGAATCACAGGCGGCAGCGACGGCTCACCCAATCCTGTCGGCGTATTCTCCGTCTTCAGGAAAAACACATCAATCTCCGGAGTCGCATGAATCCGCAACAACTGATGCTTGTTGTAATTCCCCTGCTGCACCCGCCCGTTCTCGAGCGTAATCTCCTGCGTCATCAGCTCGCTTAGCCCGTCAATCACGCCGCCCTGCACCTGCGCCTCGGCCCCGCTCGGATTAATAATCTGGCTGCCAATATCGCCCACCACCCAAATCTTATTCACCTTCAGCTTGTTTCCAGCCGAGACCGTAACTTCCGCCACATGAGCAAAATACCCTTGAAAGCTATAGTGAAACGCGATGCTCATCGCCGTCCCTGCGGGCAGCTTCGTCTTGCCCCAGCCCGACCGTTCAATCACCGCCTCCAGCGCCCCTAGCATGCGCGGCACATCATACCCCTTATGCTCTCCCTGCGCCCTCAAAAGCGCCACCCGGAACGCCGCCGGATCCTGCCCCGCCGCGTGCGCCAGTTCATCCAGGAACCCCTGCTGCACAAAGCACTGCGAATTCGCCCCCGGCGCGCGCAACGCTCCGGTCTTAATCATCAGCGGCATCACGCTCGTGCCCAGTGAAAAATTCGGCACAAATCCGCTCGGAAACTCACCCGCCGAAATATTCGCCGACGCCGAAAATTTCTCGCCCTCGCCAAAGCTCACAAAATGGTTCTGCCACGCCGTCACCTTACCGCTGCCATCCACCGCGCCCTTCAAATAATGGAAGCCGCCCGGCCGGTAGTAATCGTGCTGCATATCGTCCTCGCGGGTCCAAACCAGCTTCACCGGCTGCCCCACCTTCCTGGCAATCACCGAAACCTCCACCACGTAATCGCTGTTCAGCCCGCGCCCAAAAGAACCGCCCGCCCGCAGCAGATGAATGGTAATGTCGTTCTCAGCCACGCCCACTTCCTTCGACACCAAAGCCCGCGCCCGCGCCGGAAGCTGGCTCGTTGTCCAAATCACCAGCTTGCCGTCCTGGAAATGAGCCGTGTTATTCCGCGGCTCTAACGGAGCATGCGAGATGAACGGATACGAATAAGCCGCCTCCACCACTTTGCCCGTTGCAAAAGCGTCGGCGACACTCCCGTCATTTTTCAAAATATGCGCCGGGCCCTGCTTCGTCAGCTCATCCGCCCTCTGCTGAAAGCCGGTGCTGCTCTGCGAAGCCGCAATCCCTTCATCCCATTTCACAACCAGCTTCTTGCGCGCCGCCTGGGTCTGCCACCACGTATCGCCCACAATCGCAATTCCCGGTTCCAGCCCTGGCTCACTTTCCATCAAGGCCTGCGCCTTGGCCGAACCTTCCAGCACAAAGGCATCGCGAATACCCGGCATCTTCTTGATATCGTCCACGTTCGCGCTCACTACCTTGCCCGCAAACACCGGACACTTCACATAACTGGCGAACAGCATGCCCGGCAGCGTGAAATCCATCCCGAAAATCGGCTTGCCGACGACAATATCCGGCACATCCACGCCCAGCGTCGCCTTGCCGACAATCTTGTAATCGTTGCCGTCCTTCAGCTTCACCGTCTTCAAATCCGGCACCGGCATCGTCGCCGCCAGCGCCGCCAGTTCACCGTAACCCAAAGACCGGTCCGTGGCCCGGTGGTACACGCGCCCGTTCGAAGCAAAGCATTCGTTCTCCGGCACGCCCCACTTCTTGGCCGCCGCCGCAATCAGCATCTGCTTGCCCGCCGCGCCCACCTGCCGCATGGGAACCCAATTGTTCGAAACCGCCCGGCTGCCGCCCGTGGTCTGGTTGCCATACTTGGGGTCCAAATCAGCCTGTTCCACCCGAACCGATTTCCAGTCCACTTCCAGTTCTTCCGCGATCAGCATCGGCAGCATCGTCCGAATACCCTGGCCAATCTCCGGATTGCGCGAAACCAGCGTCACCGTGCCGTCTGTGTTGATCTTGATAAACGCCGTCGGCTCAATGGGCGGCGCGGCCGGCCGCTGCTGCGCTTCCGATTCGTTCTCAATCAGGTAAGCGCCCACCATCAATCCGCCGCCCGCAACCGCCGCCGCGCGCAGAAACCATCGCCGAGAAAGAGTTGCCGTCATGGTCATGCCTGGGCTCCCTTCATCGTTGAAGCAGCCTTATGAATCGCCTGCCGGACCCGAACATACGTCCCGCACCGGCACAAATTGCCGTCCATCGCATTGTTAATCTGCTGGTCCGTCGGGTGCGGTGTTTTCGCCAGCAGCGCAGCCGCCGACATAATCTGCCCCGCCTGGCAATATCCGCACTGCGGAACATCAATCTCCCGCCAAGCCACCTGCAGTGGATGCGTCCCGGTCGCCGACAGCCCTTCAATCGTCGTCACCTTCGCGTTCACCACACCCGCAAGCGGCACCGAGCAGGACCGCATCGGCTCGCCGTTCACATGCACCGTGCAGGCGCCGCATTGGGCAATTCCGCACCCATACTTAGTTCCATGCAGGTTCAGCACATCACGCAGCACCCAAAGAAGCGGGGTGTCCGGCGCGGCATCCACCTCCGTCTTCTTACCGTTCACCGTGAATTGGATTGGCATAGCTGACACTATACCGCCTTTTTTCCCTTGCATCTGTAACAAATCCGCCCCATAATTCACCAGTTCGTGAAACTACTGGAGACATCGCCCATGAAGCTGCGAAGTACCTTGCTCTTGCTCGCCCTTGCCCCATCCGCCTTCAGCGCCGACAACCGCATCATCGCCGAAGACAAATCCCTTAAAGCCTGCGCTGATCTTGTCCTGAAAGGCTTCCGCAAAATCGCCCCCACCCGCGATGTCCGCTTCCAGGGCAAAGTCGCCGAAGCTACTGCTATCTGCCGCGGCGGCCAGCAAGCCCTGCTGCTGCGCAACACCCCCTGGGTCGATTGGTCCCATTACTTCGGAACCGGCGACATCACCTCCGCGCCCAAAGGTTTGCTCACCAAAGACGGTCCCGCCTTTCGCGGCGTCTCCGGTGCGCTCCTCGACCTTGAATACCAGCGCATGGAACTCATCAAGTTCAACCTCTTCGACAACAGCGGAACTTATAAGGACTACGCGCAAGGCCAAGTCCTCAAGCGCTGGGACGAAATGCGCCTCCCAAAATCCGATCCCAACTACGCAACTGTCGGCGGCGACGGCACGCAAACCTGCTCCGGCCAGCTTATCCGCGCCCGCACCCTCACCGGCATCTGCAACGACGTCCTCAATCCCGCTATGGGTTCCACCGGCCAGCTCTTCGCCCGCAACGTTGAATTCACCACCACCTTCCCCGACCTCGGCGAAAACACTCTCACCAAAAACCGTCACGCCGATCGCCTAGCCCTACTCAAGCCTGAC
>Ga0116231_10013156_pt1 | contig 11758 bp, 7 predicted proteins | sample S1TSphgellanicum_2_FD_89695 | JGI IMG/M metagenome (GOLD analysis project Ga0116231, IMG submission 89695) | Host-associated microbial communities from peat moss isolated from Minnesota, USA - S1T2_Fd - Sphagnum magellanicum MG | ecosystem: Host-associated > Plants > Peat moss > Unclassified...
CAATTATAGAGCCACTGAAAACTTTCATTTTTTTTTAATAAGGGTTTCAAATGATCAACATCAAAATGCCAATGCTTTTTTTCTTTTCATTTTTCCCTTTTTTTTTTTTTTTTTTTTTTTTTTTTTTTTGTTTTATTATTTTTTTTTTTTTAATAAAAAAAAAATAAAATAAAAAAAAAAAAAAAAAAAAAAAAAAAAAAAAAGGAAAAATGAAAAGAAAAAAAGCATTGGCATATTGATGTTGATCATTTGAAACCCTTATTAAAAAAAAATGAAAGTTTTCAGTGGCTCTATAATTGAGTTGTCACAAAAGGAAATTCCGTAACAAAGCCACTTTATGGTTCCTATTTTGCACAAAATACCCCAAAAAAGTGGCAAATGGAATTTCATACATTGGCTAAAATAATGGCACTTTGGAGAACTATTGGTGGGAACACATTGGGAACATGATGATAACATCAAACTTCAAAAGAAATCTCAAACTGTACCCCTCGGCCCAGCCTTTCACAAGGAAAAAAAAAGATGGGCCCTCATTGGGGGGGGGGAGATTGTTGTTGAGCCATTTTTTATATTCACCGCCTGAAATTTTTATAAGTAAAAATTGTTCATCATCATTTTTGGCCTGGACTAATAGCATTTTGTAAGAGAGTGGGTACTTATTAATATTAATAAGGATTATTAATTTTTCATCCATTTTGATACATAGCATATACCTATGCATTACATTTCTTCATTCTTACTTTCCATGATTCGATTCACTTCTACAAACTTGCAAATGCACTAGACCACACTAAAATGTATGAAAGGATTTTGTGTTGTTGACAATGGAGAAGATGAAATGATTTTTGGTGAAATGTGTGTATTCAAAACAATCTTGCCTTACATTTCGACATTTATATAATGATATCCCCTAAACCCTAAACCCTTAATTTTTCAAAACTTTTAGCATTGCATATTTTGAATTTTTTTTAATGTAGCACTATGGGTAACAAAATTCTAAAAAAATCAATAATCTAATTATTATTGTCTAATTATTATTGAATATATTAAGGTATTACAATATTAGAAATAGATCAAACCCTTTTGGGTTATGCCTTTAGAGCCTTTAGGCAAGGACTATGCATTCACTTGGGTCTACACCAAAGGATAGAAGTAGCTTCAACCTTATGGTGATTAAGAGTTATTCTTAAAACACATTTATAAAAATACATTTAGTAATTTAGAACTATCTTAAAAGCTTTGAATAATGAACTTAAAGTCTTTAAAAGGAGTTAGGAGGCAAATGACTTAATACTCATTTAATTCAAAGACTTATTCCAATTAAATTTTTTAACTTGATTAACTTTTTTTTGGGGGTGCACTTTTTAGTTTAGTTGCATTTTCATTGTTCTAGTAAGTAATATTGCTTTAATTATTTATATTAGACTATTTATAAAACCCTTAATATAAATAATGAAAAATATTAGTGTCTTTTCAGATTTCTTATTTTGCCAAAAGTTGCAAATTTTGGTTGGAAAACATATTTTACAATGAACACTCCAAGTTTAGTTTGCCACCCACCAAAATCACAAATTTAATGATTAAATACATAATATAATTAATTTTAAATGACTGAAAATATCACGGCATCACCCTCTAATATTTCATTTCAAAATTTGTGACTACAACGCTATCTCCCATGAAACACCAAGTAAACCTATAATAGCTTTCCCCATTGGCACATGAGCGTCAATTAACGTACACCATAGTTAAACCAAACCAACTCCATTGCCGCACTAATCTCAATCTCTTCCAATGGATCGATAAAAACACTTATGAATTTCCCATGGATGCCATCCTCGTAACGATACTAGTGTGACTTTATGCAACATGGAGAATGAATATTTAAATATGAGTTAAGTATGTTTATTTTTTCCCTGAATTGTTGAGTCTAATATCTAACCTTTTGGAATTTCAGAATGAAAATCCAATTTTGATAAACTCCTCCAAAATGTCTTTAGAACTGGTGGTTTTTTGGACCCTTTTGAATTCCACCTTTCAACAAGGATTTTAACTTTCTTGGACACTAGCATTCCATTTTTTGGAATGTCCCCATTTTTTCCCATGATACCTGGCAAACATTGAGGGAAAAGAAAAAAAAAAAAGAATAATGGCACGGGGTTTTATGTACGGTAAAGCTCGTGGCCTCAAGCTTTACCTATTTAAAAAAAAAGTCCCTAAGGCAGCTACATTATAAGGCTAGGTCACTTCACCAACGGAGGGGCTCACTTTAAGGGTTTTCATTGGCTTATGGCCCAACTCCTCCCATCTTCCAAAAAACATAAAGTGCTTTCATATTAAATTAAAGCATTTTGAGAAAATTTTGTATTGTATTTCAAGGCACTTTATAGCCATGAATATCCCTCCTAAGAAAGAAAAAAAAGGATATTATGCCTACCATTTAGGAGCAAGAAAGACCCTAACCAAAAGTTCTCGGACTTTGAAATATTTAAAAATTACACTGACGGTTATTAACAAAATCAAATACCCGCGCAATGTCCTGAGTTTGGTCATAATAAGGGTGAGATTCCACAAAAAAAACTTGCAAAAAAAAAGTACATTAGCATATAATAGGGAGTGAAACTGAGAAAACCATCAATTTTATGTGATAAACGGAGTTTCATCTGTCTTTCATTTTTCTTGAGCGCCTGCACTGCTGCAACGTAATACGTATATCTAATACGTATATTTTCACTGCTCCTACCTGTACAACTACTATAACTACTCTCGAACCTTGTGCATTAAATGCTGAGTTTCAGCATTTCATGGTACATAATGAGATTTAATAAAATTTCATTACTTTGCTGACAGCACTGAAATTGGGGTTTGGGGGTGAAAGGGGTATATGCCCAAAGACAAGGTAGCTTTATGGAGTACTCTAATACCTACTAAAATATTGAAAAGTAGAGAATCTTCATACACTCATAACAACTACCCAGTAGGGTATGACCAAATTCGAGCAAATCTTTAGAGAACATGGAAGTGCCTATATCATTATGTGTGAGAAAATCAGGTGGGGTACCAATACATAGGATGTGTTCACTAAAATAGGGTTTGCAAGTTTGTCTGTAGGGACTTTTTTTTGTGGTAAATATTGAAAGCATAATAAGAATGTTCTTGTCATGCTTTCCCTTGGCCAAAATGAACTTGTACCCACCAGTTCACCAATATGGTTACCTCCAACCTTGCTAACCCAGTTGCGGACAAACCACAACTGAGTGAGTCATAATGGGTTTCCAATGGATGGTGCATGGGTGGGGATGCTCAGTCACTATAATACCTCATAACACCCATTAACATACGTATGACACTCATTGACATGAGAAGTTAGCAACTACTAGTGTTGAACTGGTATTGTCCTTTCAACATACCAAATTGGTCCCCATATTAGAGTTTTTTTTTTCAATGCTTGGCAAGTATTGGTATAAGTATTCCTTTCAAAATTTTCATATTAATCTAGTATTTGTATTAGGTCCAAGGTTGATTTTTGCCTTGTATATTGCAAGAATAAACCTGATATTGGTATCAGTATAAAGGCCACGTCACAATTGGTGGTATTGGTGGGGGTAGGCCAATGTTAAGGCGATAAAAAATTACATGAGTCCACACTGTGAGAGGTAATTGGCACCAAATCCTATGTGGTAGGTGACATGGCATTGGTGTTAACTTGGTGCAAACATTTAGTATTTATTAACATTTAATTTTAAATTAATCTTCAAGAAAGGTAGATTTCAAAATAGTTTTTGGGAGTTACGTATAGCCTCCAAAAATGAAGGATTAATTCAATGTTAAAGAATTGCCCCTTTCTCTTACTTCCTATTTTTTTCTTTCTTCACTTGTTCCCCTCTCTCTATTTTGCACATCCCTCCTACATAAGCAAATACATAGAAACATGTACATTAACACTATCCTACAATCTATACTATTCTCACAAGATTGTTCCAAAATTGTTCCAAGCAAAATGTTTACCTTCCAAACTACAATCCAAATGCATCCTATCTACAAATTGTCTCAATTGTAATAGTTATGTCTATGAAATGGCAAGAGTTTAATTTTTAATGAACCAGTTTTCCAAAATTGCAAAAGTTTCATCTAAACAATCCAAGTGCATTCTATATTCTACGTTCAACTATAAAGTTCCATCCTACCTTTGTATAGACTAAGCAATTGTAATAATTGAAAATTGAAGTTAACAACAATGTTAAACAAAGTTTCTTCAAGAATCTCCATCAGGTAGCATAACCAACAATCAAGTTGCAACCCTTTGATGATGATTGTAACAACTACAACCAAACTCACCAAATGGGAACAATAGCACCAACAAACAATGTTGCAAGTGTTATTTCAATGAGTATGAAGTTGAATGCCTTTGACTACATTGAATCTTTTCTTGCATGCATTGATAATGAACAAAAACAAGCCATGTTAATATTATGAAAACGTTAAGAAGGGTCTACTCAAATTTTGCAAATATCATAAACTTCAATGACAATAACACAAAAACATCAAAGTCCATCTTGAAAGAACAAAAGGAAGCAAAAAGTTCTTGCAAATTTAGACAATGTAAGAATTAGATCCAAAACAACCCAAATATCCAAACTAGGATAATGTTGAAATCCTAGCACCCATTAAGGGAAAGAAAATGGAACATGAGGCTAGCTTGATAGTGGTTGATTTTAGAGACAACATGGAAACATCCATCAAAAAGTGGAAGTGCATTTTAACATTCATTATGACCAATGGTCATTTTAAGCATTTTCATAATGAAACAATTTGTAAGGACAAGTGGGGGTTTTCTAATGGAGATTGTAAGAAGATGAATAATTACAAGGATGTTACTAATCATAATGAGGATTATTGAAAAATGTTTTAGAAAATAGGGTCACATAAGTATTACCTAGAAGCTTTAACAAATCATATTTTGACTTCATTGACAAATTCATGCACATTAAATTATGTTTTAACCCTCAACATTCACAAGATTCCATGAATCCAAAAGGTGATGTCTATCATGGACAACTTTACTTGTAAGAGTCTTCATCATATGATTATCTTGATATTAATGAAGAACAAATAATTGAAGATGCCCCCGAAAGAAATGCATCTCCCCTTGCACCTTTTGATCACATACTACATCGTGTAAATGATTTTCGAAAAGGGGAAAATTAGGTAATGTTAAGCCCCCAATCCTCACATTCATGGTCAAGGTACACTAGCAAATCCCCCTCCAAGTGAATGGAAAACCCCAACTTCAACATGAAACAATCCCACATTTTAGCTTACTTCTTCAAGTTCAAGTGTAACATTTGGGCAAACTTCATCCCACCCATTTTTAGGAAAAATTGCATAATCATCTTAAACTCCAAGAATATAATAATTTAACATTCCCTTACCACATAAATACACAACAAATACCATGAAGTTATATGCAAATAATTTTATTGAGGAACTTCACCATCATATTTGGAGCACTTGAATGAAAAGGAAATCATCCATGGTTCATAAGAATTTGATTGAAGCAATCAAAAAAAGAATGTGACATTGGTTGAATTTATCAACCATATCCATGAAGTAAACCTACAAATTGAAGAAAATTGTGCATGATACACAAGAAATATAATTCAAATATTAATTCAAATAAATATACATTGAAAGAAATCAAACACAATAGGGAGTGGTATAAGCAATTGCTAAATTGTAGAAGCAATAGTCCTTAGCAAAAACATTTAAAGGTTTTATTATGGCAATGTGAATGTTGTCAATAGCACCAATAACATTTGACATACCATACCAACTATTGAACTCCATCATCAAAGTATGCATCTTATCATGCATAAGCAACACCATGAATTTTTTGAACACACCATTGATTGCCTTGGCCCACTTCCTCAATAACAAAAAATATAATGGATTTCTCAATGGCAAACAACTCACTAAAAGTTAAAATGTTTGCACCATGTGCAAGCTTGTAGATTGTGCACAAAACCTTGATTTCAACTTGAATCACCATTCAATATTCAATAACATGTGTTGAAATTAAAGGCTTCACCTAGTTGCAAATGTCCAAATTTTTTTTTTTTTAACATTTGAAAGTGTTGGATCCATCTATTAATATCATATTTTGTTAATAAAAAGTGGTTAAATCAAGTTTTTGATCAAGGTTTCACCTAATGCCCAAGCTTTTCACCAATTGCTAACAAGGTACAAAACATTTCATAATCATGTAATGTTGCAGACTTTCACAATCCTTGAAGATTTTGTTACAAATCTATATTCAATTCCTTGGCTGACAAATTTGAATCATTGACGAATTTTGCTATCTTTTGCAAGCCTTTGATCAAAAGTGCAAAACTACTAATAATAATGATTAGTCATGGAGTTCCATTTTTCAATTACACACAAAACAACCCATAATTTTTTAAAAAGAAACTTTTAAAAGTTACATAATATCTTTTAAAAACTCCTTATAACAACAATAAAATGCAAGAATTCTTTCATATCTTCATTAAGAACAAATACATATTTCATATTTATATTTTTAGCTAAACTTTCTTGGAATTTTTTAATTCTAATTTACAATGAAATGAAAAGACCTATAGAATGCATACTTTGTGAATAAAGTTTATTGTAGGGTTATTTTGAATGCCAAGCCTTGTCTTTGAGTCTTTTCACTAGTAATGTTGCTACCTTGTCAAGAAATTTGCCACCATCTCCCCCCTCCTTGCCCCCCACATATGTATATGCAATGCCAACATGGATGAATTCATGGAATAGTTTTCCCTACAAGAACATGAAAATCGAGCTTTTCTTGTAGCAACAACAAGAAGTTCAAGTTGGTTCTAAAATGAGATGAAAACATTACAAAAGAATTGACCTTGGTTTCCAACAATTTTTATTTGTTACGAGAGGTGAATGATGGACCTAAGTTTTTTGCTTTTCAAGTAGGCCAATCTATTATAATTTTTTTTTTTGTAATATTTTAGTTTGCTATAAGGTGAAGTGAAGTTTTAAAAAAAACAACATGCAATAACATATTGAGGACTTACATATGAATTCTCACTTGCTTCAAAGAGATATCAAAACACTAATGAGAGCTCACACATGAAAAAGTAATCCGAGGCACAAGAAAACATGAAAAGCAAAAAACTAAAATTTGCAAAACAAAACTCACAAAACTTAACTCTCCCAAGGATCACAATTGTGAAGGTGATCGAAATGTTGTAGATTCTTTGGCACATTGTGAAGTGAAATTCACAAAGTGAAACTCTCTAGAGGATCACAATCATGAAGGCAACCAAGATGTCAAAAGTTCTTTGACACCATATGGAACTACTCTAAATGCACACCTACAAAGAGAAAATTAAAAAACATAAACATATAGCAAAAAAAAATATTTTCAATAAAAAATGGGAACAAAACATGGAGGAAATACTTATTTTTGTGAGCAAGTTGCTACCCAAAGAGTTATAATCAAAATAGAAGCCAAAAATAAGAAGGTGTGTTTCCCAAAAGCAAATGTTGACAAATAGGTATGTGATAATGTTAGGGCAACATTAGCATTAGAGCCCTACCACTAGGTATAGCATGGCCTTAAAGTAAGTATATACCTAATGTTACTTCAAGTCTCATACCAAGCTTAGTAATAATATAAAGGTGCATTCACACATAATGTTAAGTTAGTGTTAAGTGAAAATCTAGGTGGCATCTTAGGTGGCACCTAATGTTAAATGGGTGATTGTTTAATATTAAATGAATGTTAACACAAAATCTTCATGATAAATAGATTTAGGTCCTAAATGACTAGCTTGGTGTTAGGGGACTTAATACTAAAGTCCTTAACACCAAGTGTGAATGCACCTTAAGGCTGGTATTGTCTTAGGTCACACTTGACCGGTAAGTTCTTTAATATCATGAGCACTCGTACCAGTACCATATACCCAGGTTGCACTCTATATATTGGGACAATACTCGTAGTTAACCCCCAGGGTATGAGGGAGAACTAGGAGGGTTTACAAGATAGGTTACTAATAATAAGGCGAAACTTGGTAACTCAGCTTTACAAGCTATGGTTTGTGGGGAAGGGAAGTGAGTCATAAGGGGTTTCCCATGGATGGTGCACTGATGGGTGCTGGGTCACATAATCCTTTCTGGATTGTTGCTTTTAGGGTTTACACCGTGTGTGAGGAGGGGGACAACAAAGGAATAAAGGCTGTTTGTTTGATTGCCAAAAAATCAAACAAACTGGTGGGTGTCTGTTCCGACACCTATTTTGCCTGGAATTCAAGGTACACAACACATCTTGGCTTAAACATATTTTGAACTCAATTGCAGCTGGCTCTCTTTTTCCCCTTTTGCATTGATTGATTGCAAGTAGTTTCTTCACCCAGGTATGTAATAACAAAAATTACATACTTGGGTGAAGAAACAAGTAATGTATTTTTGTTACATACAAAGAATACAGACTTGTTTCTTGGCCTGCCTGGGCCCTCAGAAGTGGCCTAGAAATTGGAATGGACCAAGTACTCCAACACATGGGATGTAGTCAGACATTTGATGCCTTTTAAGAATGATTCAAAAGCATAGGGAAGAGAAAGCAAGTGGGTCATTGTGTAATTTGTCTCTATAGTTTATGACACAGGTTCAAACAAAAGTCATGTTAACCTTTACCATGGTTAAGCAATTTGAAGACCAAAAAATGAGTTTGATCACAAAAGCAAAGCCCTAGAGATTACAACTACTAGGTCTGCAATTGTCACAACATTGGTTCCTAGTTCATTGGATTTAGTTGAATTTGTTACCCATCTTTTTATTGGAGTAAAGTTGTTGACAAAGCATTGGAGTTAGGTTAAATTTGTTACCCATCTTTAGTGGAGTAAAAGTTGATAAAGCATTGGAGTTAAAGGTTAATTTGTTACACATCTTGTATTCAAGGAAAGTTGATAAAGCATTGGAGTTAAAGGTTAATTTGTTACACATCTTTTATTCAAGTAAAGTTGATAAAGCACTCAAGTTAAAGGTTAATTTGTAATCCACATTAATTTGGACTAGAGTTAATATTTGGACTAGAGTCAAGTTTAATGATGGTTTAAAATAAAATAAAATAAAACTCACTCTTCCTTAAAAGTGAGGTCTATGCTTTTTCTTCTCCAAAATAAAGCTCAAAACAAAACCAAAAAAAAAAAGAGAGCACAAATTAGAAGAGTAGAGTAATAATAACCATAAGTATCTAGGCTAGCTGATCATTGCAATGGCTGGAATTTCCTGAACTTAAGGCATTCTTCCTCATCACAAGCTATATGAAAATAGATTACATGCTTAGAAAGGTGACCTATGTGATGCATCTTAGGCCCAATTTTTCAGAACCCTAACCCTAATATTCTAGATCCACCAATAGAGCACAAAAGGTTAAGGAATAAAGTAGTGTGATGATGGATGATGATGATGATGATACTCCTTTTTGGCTACACAAAATATCATACTTTTGCTAAAAGTTCATGACTTTTATCATTCATTCTTATTTTAGTCCTCTCTCTCTCTCTTTTCATCTTTCCCCCTTTTCCCTTCCTTTTGTTCCTCTTCCTCCTTGAAATTCTTGACCATTGTTTTCCTTTGGGAACCTAGATTGGTACCACCCCATTATGGAAACCTTCACTCAATGGGGCCAACGAAATGTCATTCAATCTCTCCTTCCCCTTCTTGCCTCCCTCTCCATTGTTTGAAGATGGTTTCACACATTTTATTTCTTTAAATATTTTTTTCAATCAATTTTTTTTTGTGAGAATATCAATCAACATATGCAAAGAAAACGAGGTTTTCAATTTGCATACAATCATAATAATAATTATTATAATAATATTGGCTTCAATTGTCATTTAAGTGACCATACCATTTATTGGGGTTTTCCCCAAGAAGTTAAATATTCAATTTGTGGGCATTCCATTTTCATGAGCCCACTCCTCCAAAGTATTGGAGTCAAAATAAGGACATGTGGGTGACCATATCATTATTGGGTTCTTAGGTTTGGGTCTTAGTGTAAAACTAGAGGGCCCAATTTCAAGCATTCAACCAATAGGAATTGTAGGTGCCTTCTTGTGGGATTTGCCCCCCTAAAATAATAAACACTACTTATTATAGGATCTTAGTAGGCATAAGATTGCTCAAAAGACCCCTCTCGCTCTTAAGGAGATTATGCATAAGGAACCCTCCCCCTTCACAACTCCTTTGCAATCTACTTATGCATAGATTCAAAATAACCTTTGCCTCATGCTTTATGATGGGGGTAAAGCCTAGAGGTGACAACATTCCCCAATTGTTGGCTAGACTCGGTAACAAAAGCCTCCTTTAGGGCCCATATTTTGGGTTTTGGGCTTTATCATAGGCATATGTCTATTTACTAGGGCTCCATTTTTTGGGCTTTGGGCTTTATCTATAGGCATATGTCTATTTACTAGGCCCCATATTTTGGGCTTTGGGCTTTATCGTAGGCATACATCTATTTACTAAGTCTCACTTGTTTGGGCTTTATTAGAGATGTGGGTTTTTGCAAATTCGACGGAACCTTTAAGCTATTTTTTTTGGGCTTTATCCACCGCTTACACTTAAGATAATCTTTGGCACAAGGACCATAGAAATGGCACAAGGAGTGTCATTGTTTTTTGGACAATTTTAAGGGAAGTATGTAAATTATTGCAAAAAATGAGGTTTATAAGGAGGAGACAATAATGAAATAATTTTATTTCTTTTTTCATTCTTAAGCAACTTGTCAAAGTAGAATTATTGCGAAATTTCTCAAAAGTTTCCAACAAGCAAAAATTGGGTTAATAATATGTGTCAAAATCTGATATCAATGTAGGGTAAATTCAAACCCTAAACCTTTTTTTTATAAAAAAAATCTCCTCCTAGGCTCCAAATTTTGGGCTTTGGGCTTTATCATCATAGGCATAGGTCTTTTAGGTAGGCCCTATTTGTCGAGCTTTACCCCAGAATGAAGATTTTTGCAAATTGGATATAACCCTGAACTTATTTTGGGTTTATTTTAGGCTTTCACCCCTTTCCTTGATGATAAAAATTTCAAACCCTAAACCCTGAAAAACAAGGGGTGTGTCACACTATGGCCTTGCCATTTACATCAAAAAGCATCTGAAGGCAAAAGAAGAAGCATTATGGAAACTAAAATATTTCACCATGGCAAAAATATAATCTTCAAAAAAAATCCTCTAAACAAAACCAAAATCCTTCGAGATATTACAACAATATAACTAATCTCAAATTTCAACACAAGCCAAAATACCATCTTTCCAAAATCCTCATATAAAAATAGACCTATTACTATTACCTTGGGGCCAAAACCCATTAAGCTACTATACTCTGTAATGAATCTAAACACAATATCCGCCAATATCATGTCAACAAAGGGAATCGATCCCTGGATCTATCTCTCTCTCTCTCTCTCTTTCACCCTAAACCCTAAACCAGAGCTTCGTGTTCAGTTTGTCTTCTTCGCCCTCTTCGTGCAAGCAAGCAAAGCACGCGCAGTGGAGGGCCCACGAAGGAAGAACAAAACAAGTAAAGGATCTCTGTCTCTCATCTCTTTTGTGTGTTTCCATCGATCGGGTGTTTTTTTTTTTTTTTTTTTCCTTCAGTTTTTTTTCTTTTTTTTTTTTGTTTTTTTTTTTTTTTTTTTTTTACCTGTGTTTTTTTTGTTTTTGGGGGGGGGGCA
>Ga0116231_10013158_pt1 | contig 11753 bp, 9 predicted proteins | sample S1TSphgellanicum_2_FD_89695 | JGI IMG/M metagenome (GOLD analysis project Ga0116231, IMG submission 89695) | Host-associated microbial communities from peat moss isolated from Minnesota, USA - S1T2_Fd - Sphagnum magellanicum MG | ecosystem: Host-associated > Plants > Peat moss > Unclassified...
ATCGGTGCGGGAAGACGCGACTGGGCGGCCAGCGTCGGCAACGGCATCATAGTGCTGGCCGTGCTCTACATGGGTGCGATCGGCGTCGTGATTGCGGCCGCGGGCCCGTGGGTCATGCCTTTTTTCGCCAATCCGGAGGACCCCGGTGCTCCGGCGGTGATCGCACGCGGCTGTTTGCTGCTGTGGATCGCTTCCGGCTATCAGCTCTTCGATGGCTTGAACATCAGCGCCAGCGCATGTTTGCGCGGCGCCGGCGACGTACGGCTTCCGGCCATCATGGTCCTCGCTTTATCATGGGTCCTGTTCGTGCCCCTGGCACACAGCCTGTCGTTCGCGCCCCGGCAAGGCTGGGTCGATTGGCTGCCTCAGTATGGGTTTGGCGCCGTGGGCGGATGGTTTGCTGCCGTGATCTATATATTTTGTCTCGGAACGATGCTGTTTCTGCGCTGGCGTTCGGGTGCCTGGCGGCGCATTTCGCTCGAGTTGAACTGATGCCGGTGTGCGCACGCCCGAGTCTGGCCGCGCTGCCGCTGTTGTCGTTTTTGTTGCTGTTGCTGTTGCCGTTTTTGTCGGCGTGGTCTGGTGGGGCGCATGCTGCGGGCCTGCCGCCCGCCGTGTCACGTACCTTGGAGGCGCAGGCGCTGCCCGCGAGCGCCTTGAGCGTGGTCATTCTGGATCCGGCCACAGGCAAGGTGCTCTTGAGTCAGCTGCCCGACACGCAGCGCAGCCCGGCATCCACCATCAAAACGGTCACGACCTTTGCGGCTCTCGACATGTTGGGTCCGACGTTCACGTGGCACACGCGCGCGCTGATCCGCGGCACGTTGCAGCGCGGGGTGCTCGATGGCGATCTGATTCTCAAGGGCGGCGGCGACCCCTACATCACGCTGGAGCGCTGGTGGAGCTTCGCGCAATCCTTGCGCGACAAGGGGCTGCGCGCGATCCACGGCGACATCATCATCGACGACACCGCGTTCTCGCTGCCTGCTGAGGATCCGGGCGCGTTCGACGGCAAGCCCAATCGCTCGTACAACGTCGTGCCCGACGCCCTGATGGTGAACTTTCAATCGGTGGAATTCAGGCTGTCGGCAAACGCCGATACGGGGGAGGTGGAAGTCAACGCGAACCCGGCCCCCTTCAATCTGAGTTTGGAGAATCACGTCCGCTTCGCGGCCGGTCGCTGCACCAACAATTCCGGCAGGGTCGAGTTCAAGGTGGCCACGGACAGTTGGGATCGCGTCGAGTTCAGCGGCGTGCTGTCCCCCGATTGCGCCGAGCGCACCTTTAGCCGTGTTCTGCTCAAACCCACCACCTACGCTTACGGCACCTTCGTGCAGTTGTGGCGGCAACTCGGCGGCGAGTTCACCGGCGGGCTGCGCGTCGAGCCGACTCCCGCGGATGCCAGGCCGTTCTCGAGCTTCGATTCGCTGAGTCTCGCCGAGATCATCCGGCTCACCAACAAGTTCTCGAGCAATCTCATGGCGCGCCATCTGCTGCTCACCATAGGCGCGGAGCGGTTCGGGCCTCCTGCCACCCTCGAGAAGGGCGTCGCCACACTGACCGAGTGGGGCACCGCGCGCGGCCTCGATCTGCAAGGGGCCGACATCGACAATGGTTCAGGCTTGTCGCGCAGCACCCACATCTCGGTCCTGCAGATGGCGAAGGTCTTGAGTGCCGCATCGTCGAGCCGCTTTGCACCTGAATTCATGGCATCACTGCCGCTCGCCGGCCTCGACGGTACGCTGCGCTCCAGGATGAAGAGCACCCCCGCCGGCGCGGTGCGGCTCAAAACCGGCCACATCGACGGCGTCAGCGGCGTCGCCGGCTACGTCACCTCACCCGCAGGCAAGACGTATGTGCTGGTGTCCCTGGTCAACAGCCCGCGGGCAGATTACGGCGCCGCCGAACCCGTGCACGCGGCCCTCGTATCCTGGATGCTCGAGACCTTGTAACATCCGGCCGACGGCCGTAACGTTGCCCGTAATGTCGCGCGGCTCACCCCCGCTCCATGTCCCATAGTATCGCGACCACGCCCTTGCGCAGCCACACTCCGAATCCCACGTAGTGAAATTCCTTGCTGAGACGCCGGCGGTACCACGCGCCGCTGCGCAGGTGCACGGCGCGATCCGTGAGGCGCCGGTCGCAATTCTCGAGCCAGTCCTCACGCGTCAGCGCTGACACGTACACCGCGTAGCGGGTGAGGCGCGCCATGTTGCGGATCGCCCGTGCCGCTTGTGAGTCGTCCAGATACTGCAGCACGTCGTAGCACACGAGCAGATCGAACGGCTTGCGCGGGGCAAAGGTGGCGATGGAACCCTCGAGCCAGCCATAACGGCGGCACAGGTACTCGCTCAACTCCAGTCCCGTATACCGCGCCCGGGGCAGCACCTGCGCAAACGGCCGGCGCAGCAAGCCGATGCCGCAGCCTGCATCCAGGATGCTGCGGATGGGAACTTGCAGGTGCGCGAGCAGCTCGGCGATCAGCCTCGCTCGACCCCGCATCTCGCCCGGTGTCACCACGCGTGTCGCAGGATCGAGGTAGAACTTGCGGAAGTAGTCGACGCCGAACTTGCGCGAGGGTTGCGATACACTGCGCGTTGCCGCCCTTGACGCCTTTTTCACCGGAGAGATCCTCACAAGGCTGGAAGCATGCGCCACGTCCGCATCATAGTGCTCATCATGCTCGTATGCGCGGCGAGTTCCTTCGCCGCCGCGGCGGACATCAAGAGCCGGACCGCCTCCATGCAGCACATGCGCGGATTCTTGCCGCTGCATTGGGATGCGGCGAAGGGCCGGCTTTACTTGGAGATACCGCGTCTCAACACGGATCTTCTGTATTTCGATTCGCTGCCCTATGGCGTCGGTTCGAACGACCTGGGGCTGGACCGCGGCCAGATTTCCGAGCCGCGCATCGTGCGCTTCGAGCGGGTCGGTGCGAAGATCTTGCTGACGCAGCCAAACCAGTTGTTCCGCAGCTCCGCCACGGATCCGGCCGAGGCCCTGGCGGTGCGCCAGTCGTTCCCCGAATCGGTGCTGGCCGGCTTCAGCGTGGAGGCCGAGGATGCGGATGGCGCCGTGCTCGTGGATGCCACCGACTTCTTCGAGCGCGACGTTCACGAGGTCCTGGCAGCACTGTCGCGCGCAAGCCAGGGCGTTTACAAGCTGGATGACAAGCGCTCGGCCATCGTCATCGAAAACACCCGTGCCCTGCCGCGCAATACCGAGGTCGAGGCTCTGCTCACCTTTACGAGCGACGCCCCCGAACGCGGATCGTTCGTCACGGACGTGGCTCCGGATGCGCATGCGCTGTCCGTGCGTGAGCATCATTCCTTTCTGGCCTTGCCGGGGCCGGGATACACGCCGCGCCGCTTCGATCCGCGCGCCGGATACTTCGACCTTGGTTTTCGCGACTATGCGGCGCCCTTGGGCTCGGCGCTGGAGCAGAGGTTCATCATGCGCCATCGCCTGGTCAAGAAGGACCCGTCATGCACCAATGCCTGCGAGGCCATCGCGCCGATCCAATACTATGTGGATCGCGGCGCGCCCGAGCCAATCCGCGGCGCGCTGGTCGAGGGGGCGCGATGGTGGGATCAGGCTTTTCAGGCCGCGGGTTGGGCACCGGGAACCTTCCGCGTGGATGTTCTTCCAGAAGGCGCCGATCCCATGGATGCGCGTTACAACATCATTCAATGGGTGCATCGCTACACGCGCGGATGGTCTTATGGCCCGTCGATTTCCGATCCGCGCACGGGCGAGATCATCAAGGGCAACGTCACGCTCGGCTCGTTGCGCAGCCGCCAGGACTATCTGATTGCAACGGCGCTGCTATCGCCCTACGTGACCGGCAAGCATAACACGCCCGAAAATGATCCCATGCTGGCCATGGCGCTGGCGCGTACGCGCCAGCTGGCGGCCCACGAGACCGGCCACACGCTGGGACTCGCGCACAATTTCGTCGCCAGCGCCTTCCCGCACTCGCCGGCCGAATCGGTATCGGTCATGGATTATCCACACCCTTGGATCGTGCTGACGGACGGCGCTCCCGACCTCACTCAGGCATACGCGTCGAACATCGGTGCCTGGGACAAGGTAGCGATAGACTTCGGCTACCGGGAGTTCTCCGCCGGCACCGACGAACATGCCGCGCTCGACGCCATCTTGATGCAGGCCGCCAAGTCCGGGCTCTACTTCATCTCCGATGATGACGCACGGCCGCCGGGCAGTGCCCACCCCCATGCGCATCTGTGGGACAACGGCCCCAATGCGGCCGACGAGCTCGTCAGAATCATGAAGGTCCGTGCCGTGGCGTTGGCGCGCTTCGGCGAGAACGCGGTTCCGATGGGAATGCCGCTCGCGCAGCTGCAGGACACGCTCGCGCCGCTGTACCTCATGCATCGCTACCAGACGGAAGCCGCGATCAAGGAAATCGGCGGACTGGATTATCGCTTTCAACTGCGCGGCGATGGACAGATGAACGCCGCCATCGTGGACGCCGCGGAACAGAGAAAAGCCCTGCACGCAGTACTCGGTACTTTGTCGCCGGAGGCGCTGACACTGCCCGAAGCTTTGCTCGAAGTGCTGCCGCCGCGGCCGGCGGGCGTGCAACGGACGCGGGAATCGTTGGCGTCCTCGACCGGATTGACGTTCGATCCGATTGCCGCCGCCGAGAGCGCCGCGGACCTCACGCTGGCGGTGCTCTTCGACCCGCAACGTGCCGCGCGGCTGGTCGAGTACAGCGCTCGCGCCGGCAACAATCTTTCTTTGAGCGAAGTGATCGACGCTGTGCTGGCGGTGAATCGGCCCGCGCGCCGGGCAAACGGCAGCAAGGGGCTGTACGCCCTCGTCCAGAGCGCGGTCTATGTTCGCAGCGTCGAAGCCCTGCTGCGCCTGGCCGCATCTGCGCAAGACTCCTCGCTGGTACGCGCCGTCGTGCTCGGCAAATTGGATCAGGTCAAGCAGCAATCGGATCCCAACTCGACCGTCGAGGCCTACGTGATCTACCGCATCGATCAGCTTCTCGGCGATCCGGCGAAGTTTCAGCCTGCAGCAGCGATCACCGCGCCTCCAGGGATGCCGATCGGCGAGGACGAGGACTGAAGAAGGGGCCCAGGATCGCGATCACCAGTCCGCAGGTTCCCGCGAGCCGGGTGAGCGTGATCCAAGGACTGTGTGCGCGCACGCCGTTCGCTTCGTCCAGCGACACCAGGTTGTCGCGGCGAGCCAGGTCGATGAACGGCTGTTCGCCGTAGTAAGTACCGTCATCGTAGACGACCGTGTGCTTTGCGCGAATTGCCTCGAGCACTCCTTGCTCGGTGCGCTCGCGCGCAAATACGTAGGTTCGACAAACACCGGCGGCTCCGAGGCCGCGATAGTCCGAGCTGCCGATCGCAGCGAAGTTGCCGCGTGCATAGAACTCGCGAATCTCACGTGCCTGCTTGCGGCTCGAATATACCAATGGATGCAGCACCTCGGCGCCGTCCAAGTTCTGCAGCGCGCGCGCATCGTAGCTCGCCCACAGGCTTGCTATCGGGTGTGCCGCGATGGCGACGCCGCCCTGGGCGTGAATTGCATCGATGGCATCCGCGGCGGATTGACGCCAATCGATGGTCGAGTGAATACCGGCGGCGATCATGTGGTAGTGACCGCGAGGACCCTCGATCTCCTCGCCCACCAGCACCATGGGCGTGTCGAATGTACGCGCCAGCCAATGACCCAACAGCCCTGACCAGACATGGTTGTGGCTGGTGAGAGCGATGACGTCGAGCCGCGCACGCCGCGCTTCGAGGATGTCGTCCCATGGCGCGAGCGCCGCCCAATCGCCCGGCAGCGAATGCACATGCAGATCGGCAGTGAGCACGTAATAGCCGTCGCTGCGCGCAACCACATGAGTGGTGCGGGGTTGTCCCAACATCGCGGCCACCATGGCCGCCACCAGCAGCAACACGCTGCTGGCTCGCAGCGCCATCACTTTGCGACCGTTCGCCTGGCGAATTCAGCCAACGGCGTCTCCCACCCGAAAATGAAGATGATCGCGGCCCAGGACGTCACCCGTTGCACGGCGAGTTCCACGAGCGCGCTGCGCCGCCTGCGTGCGAAGGCTATATGAAAGCAGCAGTAGTCCACGTAGCAGGACCATGCCATCACCAGCAGCGTGCCCGCAGCCAACGGCAGGAAATGAGAGAACATGAAGGTGGGCGCTCGATGCGGCGCCTGTAGCGACCAGTCGAAGGTCAAGCAGGTGAACCACACGAGCCACGGTGCGTGCCCCGTGAAGTAGAGATCCACCGCTCGGGACAACGCCATCCGCTCGCGGGAATGCCAGACCACGGCAACCAGGGCCAACGCCTCGCAAGCCGGTACGAACGCCCAGCTCAGGATATTGGAGCCAACCAAGCGGGGATCAAACGGCTCGGCGGCCAGCAAGGCCACGCCGCAGGCCAACGCGAAGGCCACGAAGACTGGTCTTCGCACGGCCAGCCAGGCTCCCTCGCGCAGGGGCTGTGCGGCCAACCAGCGAAAAGCGCGCTGCGGCTGGAGCGCGGCCCAGCAGTCCGGCAAAGAGTTACCTATGGGACATCGCCACCGGACACGGACTGGGCACGGCTCGAGCGCACGATAATATTACTTCTTCCCTTCCTTCATTTCGTTGAGCCATTCCAAGTGTGCCTCCTTGGCAAGGTCGCCCGCACGCGAAATATGCTCGAGTGCCGCATGCCGCATGCCGCGAACTTCGGGATTGTCTTCCTCATGGCCGATATCGCTGGACGCCTTGTATATTGTCTCGATGGCCTTCGCCAGAGGGCTGCCGTGTTCGTTGGCATCTACGGCCGCGTCAGTCACGGCTTTTCCGTCGTCGATGGAGGCCTGCTTGATTTCAGCGATCGCGGAATCGATCTCCTTGATGGCGGCATCCTCCTCCTCGCGCAGCTTCGGTTCGCCGGCCTGTTTGTTCAGGAACCAACGTGCCACCCGCAGATCCGCCAGCGCTTTCAAGTACCCCGGATGTCTGGCATTCAACTTCTGCGCCATGGCAGAGGCCGCACACATATTCAACAGAGCAAGAGCCATGAAACCTTTCGCAAGTGTCGCGCGCATAAATTTTCTCCTTGACGTTGGTGTAGCCTTCGCGTGGTCGCTTCGACTGCCATCGGTCGGCAGCGCGATTTTCCCAGTCGCTCGTTTACATGAAGCGAGCCTAGCACAGGCAAATTGACGCAAGACCTGTCTGAATAAAATGTCACCGAAACGATTTTGCAACATCCTCATTTCACGGGCGCTCGCTCGCCATGCCATGCCATGCCATGCCATGCCATCTATTCGACGGTGACGCTCTTCGCGAGGTTCCGCGGCTGGTCGATGTCCGTGCCCTTCAGAACCGCGACGTGGTAAGCGAGCAACTGCATCGGTACCGCAAACACGATGGGGGATTGCAGTGCGGTGGCGTGCACCGGCATCTGGATCACCGTGATGCCGTCCTCGCTGTGCATATCTGCGCTCGGATCCGCAAACACGAATAGTTGTCCGCCGCGCGCGCGCACCTCGCGCAGGTTGGATTTGAGTTTCTCGAGGAGCTCGTTGTTGGGCGCAACGGCGATGACCGGCATGCGCTCATCGACCAACGCCAGCGGACCATGTTTGAGCTCTCCGGCCGCGTAGCCTTCCGCGTGAATGTAGGAGATTTCCTTGAGCTTGAGTGCGCCTTCGAGCGCGATGGCATGCAAGGGTCCGCGTCCCAGGAATAGCGCATGGCGCTTGTCTGCGAAAGATTGCGCCAGCTGCTGTATCGCCGCATCCAGCTTCAAAGTCTTCTCTACGAGGCCGGGCAACTGTAGCAGTTGCGACACCATCTCGCGCTCGCTCATGGGCGCCGGCCTACCGGAGGCCTGCCTAGCGTGGAGCGCTGACCCGGCGGCCGGCCCACCGGTGGTCGCGCCCTGTTTGGCGAGCGCCACCGTGAGCATCGCGAGCGCGGTGAGCTGTGTGGTGAAGGCCTTGGTCGAGGCGACGCCGATCTCGGGACCCGCCCGCGTCAGCAGCTTGAGATCGGAAGCGCGCACCATGGAACTTTCGGCAATGTTGCACACGGTTAAGCTGGCCAGATATCCCGAGTGTTTGGCAATGCGCAGGGCCGCCAAAGTATCCGCGGTCTCGCCTGACTGCGAGATGGTGACGAACAACGTACCGGGCGCAATCACCGGATTGCGGTAACGGTATTCGCTCGCGATCTCCACGCGCGCCTGAAGCCTGCAAAACTGCTCGATGAAATAGGCGGCGATCAGCCCGGCATGATAGCTCGTGCCGCACGCAACGATGTGCACGCTCTCGACCTGCTTGAAGATCGCGGCCGCGTTGGGGCCGAAGACGGCTTCCAGCAGCCTGCCTCCGGCGACTCGCTCCTCCAGGGTTTGCGAGATCGCGAGCGGCTGTTCATGAATCTCCTTGAGCATGAAGTGACGATAGGAACCGCGCTCCACCGAGCCCGGCTGCAGATCGCTCTCAAAAACGGCGCGCTCGACGCTCTCACCCGCGGCGTTGCGGATTGTCACCGATTCGCGCCGGATCTCCGCCACGTCACCTTCCTCGAGGAACATGAAGCGCCGCGTTACCGGCAACAAGGCGCTCACATCCGAGGCGGCGAAGTTCGCTTGCTCGCCCAGCCCGATCACGGCCGGGCAACCTTCGCAGGCCATGACCACGCAATCGGGATCGGATTCGCTGATAACGGCGAGCGCGAATGCCCCCTCGAGCTCCGCCACGGTGTTGCGCACCGACTCGAACAAATTGTGCGACGAGGCCAGATGATGGTGGATGCGGTGCGCAACCACTTCCGAGTCCGTTTCCGACGTGAACTCGTAGCCTAGGCCCTGCAACTCGGCGCGCAGCGACTCATGATTTTCGATGATGCCGTTGTGCACGATCGCTATGCCGTCGCGGGATATGAGCGGATGCGCGTTTTCGGTGGTCGGCACTCCATGGGTGGCCCAGCGCGTATGGGCGATGCCGACGCCGCCGTTCAAGGGTGTCGCATTGACCGAAGCCTGCAGCTCCCTGACCTTGCCGACCGCACGCAGGCGCTTCAGAACCCGATCTTCGAGCACCGCCACGCCCGCGGAGTCGTATCCCCGATACTCCATCCGCCGCAGGCCTTCCATGAGTATGGGAACGGCGTTGCGCGCGGTAACCGCTCCAATGATGCCGCACATGAGCTAGGAGCCTCCCCGCTCAGAAAAGAGGGGGCCTAGTGTGCCCGATTCCCGAGGTCAGAAGTGGAAAATGGCATCCATCGCAAACATGGCCTGAGCCTTCTTGCCGCCTGTTTGCGCGTAACTCGCAGTGCGTCCGGCGCTCGAGAAGGTGCAAACCGGGCTGGCCGGATTGTAGGCCGCATAACAGGGGTTATCGTACGCATAACCGGTGATCGAATGGTTGGGCGCCGAGACCTGGCGCTCGTACCTGGCCTCCGGACGCAACTCGATGGCATCGCCCACCCAATGGGTGTAGCCAAGATCGAACTCGGCGAAGGCCCCCTTGAATCCGGTGCGCTGACCGGTGTTATCGTCCATGAAGTCGGACCGAAACGTCCAAATGTTGTGCGGGTCTTGTTGATAGTTCATGTAGTTGACGAACGCCCACTCATGCGACGCGCAATAGACCAGCGCGGTGTTGTTGCACTGTGCGCCGGAAGGCGCGCCGATGTTGTATTCCGGCGCCGGAAACATGGCAGCAAGTACCGCCGCACCCTGCGGGTTCAGTACATCCGGCGTGTGATTCTCCCACATGTACCAGACCTCGGTGTCCGTGTGCCAGTGGTCGTTGATCTTGTGATACCACGTCGTGACCGCGTGCTGAATGTTGTTCCAGCCGAAGTTCTGATTGTTGAGGCCATTCATACACGGATAAATGGCATCGCGGCCCGAATCGGTCGTATAAATCACGCATGCCGCCGGCGTCCATTGCCGGAAGTGCTTATCCGTCGGCGAGATGTCGTTGCCCGACGATATCTCCAGCTGTACCTTCCAGTTCTTGCTGAGCATCGTGGTCGATACGATGCCGTTCTGCGTATAGGGATCGTAGGTGTACAACAAAGAGTGGCTGTAGGTCATGTTGTTCGGTGCGAGCTGGGCCTCGATGTCGGGGATCGAGATGTAGCGTCCCACCCGCAGGTTCTCGCCGTCGAAGAAATGCGGAAAATAGAAATCCAGGTAATACATGACCGGGTCGAAGCCATAGAGCCGCTCGTGCTCGGTGTATTGATTGCTCAAGATGCCGTTCGAGAACGTGTACTTGTAGTCGGTGCCGTATAGCCCCACGACACGAAATCCCCAATCGAAATGATCGCGTTGAATTTCGTCCGGCGTGCGCTCGAAATACAACGCCGCCTGATCGAGCTGTATCGTGTTGGGCTGATAGGAATAGGCGGCCGGGTAGTTGCCGCCGGTTCCGGTTACCTTGTTGAAATCCATGTTGGATGTGCTGACGTTGCCGCCGGGCTCGAGCCAACCATAGATCACGAAACGGCTGTCTTTCCAGGCCTTGCCGTTCGAGCCGCAATAGATCGCATCCATGAGGACGCTGCTGTACAGGTTTTCGTAGCCGATGAGTTCGGTCCCGCCTTCGTTGTACACCGAATAGGGCCACGGCGGATTTGAAACGGGTGGCGGCGCCACGTCCTTGCGGTAACCCATGGCCTCCTCATCGAACGGAGCATTGGGGTCCGGGGTCGCGGCGGGCGCAGCGGCGCCCGGCGCAGCGGCGGGAAACAGATGCTTCTGATAACTGTCGCTCAGGCGCTTCCAAAGGCTCGCACTGTCGGAACCTTTGGCGCAGCCATCCACCGGCCCGCTATCGCCGAGGGCGACGCTGCTTAAGCCAGTGAGCGCGATGAGCGCAAGCAAGCGATACGCGACTTGGCGACATGCCGAACGCGGAAGCGGGCGATTGACCATGCCCGTACCTTAAGACGCGGCCTAAGAAAAAAGTATCAAAATCTGGCGCTACTGCGTAAAGATCGTGTTAAAAAAAAATTCCAATTCGCAGCGGCTTGGGAAATCATCTTTGGGAGGCCGGTCGCAGTCTCTCGAGCTCACAGTCGGACAAGAGCTACTTGGGAGGAGGATCGAGAGCCTGTTGCACCACCGCAGCCAGCTCCTCGGGGGTGAGCTTCTTCGGCCGCTCCCACAGATCTGAGCTGATCTGGCGCGAGCGCTCCAGCGTGAGCTTTCCTGGAGGGGTGCTCTGCGTGATCGTGGAGCCTGCGCCGATCGTCGCTCCCGCGCCGATGCGCAGCGGCGCGACCATCATGGTGCCGGAGCCGATGAATGCGCCTGAGTCGATCAAGGTGGGCAACTTGTTCTCGCCGTCGTAATTGCAGGTGATGCTGCCCGCGCCGACGTTCACATCGGAGCCGACCGTGGCGTCGCCGAGATACGTGAGGTGATTGGCCTTGGAGCGTGCGCCGACCGTGGTGTTCTTGACTTCGACGAAGTTGCCGACGTGCACCTCCGCATGCAGCACGGTTTGCGGCCGCAGGCGAGCGAACGGACCTATTCTGCAGTTCTCGCCCACCACCGCATGGTCGATGACGCAATTGGCGTGGATTTCGGTGCCCGGACCGATTTGTGAATCCATGATGAGGCAGTTCGGCCCAATTTTGATGCCATCGCCGAGCTGCACCGTGCCGCTCAAAATCACGTTTATATTTTTTCACGCTTCGGCCCCCACCGAGACGTCGCCCCGAATGTCGATGCGCTCCG
>Ga0116231_10013159_pt1 | contig 11753 bp, 5 predicted proteins | sample S1TSphgellanicum_2_FD_89695 | JGI IMG/M metagenome (GOLD analysis project Ga0116231, IMG submission 89695) | Host-associated microbial communities from peat moss isolated from Minnesota, USA - S1T2_Fd - Sphagnum magellanicum MG | ecosystem: Host-associated > Plants > Peat moss > Unclassified...
TTTTAATGAAAAATAAAAAAAAAAAAAAATTTTAAAAATAAATTTTTTTTAAAAAAAATATTATAAAATTTTAATTTTTTTTTTAAATTTTTTTTTTTTTTTTTTTTTTTTTTTTAAAACGAATATAAATTTGAAATCTAGATTGTGAAAATTGGATATGAAAACTAATTTTTACAACATTTGTGAGAACCACTTATCTAAATACTTGCTTGATTATTATTATTATTAAAATGATATCCTAATTGGTTATCATACATCTATATTATTTTTAAAAAGAATTAAACTTGGTGGTTTTCATAAAAAGGGAAATAATAACCCAATGTTGGTTCTTTCTCATTTTCAAAAATATACAAGGTGGGTTAGGGTCAGGTATATAGACCTTTGATCAATGATTATCAAAAATCAAAACTTTGGTTTTCACCAAGTGCCAAAGTTCTCAAAACAATAAAAGAATTCATCAAATAACTTATCTTGATCTTTTAGTTTTTTGTTGATTCTTTTATGAAACCCTTTAGTTCATTGGCAATTTTCAAATACTTTAGAATTGAGGCTAGGAATGTAATTGATATAAGTGGTCACATTTTATTGGTTGGTATAATGCTATTAATTAAAAAAATGTCAATTTTGGGCTATGCTTAAGCAGGTAGAATTGGATCCAGTTTGGAATTAAAGTTTTAGGAAGTTTGATTTCAAAAACCAAAAATCAAGAATCTTGAAATGTAATGAACCAGGTCTAAATTTAGACCAAAGGTCTGCTCAAAACCAAAAAAAAACTTGAACCAAAAGGAGGGATTCTTTCAAATTTTAATGAAAGTTGAAATTAGGATGAGTTTTTCTTGAAAAGCAAAGCAAACCAATGTTGCCTAGTCCTTGGTTTTGATAAGAACTTTTGGTTTTAGTGTTTTCAAAAAAGGGTGTTCAAATTTGTGAAACCTTTAGTTTCAATGTTTTCCCAAAAAATTGGAGCATTGGAGCCTGATGTTTTTGTCCACATACATTAGACACACTAGATTATGATAGATTAGTAAATCAACCACTAGTTTACTTCAACTAATTAAAAGTGACTACAATTTGTTAAAAGTGGCTAACTAACTGAATAGTGGGGCCTACTTTATCCCTTTCCTAAAATTGGTATTTGTTAACCTAAAGAATTTATACTTATTTATAACCTATAGGTAATTGACTTTTTGTTTTTGGAAAAATCTTGCTAGATTTCCACCTTGAATCAAGGCTTTCTACCTTTAAGCCTAAAAATGGGGGGTTTATTTTGGCAAAATTGCCTAAAGGTGCACACATGCCCTACATTTTTTTCAAAAGAACCTAGTGAACCTTATTGTCAAATGTGATGAACTCTCAAAAGCTTTAGTTGCCAATTGGTGCAATATCATCCTTCAAGATCCCCATTGCCCTAAATGGTTGTTACTTTATTCACTACCATGGTTTTGATGTTGACAATGTTTATTACCACTTCATGTCACCTCTAGAAGGTGGTAGGCTCTCACCATTGCCACCTTTGCCTTTTTTGTTGAGATTGTTGATAGTATGTAGTTATGCTATAGAAGTTATGTTTAATAACAAATTTTTTGAAACTAATTGCAATCCATTTGTGTCTTAATGTGGTTTTATAGTTGAACAAGTTGATTTGAGGGTGCAAGCTTTGAAGTTCAATATGATGAGGATGATATTCTTTCTACAAAGTAAGGTCACTACGCCAAAACATGGCAAATATGACTACACCCATTATTGGGTTTGTAGTCATAAATGCCATTCATTACTACATGACTATGTAGTGAATATGGGCACATTGCTTATCCACTAGTCATATTTTTGTTGTAGTCGCAAATGCCATCAAATATATTATATGTTAATTTCAATTTAATCCAGCCATTTGGTAGGTAGGTAGGTAAGTAGGTAGGTAAGTAGGTAGGTTTTAGTAGGTGGGTAAGTAGGATCCTATTTATTTTTTGGTGACAAGCCTTCTTTATTGGTTCATCACAAGTAATATTTGCACTTTGAATATACTTAGTGCATATATTGTGTGTAGACCAACATTTTTTTCATCTAGTTATATAGTTTCCAAAGTTGAATTTGTTGATGAAGGATATGGGATAAATTTATAACATCATCTCACATCATCCTTTGTCTAAATGAGAATAAATAAATATCATTCTTCAAGATTTTTCCAAGATCCACACGTCTATAAAAACAAATTAACAAAAATATAAGTAAATTGATTAAAATTGCATTTGAATCTTCACTATTTCATACATCTAAACAACAATGATATCTTGAAGTTTTTTTCTTTTTCTTTTTCTTTCCATAAAATGATTTGTAAATAAACATATTGAAAATCAACATGGTTATATATATATAATTTTCAACATTTAGAAATTTTATTTAAAATATTTAAATGTCATAATTTATTTTTTTAATTTCAAAAATTTTATCAATTTTTATATTCTTTGTTATTCAGCACATGGAAACATGAAAAAAATGCCATTTTGGGGCATTGAATTTCTTTTGAAATTCAGTGGATATCATAAATAAAAATATATTTTATTATTTAATGTCAAAAAAAATTTTAAAGTCATTTAAATAAACCTTTGAGCAAAAGTCTCAACTTAAATGTTTTGATTATATTATAAGCATCAAAGTTTTTACTTAATTTATGGTTTCAAGAACTTTGGCAAAAAAAATGCCATTTTTTGAAAAAAAATTCAAAAATGAAAAGAAAATTCCCAAATTTGTTTTAGCCACTATCCAAAAATTCACATTAAATTATTCATGACTCTAAAGAAAAATTTCTAGAAATTATAAAGTATTAGTTATTTATTTGTGCACTAATTATGTGTTGAAAATTTACAAGTTTATAATATGCTTACTAATTATGTATGTCTACCTTCTAGTTATTTTCCCTTTTAATTAATAAGTTTTTAATGTTTCAAATTGTATATTATTAAATAATTGTATGAAGTTCATGAAAAAATAATTTAATCATGTAATCCTATCCATGAAAACTTTTAGTCATGTAGTCATATCCATGGTTACAAGAATACAATTAAGCACAAAAACATGGCATATATGACTAGAAATTGTCACTAGTCATACATGTCAAGTTTTGGCATAATGGATTGTCATTGCATTCATGCGTTTGTCATGATGCAATGAATGCATTCGGACATAAACGAAGCCCTACATCTTATTAATACAAGGTCAATTTAGGTCAACATGGGGTCAGCTAGGTCAAAATGAGGTTGGGTTGCCCAAAAAATAGTTAGGGGCAACCAAAAATCGCATCATTTGGTCACCATAAACCCTATGGCAATTGAAACAAATTTTGAGTGGCGTCCAAATTTTTTTCAAACAATGACCAAACTTTTTGGGCAAGAATTAAAAAATTTCAATCACTAAATCGATGGTGGAAATTAAACCTTGGTCCACTAGATGGCCACTTTTTTTGAAAGGTGATTGAATTTTTTTGAAAAACTTCAATCGCAAATTGTGGCAACCAAACATTAGTGACTAAAAATTCTCAGTCACCAACTATGGTGACCAAAAGTTAACAATTGAAAATTTTCAATCGCCTAGTTTAGTGACAAGAAAATAAAACATTTGGTCACCAATCTTGTGGCAATCAAATCTATTTTTGGTCACCATACATACTAGGGGAGCTCAAGTGTAATGAATTTTGTTTGTGCGTCAATCCCCCAACATACTAGCATGTTGAACATTGTGATTACAATTGTCATTTCTATGATTTCAGTTTTGCATTTGGGTGTGTGATTTGAAACTTTGCAATGGGGGGTTGAAAATTAAAACCAAGTGATGAGGTGGTTTTTTTCTCAAGTGGGGTTAGTAAGTGGCAATGGAACATCCTTTAGCCACCAAACCCCAACCTTGGATTCTTTATTTGACCTTCCTTTTAAAGCAAACCTTTGGATTTTTAGCATAAAAGGAATTTAAAAGAATATGAATAACATAGAGTTTTTCAAGATGTCTAGAATGTTAAACTTCCATGGGCTGAATCCATGGTCGTTTTACATGGCAAGGTGCATCAAATGAGATATAAGATTTTGTACCAAGATTGAAGGGAAAGAAAAGTTGTTGGCCCCCAAGTTGGACAATGTTTGGAAACATGGTGGAGGGAAGAAGCTGCTAATTATAATGTCAAAAGTTTGTAGAGTTTGGGAAATCAATAAAGAACAAATTATATGTAATAACTAGGATGTTACTTAAGTTTGCCATGGTGTTGTTCGAGAAAGAAAGAAAAAATTGGTCCAATTTGTTATTTATTTCAACATGTCTAAAAGAAAACCTATGGTTCATTATGAGAATATGAAAAACATGTTGCAATTCCTTGAAGTCAAAAAATTCCCAAGAATGCACTAATGGAGGCCAATTGGTTCAAGGATGGCATCTTGCATGCATAAAAAAGTCATCAACAAAACCAAGGATTTGATTTAAGCTACTGAATTCATTTTTGTTTCATGTGATGAAATTACCACTTGTGATCGATAGTCATGGGTTTCCATTAAATTAATTTATAATTTTTACCCAAAAACCAATATATTGCACCCTATATTTTTATTCATGTACTTTTTACTGGTTAGGGTGTCACATTATACTATTTTCTAAGGGTGTGCATGTTTGAATGTATCCCATGTCAAACAATATTTTTACATATTATGTTAGAATATAACCTAAGCAAGATATTAAAAACAAAATTGTTTCATTTCATTTTATAAAGTGAGAAATTAAAGTATGTTTGTGGAAACAAATATAATATACATGTGTAATCAAAAACACAAATATACTCCAAAAATAATTTAAATGATTTTTGATCTTTATGAAAGTTGAAGGTATATTGAACCATGTCATTTCACATAGTTTGAACCATGTTTGGATACCATGTGATTAATTTGAAAATTTTCATCTCAAAAAATGAGTTTTTTCAACAAAGATGCAATAAATGTGTGGTAAATTGAAAATTTGACAAGTAATCACATTCACATGGAAGATGACGAGGATAGCTAGATGGGGAATTTTTTTTATTCTATTAAAATTGATTATTATAATGACTAATGAAGTTTTAAAGTTAATGTAGTTAACATGAAACAATGGCCCTATACTAGTGGATACAATAAATATACCCATGGATCCTTCAATATAGATAATGAAACAAATTATTATTATTTAAATAGTATTACATAACATTAGTTTTGTAAAAATAATAATTGTAAAGCCCAAAAACCAAAATTGATACCCAAAATTAAATGTACCATACTTTTGGAACAATTATACTATATGTATTATAATAATAGACCCAAAAGTGCCCCAAAAGGGGTCATCATAATGTGCTTTCACCCTAAAGAAACATTGGTTGAACCAAAATTTGGTTAAAGTTTAGTTAAATATTGGTTAAATTAACATTTGACTAAAACTTAATTAAACATTATTTAAACATTAATTAAATAAAACTTGGATAAACCTTAATTAAACATCGGTTAAACAAAAACTTGATTAAGCCTTGGCTAAATATTGACTTTAAATTAAAATTTGATTAAACCTTGGCAAAATTAAAACTTTTCAATAATTAATAATTAATAAAGAATTATTTATTATTAGTTGCTATTAAATATTAGTTATACCTATTAATTAATAACTAATTAATTAACTTGTAACTGAAATTTAATAGTAACTATTATGTATTAAGTATAGTATATAGTGAATATTTAATAATCTTATTGTCTTATGTACCTAACTTGATTATTGAATACTAATTAACCTAATTTAATTATTTACTTATATACCTACCTACCTATTCATCTAACTATTTGTTTAACTAATTTTTCAACCTACCTAGCCCACCCACAATATATGCAAAATGTATATTTGACATGCCCTAAATGTAACATAGTCTATAAATATACTTTAATATATTTCAAAACACTATAATGTACATAAAACATATAGGTACATCACATAGAGGTAACCAAATTGTGAGTTTTTTGTATTAATTTGATATAAAGGTCTTTTCTTATATGAAAAGCCCAAAAAATAGTCAACATGGAAGGATGGTAAATTTAGTAATTACACCATAATCATAATAACAATAATAGTTTGAAAAGGATGTTGACTTGTTATAAAAATGAGAAAACATTATTGCAAATGATAATTAATTGCATAGTCACAAATTGAATAGTTGCATAATACAAGATTTTTTCTAGTATTTAAATGTGTTGTTCATGATGAATGTGCATGGCACAAGCCATTACACAAATCTAATAGTCTAAACTTTTCTAAGTTGGGCATTATGGAGAATATTGAGGATTTGTTGTAAAGCTTGTATGTGTATTTATTTGACAACCCAAAGAGAACTCAACAATTTGTTAAACTTGTCAACATCATGAAAACAAAGGGTCAATGCATTCTCAAGAACATCAAGGCATAATGGATTTCAAAAATGTTCCTTGTTAAGATAATGTTAAATGAATACAAAGCCCTAATTTTGAAAATGCATCAAAATTATTGTGTAAATAATCAATATGCTCATAATTTGGATCTACTTTTTGATTTGGAGGTAATGTTGGGACTTTTTTGCTCCATGCCAATGCTTAAAGGGTTGAATGAATTGATCAAATTTCATTGGGCGTTTGATTTAAACACTAGTTTGGAAAACTTGAACTTTCAAATTTTTAACATGTCCATCATGATGCATTGTCCTTGTTTTCAAACAACACTTTATGTGCCTATGATGTGAATCACATTCCAACAAATTGTTGATGATGTTCAAATGCAATGTTGTAAAACAACAACCAAGGTTAGTGAGGAGTTTTTAAAATAATTTCATGTGCAAGATGTGATGAATGTTTTGGGTCTAGTTTACCCACAATATTGGTTGAAATCAATATGTGAGGAAACCTTCCCTATCCATTTAGCTATCTTGAAAGGGGTTTACTATCAATTTAAGAAGCTTGGATCAAGCCAAACATGGATCCCAACAATAATAGATGATCACATTTTGGAGTTGCAATGTTTTTTTAAAAAAATCACCATGTAGTCCAATGCCTAGTGGGCTATGGATCAGCCCATGGATTTGAATCCCTTGTCCAAGCTTTGGGAAAAGTTCTCCAACAATGGCTTGTTATCTACCTATGTTGGTGAGTTCATGAAGGTGATAAAATTGGTGGTAATTTAGATTATGGGATTTGTGGAAGATGAAAGAACTTACTTGACCTTGACTTTCATGAAAAGAAGATTTCAAAATAGTTTTGTTTGGGCATTTGGATTTTGTGTTTTGAATGTTTGCACAACCTTTTTACACAATTGATATTGTTTTCTTTATGACAATGCCATCATTGTTAGGATTGATGAAAAAGAGAGGAGGGGTCTTTTGGGTTGAATTAACACAATTTCAAATAATGACTCATTATTGTTATAGGTAAATCAAAAGTTGCAATTTTTTAAAACATCTTGATTGCACTTATGGCATAGTCCATGACAAATTTGCACAATCACAAACACTACTTTACATTGCATTGTAATTTGTAAATGTTGGGCATGTTTAGTTCATCTTTCCAATTTCAAACTTTTCATTTTGCTTTTATTCTAGAATTTGATTGTGTATTAGAATTTAATATTTGTTAATGTTAAGTTCTAACATTTCAAAATTAACTATGGCTAGCTTTCTATTTTGGTTGTGTGGGTGAGGTTAGAGGTGACAAGGCAGGTTGAATATGTTCCAAATAACCCTCAATTTCCATGATGTTGGCCAATTTGGCCTTTGGGTATGGTGAAAGCACATTATGGTGGCCAAAAAATATTGTCATAAAATTTATTTTTGAAAATTTTGCAACTTTCAACTTCCACCAAGCTAATATTAAAAGAGATTTTCATAAATCATACTCAAAATAAGGTAGTTCAATTGCCAAATAATGCAATTACCACAAGAAACTACATTTTTTGATGAACATTAAGTGATTAAAGAATATATTTGTGAAAAAATAAAAATGTAATAATATATTGCAAAGTGCAAATATATTTTTTAAATGATTCAAATAATTTAAAAAATTGATGAAATATTTAGTTATATATTTAATATGATTTGATTGTAATATTTAAATTACAATTGTGATTTTACAAAAAACATTTGAACAAGTTTTTCATTCAGATGACCATAAGTGTGTTGAAAAATATATATTTTGTTGAAAAATTACTTTCATTTGCAAGATTACAAGAATTATACTCAAGGTCTTTGTATCAAAATCCATTCTATATGTTTATCAAAATGCTAAGCAAAAATTTTTAAAAACTGCCACAAAATAATATAAAATTTATAAAAAAGAGGACATTCTCTTGCCCAAAGTGGCCCCCTCCTAGTGTGCTTTTGCCCAATAGATTTATCTTTCCTTGGCTTTAAATTTTTTTATAAGTTTGCATCATTAGAACTATGATCTAATGTGTGGGTTGGAGGTCAAGGTCATGTGCTACCACTTGGTGCAATGTCCTCATGACCAGGATTCAACCCCCTCATGTGACTTTTCAACTTGTTTCACATTGATTGTTGGATTTCATGTGGTTTTGATTTTTTGCTCAAATATTAAGAACTTGTAAAAGTTGCTTGTATGTGTAATCAAAGATGTAATTTTGAACTCAAGCAACCCTAGTCAAGATTGCATCTCCAAGTTTTGCCATATGGACACTCTTGCACTCAGCCAAAAGACTGCACATTTTTTCTTGCTATGACCTAAATCTAGCCTAAATAAGTCAGAGAGTTATAATTTTAAGGACATATAAACTAGTGTTGGGTTTGTATGTTCTTTAGAGAGACCAGTCAATACTACAAGTATAAAAAATAAGACAATATACTCCCAAACAATTAGATCTTAATATGCAAAACATCTCCGAAATCAAAATCCTAAGCATATTCATCAGTAAGTTGCTGCATACTGATTAAAAAAAAAATAGTCAATTTTTATTTTTAATACCAAGATAACATCAATAGTGGTTTGTTATCAATTAAAATAATCACATATCATGTTCTTGCCAAATCAAGCTCAAGTGGGTATGGTACCTTACCTAGTCCATGAAATGACTATATGAAGATATATGGGTACCACTGTGCAAAAGGGATATTCTAAGGTCTCAAAGGCTATTCTATGATATCAATATCAATGTTCGTGTTGGTACTCATGACATTCCCAACCTACCAGCCCAATTTTAACATAAACCAATGTTGGATGGTTCTAGGTTTTTGGTAGGGCCTGGGCCCCATGAAAAGACTTGCTTCAGGTCAAGCCTCAAGTCCCAAAACTCAGACCCAGACCTGATCTGGGAAATGCCAGGTTCAACTAGACCCATCATAGAACTGGCCTGTGGATTTTAAGGCCCTTTTAAAAAGGTCTGGGTATTAAGGCCTCTTTAGGAGGGGCCATAAATCCACCCACGTCCCTTTTGTTTTCCTTTAGACTTGGATCCAACAGGTACCCAAAATATAAAAGGATGCTCAATTTTTTTAACTTTCATGTATGTTCTATAGCCAAATTTGGCTAAATCTTCTTGTAAACAATTGCCAATTAGGTTCTACATCACAAATTTAAGAAAAAAAAACCTAATTAGGTTGTGTAACTTAACATTTTGAATAAATGTGCAAGATTCAAGCTATGAAATGAGGAGTTGGTGATATTGAAAATTGTGAGATTATGGTGCCATTTGCAAGATGTGTTTAGATTTCATTTAATAATCTTCAACTTTAATATCTCTTTTTTAGGTTCAAAGTCATTGAATGACTTTTTACCCATCATTTTTCATTCTAACCTATCGAAAAACAGGTAGGACCCTTTGTCCAAAAAAAAACCCAGGTGTAACTATAGGAATAGTGATGGTGCCACCAGGGATAGCTCCATAGGCACTTCCAGAGGGCGGGGACAACAAATGCCTTTTCAAATCTCCCCAAGTCTAAGTAACAAATTGTTATTGATTCTACAGCCTGTCCACTTATTAGCTTTTGCCTCCATCTTGAGATGGGCTGTTGCTGCAGGGGAGGGTTCTTCTAGGTTAGGAGCTTTATGGGGTTTACCTCCCTTTTCTTTAGTTGATTCGCTCCATGCAAATGGTGGAGGCTTGGGTTCTTAGTGGCTCCATTTCCTCCTTGAGGCCCACCATTAAAGGGTTTATCATCTTGCACAAAATTTCAACTGCACCTCTGATCCACCAGCAAGTGGTGGGGAAGGAGGGAGGGGTGGATATCAAAAGGAGTCAGAACTAGATCTCCTATTTCACACATGTACTAGAAGAAGCCTGCACGTTGCAAGTCTTTCCAAGATTTGTTTTGTGAAAAGGGAGAATGAATGTTGTGAGCCTCAAAAAACTTAATATCTCCTTTTCCATTCAACAAATGGAACTGCAGGCAACTTGGCAAGTGGCTTATATGTTATCATGTTTGCAACCTGTACAAGGATTTTGGACAAAACCCCCCAAAAAAGGGGATAAACTGGGTGGTCTTACTTTTTGGTTCTGAGCCTTTAGTGCCAGGGGCCCACCCCATTCCAGTCTCCTTTCAAGCACTCTAGGAGAAGCCATGGACTATTGCAGGCAACTTGCTTAGGCTAGCTGTGTCACACTGAGTAGACTAAAGTTTCTTGAATAGTGGTAGCACAAAAAGCAAGAGTGAGAAAAACTGGCTAAGTTCCAAGTCCTTGTACCCCATAGCCAAGTTGCAAGGTTGTTTGTCTCCTCTGGTCTAGATCCTGAAATAAAATGATTGAACCCAAAATCTTAAGTCAAGAATTGCAAAGGTTTAACCCCCCTTTCCTTCTTTTGATCACTTGAGCAACTTCCAACATTATCTTTTAGCCAACCCCACACAATAATGTCCTAGCCTAGTCCTCACTAGATCTCTCCTCTACCAATAATCTTTTTCACCCTATCCTTATGCAAAGTTGGTGTGACAAATGCTTCCTTTTCCTGTTGCTAGGGGTATTGCTTCATTTAGAAGGTGGGTAAGAGCAGCTCTTCCAGGGGTGTGTATAAATGGTATGTATGCTGGTTTGGGACCACAATCGGCTTTGGGCCAATATATGTGAATAAGATTTAGTTCTCTGAGAGCATCTCTACCCAAAGTAGTAAATTGGCCCATGCAAATTATTTTAAATAAAGAACAGCCTTCAAATAATGCTAAACTCAGTTTGGGCCTGAAGCGATGCCCAGATAGAGTGACCTCCAAGAGGACCAGTAAAAGGGAAAAAAAAAATTGATTGGTCAGCTGTAGTGATTGGCCCAGGTGGTGACATTTAAATAGTCTCTCACTGTATGTTGTCAATTTATGGGTGAAGAATTGAGATGGGGGTATAATTAACATCGCGTTGAATGTGCTAAACACTCATAGAGGCCCAAATAGGGGGTGTTGGTGGAGATCCTCTAAGAGCAAAGTCTAGCCATGCCCTCAATTTGGGTTAGAGCATGTCTGCTCACACCCCTTATTTCTGCCTCTACCAACTATTATCACATCTCACATGACGTGTAAATTGTTTCTCCAGACCCACCCATGAAAACACAAAATTGGGCAATCATTTTGGCTGACCGATCAAAAGCAATCAATTTTTTACTGGGCCTTGTGGAGACCTTTTTTTATAAAAGCCAAAATTAAAAATTAAAAAATGCAAAAAAAGTGATTTTGGAGATTTTTTATTGTCAAAAGTTAAGGGGGGGGGGGGGGGGGGGGGGGTATGAGACAAAAAAACAAAACATTAAAA
>Ga0116231_10013160_pt1 | contig 11752 bp, 9 predicted proteins | sample S1TSphgellanicum_2_FD_89695 | JGI IMG/M metagenome (GOLD analysis project Ga0116231, IMG submission 89695) | Host-associated microbial communities from peat moss isolated from Minnesota, USA - S1T2_Fd - Sphagnum magellanicum MG | ecosystem: Host-associated > Plants > Peat moss > Unclassified...
GCCAATTCGAAAAAAAAAAAAAAAAAACATTGGTTTGGGTCAATAGAACAACCTTTTGTGCTTATGTGTGAAAAAAAAAGAAGCCTTTGCAAGCAATGAGATTGTTAACCTTGAATTGTTTTGAGAAGTTGCCTTAATGAACTAGTATTTAAATGGTGCATGTCATTTGCAAAAGTTACAAATTGCACAAAACTTTTAATAAGAATTTGTAGCATGTTTTGTGTATGTGGTCCATGCAAAAGAGATGCAAATCGCATTTAACAATAACACCGAGATTTTAACAAGAATTTGGAGCATTTCTAACACATGTTTCTTTGATTTTAGTGCAAGTACACAAACCCTAACATTTCTACATACAATTTCAACCTTGTAATCTCTCCCCTCATGCTAAGGTAATAGAGAAGGTTCTAGCACATTATTTGTTGTTTGGTTTTTTACAAATGTTTTTAGCATTTACATGTCAATAAAAAGCGCAAAACATGCCCTACACAAGGCAACCCCCATATGGAGTGTCAAGGCACCCTTATGAATGTGCCATAATCTCCTACTCAATTGTGATAAAATGCTTGCATAAACCTTCATAGAAATTAAAATATTAAAAAATGCATTTATAAATTCCCTTAATTAAAAAAAAAAAACAAAGCCAATAAAATATGTTATAACATGTTATATGAAGTCATTATTAAATATGTTAAAAAATTATATTAACATGTTCATCCCATAAAAGGAGGGAAATGTACAGACTTTGCCTTTTCAAATTTTTGAAAAAGAGTTGATGACAAAGTTGGGGGGCAAAAAAAAAAAAAGGAGAAAAGAAGAAAAGGGCAGCTGAGGAAAAATGGGCAGCTGGGGAAGCTGTACCGGCCATCGAAAGAATAACGGATTTCCGATTTACTTACGTAATAGTTTACTGAAACTTTTTTTTTGACGGGCAGATGTAGTGTCAGGCGTTATAAGGAATGCTGCTGACCGTCTAGTTGGCGGCCACCATAGGCTATTCTGCCAGGTGTCTGCCTACGTAAGAAGCAATCAGCCCCGTCTGGTGGGCGGACCACATTTGTTCTGCCAGCTGTAAACACACGTGGAACATCTCTCTGGTCTAGTTGGCGGCCACGTGGATCGTCCATCAGGTATTCAAGCCTACAGAGGACAGCCACCGCCTGCATAGCTGGCGGCCACATAAGCTCTCACGCCATGTGATATAAGCCTACATAGCACACTGGACCCTTCCACGTGTACATCTCCCAAACCTCAGCACAGTCTTCAGTCACCGGTAGGTAGGATTGTCCCCTGGATATTTGAGTAGGAGGAGCGACCTGTGGTCCGAAGGACGGGGAGCGCAAAAGGGAAAGGGCGAGAAAGGGGAAGGGATGAGGAGGGAGAAGAAGGAGAAACCCTCGCAAAGAAGAGATCTTGTGGCTGGCTCCGTGGTGTATAAGAAGCTCTTGTGGATGTTTTCCGGGACGTGGGTATGTGAGAAAAGAGCTTGAGAAGCTGGAGAACAGCATCTAGCTACTGGAGAAAGGGGATGTCGTTGGCAGGCCCCGATAACTTTCCTGCTACCTCTCTTGCTGACAATCTTGATAGTAAGTGCCTTTTTTTTATCCCTCTTTTGCTCGCCACCCCATGTACGCACCCTCCCACCCATGCATAGACCACGCATGCATAGACCAGAGTAAAGGGGGACTCTGCACACAGTCCTCTGAATTGTGAAATTCTCATTCTAGGGTTTTGAGCATGTTTGTTACACTTGGGGTGGGTTGCTGGCTCAATGTGCTTTTTGTATGGGTTTTTTGGCAGAGAAGCTGCTTGTAATTCTGCGGGATGGAAGGAAGCTAGTTGGCATTCTGCGCTCCTTTGATCAATTTGGTACATACCCATAACTGTAATGTATCTCTAGGACTGACTGACTGACAGTCTGTGTACGTGGCTAGGGTTTTCCTTTTCTTCTTCTTCTTCTTCTTCTTCTGTTGTTGTTGTTTTAGAAATGCTCGAATGTCCCCTGAGATGACGACACTGATTGATGTTCATCTGTGGGGTGGAACACAGCAAATGTGGTGTTGGAACAAGCAATTGAGAGAATCATGGTGGGTGAGCTTTACTGCGACCTTCCTTTGGGTTTGTACATCATACGTGGGGAAAATGTTGTCCTCATCGGTGAATTGGTAAGAGCACAGAATCCTGATGTAGTCATGAAGAGAATTCTTTCAAATCTTGTTTAACTCCTGCCAGGGGGTTCTGATCATGGGGTTTGATCCACAACATGGCTAGGTCTAAAGTTATGATGTTTGGTTCTTTATCTTATTTACCTATTGGTGGTTGGTGAAGAAAGGCAAGTTTTGCTTGGGACTTATGAACCAGGGTGTGTGTGTGTGTGTGTGTGTGTATGTGGGTGATAAAGGATCTTGAGAAGGAGGAGTTGCCACCTCACATGGTTTGTGTGATGCCTTCTGAAATCAAGCGGGTACATATGCATGTGTCCTGAAATTTTCTGTGTTTTACTAACATCATGTCTGTATGTGACTGAAGAGTGTGAGACTCACTAAGCTTTGCTTCTCAATTGTAGGCACAAAAAGCAGAGAAGGATGCCACAGAACTCAAGGGGACCATGAGGAAACGGATGGAGTTTTTGGACTTCGATTAACAGCAGCTGCTAGCAGAGTTATAAAAAGGGTTATCCAGAGAAGGATAAGCAAAGTTTTTTGCCTTGATCAATGTTTTGGTCTTTGTAAGAAAGAGAATTAAGCATGGGGAGGGTGCCCTGTCAGCTGACGAGTTTAAAGTGTCATGTTGACCCGCACATTTTATCGCGGATTCCCCATCCCCAAGTCGGTGGTATTCACCAATTGACCTACCTGTAGTGTGGCCCTCAGTTCTCATTCGATCTTTCTTGTTGATGGTTGGCCTGAATGTACCCCCCATATATTTATGTGGATGGATTCTTCCATGTCCCTTGTGGATATTTACCCTGCCTGGTATGTCTTCAAAAACTGGTCAAATTTATGTTTATTTCACATCAGATATTGTGATCTCTGCATGAAATTGGTGAGATCTTTCCTTGGTGCTCAATCAACACATATAGTATGCATGTTTTCCTCAGCAATGTAGGGTGCTTGGATCAATTGATGTATGTCTCATCTCTGTCTCTTTCTTGTGAACTCCCTTTTAGTTCTCAAAATGCTGCCTAGATACTGATGTATGTCTCATCTCTATCTTTTTTGTGAACTCTCTTTAGTTCTCAAAATTCTGCCTAGATACTGATGTATAACTCATCTGTCTCTTTCTTGTGAACTCTTTTTAGTTCTCATGATGCTGCCAAGGTATCTGTGGCTAACCCCAAGCAGTTTATATGTGTGTACTGCAGTTCTTATGTAGTGAGCTGACAGACCTGACAAACGTTCAGTGCAATGGTTAAAGTTTGACATTAACCTTTGCCCATTGCTAGGAGTTGATGAAGTTGGTGAGGATGTTATGGGAGGTGGTCAATAATATACAAGTTGTTGAAATTCATAGGGTTCTAACTGCAAGATTGAAGTGTTCACTCAAGGTGTAGATGCCAAATCACATCCATCCTTCAGGGGATAATAATTCTTATGGAGCTGAATGATCTCTTATCTACACACCCTTGACAAAATTTCAAGAGTGAACAGATTCTGTGATGAACAAGCAAAATTGTTCAGTGCTTATGTACAGTAAAAAAAATCAGAGGTTCTCAACATCCTTCTGCCTTGTGTTGCCTACCACCCATGGTCTGCAGACCCCAGTGTGGAGCTGAATAAGGATTGAGAACAAAAATGACTTGTGCTTGGGTTGCTGGAACCCCTTATGCTAGACAGAGATAGAATGTGGCTAAAGACAGTAACTCATCAAAATTCTCCACAGTTTAAGATAATTGTGAAGTAACCACCTATCCAAAGTGGGGATGCAAGCTGGGTGTGTGAGGGATGGAAGTTAGGATGTAGTCAATCCCACTGCAGCTGCTCACTGTAGGGTGGAAACCCCATGCATCTTTTGAGGTATGATTGAAACTTAAAAAGGTTCAATCTCCCTCTTGTACCTGGCAACCACATTTGCAGAATGTCATTACTACTGACCTAATGTTTTGAGTCTGGCAGACTTAAGAGCATATCAATCTTTGAAGTAGGGAAAGTGGAAGAAAAAATGGGGGCCTGACACAGACAGCTAGTTGTTTAGGACATGGAAACTCAGGCAAACGGGGTTGAATCCTGAGAATTAGGGGGAAAAGGAAACAATACTTGTATGTGTTCCTGCCTTGATGATGCAGCAAATGCCAACAAAGATCTCAAGGAGAAGTGGATCAAACCCTGCCATCTGCAGCTTGCAATTTGAGGACATGAAGAGTTTTTGAGAAGTACACTTTGATCAAGGGCACTGCTACTGAGGGCAGAGGGGTCATCCTGAATATACCCAAATATCCAAAGATCTCTTATGAACAAGTAAATCAAGGTCCTGCATGTGTGACATAGAAAGCAAGAAATATAGTAACCATTAAAGGACTGTTGCATCTTGTTCCAAGGACAATGCGCCTTCAAAGAATCACAGAACCATCATCAATGACCCAATTCTCCTTCAACATGGCAAACACAAACATCCATTCATTTGAACTCCATGGCTGGCTTCCACTGTATGAATGGAATATCACAAGACCATAAGGTTGTGCAACAGAGTACCAACAGTGAAAACATTGGGCTACTCTTGCTGATACAGGGTTTGCAAGAAAGCCAAGCACACTCTTGAATGAAAACTTTCAACTTTCAAGTTAGTGAGCATCTTTTTGTGGGGAATGTGAGGAGAATTGATCAGATTTGTGCTCAAAGAAAAATTTCCAGTGTTTGCTTACAGCTACCTAGTTAACTTGATGTAAACAAACTGTGTCTAGACCGAAAGCACAACCAATCCTATCTCACTTACCAACTGTCACTGTTGAGCTTCCTTCTCATTGCAATGGGACAACAGCAAGCCCTTGCTTCTTTGCCTCTTGTTCAGCAAGCATGGCAGCATGCATTTCCCTCTCCTTCTGTCCCCTAGAGCCCTGTTCATATACCACCCTTCTTCTCTTTGTCTTCTTCTGTGTTGGCATTCGAGGCTCAAGGATTCCCCGCCGCTGCAAACTCTTAAACCGGTCCCTCACAAGCAATGGATAGCCCTTCAACTTCCTCAATGACCCTGTCACCTCTTCTGTTAACAGCACCTGCACAGGCTCTGGTTTAAATTTGTGCTTGCCCAGCCGTGGTGGTCCTTGTGCCCTCTTCTCCTCCTTGGAAACATTTCGGCGAATTCGTCTTCTTTCCTTCTCCAGATCTTCCTCCTGAATCAAATCCATGATCTGAGGAAGCCGTTGCACATCTTTCTGCAACTTGAGCTTCTTCAATCTCTCTGCTTCAGCTTTCAAAACTCCTTTCCTCCTCGCCTTCCGATTCAGCTCTGCTTTTGTAAGCTTCTTATATTTTGCTGACTTGAGGTTTGAAGCTGAAGAAGCTACAGTCACATCGTCTTCTTCAATTTTTTCCTCATTAGCATCATCCTCATAATCTGCATCTATGAAGAACATGTCCTCTTCGTCGACAACCACAGCACCACCACCCACAACGGCAGTCGGGATTGGAGCTGGTTCCAGGTCTTTCTTCAAAACCTTCTGCATCTCGTCAGCCACAGCAAGTCCTAGAACCTCCTGATGGTCCTCAAATGTAGGATTGTAAGAGCAACCTGGTTCATCCACCACAACTGCAGGCGCTGCTTCAACCCTAACCCTCTTGGCGTCATACTTTTTTTTCTCTAGGGTTTTCTCAGAGATCATCTCATCACCACCCTCGCCCCACATATCAAACACAGAAGATTTCGAGTCAATCACTATCTTCCGGGCCGCCGCTGACGCAGTGGATTTTGGCGGCATAGAGGACACCCTTGAAAGAGGCTTTGCAACATCCCTATCCTTCCGTTTCTTGTGAGAGTGGCCCGGCTCCTTGAGGACGGGAATAAGAGTGTTCCGCTGCAAAATACTATCCGCCTGCAGTATCTTGGAACGATGTTTATGGACTTTGCGAGCTACTGTTACATCCTTGGTCTTATCAACGAAGAACAGAGAGTCACTAGGCAAGGCGTCTAAAGCTCCGCCGCTGCGCTCATCTAACGCTGTCTTCTCCACCAACAGGTCCAACTCCTGCGTGCCGATGTTCTTCCTCCATTCCTTCTTCCCTTTCCTCGATGTCTTCGACTTCCCCATCCTATTCCCAAGTACTGTTGCTTCTTCCTCACTCACTCCCTCCCTCCCTCCGTCCCTCTCTCTCTCCCTCGCCCCCTCTCTCCCCTTCCTTCACCAAAACTTCGTGCCACAGTTCTTTCTCCTCTCCGAAACCTTGCGACCTTCGCAAAGCCCTCGTCTCTCCTGCGTCTTCTCGTGTATGTCCTTAATGTTCCCCTTAACCCTAACCCTAATCCACATACCCATTGTGCAAACCATTACCATATGGAATGTGCTGGGTTGTGCCCCCATAATGTCCCTGTGAGGAACTTGGGTGAGGATGGGGCCACACTTGGAGGTAAGACCCAGTTAAGTCAGAGTTTAGAAAAGTTAAATTTAACCTTGTGTCCACACATGCAAAGGTAGCTACCTCCAAATCCTACATGGATGTCTATGTGGCAGGGGAAGTTAATTTAGAGGTTGCTAGCCTAATTTCTACCTTTGAATCTACAAAACTCCTAGATTTTCCCTCAAAAATTCGGAGGTAGCTAACTTCTCAAAAAACATCTAGATAATTATGTGCTAACTTAGCACTCCCACCTATGACCTTCGTGCCCACAAAAATTTGCCGATTAGGCAATAATGCAACATTCTCCCATTAGTAGCAGCATTTTCCTTCGGCACAACAAGCAAGCTCAATTTTTAGGTTCCTTTCCATCCTCTCAACAAGTTTGGCATCACAACAATAACAAGAATGGACTAGGTGTTTGGTGTCATAACAAGAGCAAACCAAAGCAAATGTTTGGTGTTCCAACAACAAAAAAAACAGAACATGGACGACAATGAGAATCCAAGATGTGATGTTGATGCATAGGTTTTTGATAAACCACCTAAGCTTAACCTTTACTCCTTATTCTTCCTTTTTCAAATTCATGCATGCAAACAAAATGCAACAAGATGACTTGCATTAGTATCAAATTTTAAATCATTGACAATTTTTTTTAAAAAAATGCACAAGGGTTATTGAACTTAATAATGATAACTCTTTTTTACCTACTATTGCACCATCAAGATCTAAGAACAATAACAAGGGGAAAAAAAAAACGAAAGCCTCTATAAATTTTGCAGCTAATGTTATATCCATAAGGAAGCTAAGACAATTGAATTGGGAACAACAAGAAGTTGTATCCTTACTTTTGGCAGAAAAGAAGGACCATGAAGCTTCATTGGGTGTAGTGGATTCTAGAGATTGTTTTGAAAACATAAGTGTGAAATGGAAAAAAATCTACATCAATGATAGCATCTAGCCATAGTGCACACATAAAAAATGGGTTTGCTTGCAAGGAAACATGGACAACAATTTATAATGATTACAAGCAAATTCAAAACTACATAGTTGGGACATGACATAATGAAGAGTTATGGAACATGTCTATTACAAATAGGGTCAACATGAACTTGTCAAAGGTGTTTAGGAAGAACATTTATGAAATTATCAACTCCTTCATGAAGACAAGACCTATATTCCAACCATCGCATTTTAGGTCTTTCATGGATTTGAACAATGCAATGTATAGCCCCCCTCTTCAAGAAACATAATCTATAGTAGTAAGTGGTGAAGGATCCCCCATGTGTGAAGTTGATTTAGATGTAGAAACTAATGTACATGGTGTTTAATGTTGATGGCAAATTGATCTCCAATCCTACAACACCTACCATAGTTCCATCCAATCTTGCAACATTCATTGTTCCAAATAGTCTTGCAATACCCACAATCCTATTGAGTCAGAATGCAAGTGAACACTAGTCATATGGGCTTCCTCTATTGAACCTTGCTACACTTCACATGCACAACAATGTGGCAAAAAAAGGAATGAAGTTTCAAGAACCACCCCTTTAACATTCTCCTTGCATGCCTAGAGCTTAATCAAAAAGACATTGTCCACTAAAAATTTAACAACCATGCAAGTGGTGTAGGTATAGAATTTTCAAAGCAAAGTTGATAATCATATTGCAAAAGGAACACCATCAAGTGGACGTCACATTGGCAACATGTGGGTTTACAAAAAAAATTATTATTCAAAGAAGTTTGGTGGAAAGAACAAAGAATGGTTTCAAGGCCTTGGTGGAGTCCATTGATTTCATTCAATTAATGAACTTATAGATTGAAAAGTAGTGAAAGATTACCCAACATGAAATCTTGCATGAGTAGCTACAGTATTTTCGACATTGAAATGCAAAAATCAATCAAACGCAAATGAGTATGGTGAAGGCTATTGTTGGTCTGACAAAGATCATGGGTTAAGCATTTGCAAGAAAGAATAATCCAAAATAAATTTCCAAAGTTCAACATGGTTTATCAAATGTGAAAGGTTTTAATCATGAAGATCAACTAAACTTGAACCCAAACCTTTGAATACTTGAGTGTACCTATAAATTATAATGTTAATATACAAATGTTAAACCATACATAATATTTTGAAATCAAATGCATAACATGTTATCACGGGATGATTAAAATAAATATGATATTTGTAATTTTTTTGATGTACATATTATAAATGTCAAACCAAACCATTGAACTCAAGCTGATACTTTGAAATAAGATGATGTCAATGGGATGATAATAACTCTAATCAAACCTGCATTCTTTTTTTATGAACAAATGTAAAACCAAACAATGTAATCAAAATTTGACACTTTGAAAAGATGATGTCAATGTAAATGGAATGAGTAGATTTGATCATACCTGCAAATCTTTTTAATGTATATGTCACATTTGATTTTGTTGAGTTGTAATGTAAATTTCCAATTGTTTCTGATGTTCTTCACTAGAATGTTTTTGTCCTTCTAGCCCCACTTGCACTTTTGCATCCATAGTAGCCACATTCCTTTGTACATTGTTTTCTATTGTCTCCAACTCCAAAATTTGAAATAGCTTCTAAATATAGATTCATCCTACCCGCCAAGAATTAAATTTTGTAATAAATAATAAGACGTAAAAACATCTGGAACCAATGTGACATTTAGTTTTATTTTGCCCATAAGTTCCTTAAGGATTTTTTCAAGATGTTAAAGGCATTTTTTATGACATATTGTCTAACACGCTCCCAAGTTCCTAGTTAGACCCAAGATGAGTCTAAGTTACTCAAACAATGGAATTGTGAGGAACTCGGGGCACGCTTCCAGCTCTCAGCACTAGAAGGGGTAGAGGGGCGTGCTGAAGTTCCGTGATGGGACTAGGAAGAGCGACAAGCTTTAGTTATTTACTCGAACATGCATCGAACCAACCAACAAGTTGGTTAGTTCACTTTCTGCAACACCTTTAGTGCTTGGACAAGCCATGGGTAACTCTAGACTCACAAGACTCACCATGGCCCAAACTCGGAGGAAGCCACCACCTTCCCCCATATAGTATTCTTTGCGTCTCTCCACGGCACCTACATCCGAATGGCTTTTTGTCCTTGGACTCCCAAGGAAGAGTCGCGAAACTGTCCTAGTTTAGATTCCCGGGACTTTGTGAGGTCATAACTTTTTGCTCAGACCTCCGATTGGGATGAAGTCTGAAGCAAACTTGTACTTCTCCTTGAAAAATTTTCAATGGTGTATCACACTCCACCTGCACGCACTGGGGTCGAGTCGATTCCCAACTTTTAGTGGTAAAGAATCAAATTGTCAGTTTGACTCCTGACCTTCTTTTTGCCATAACATGTGCTACAAATGTCCAAATGGCCCATGCGAGCCCATTTTCGACATCTACACTTTGATAATTTTCTAATGATATAAAGAACACCCTAATGCGAGGTGTTTTGACCTTTGCACTCGAACTTTAAAATTTTGGGAGTCCCGGAGAACTCCCAAGTCCCCATTTTGAGAATGTGAATTTCATCCTCACACACTCTCTCAAAGTAAGGTTGCAACATTATCCATGTTTATGTTTTTTGTTATATAACATTTCAAGGATTGAATGTTGTTGCCTTTTTTCGTGTGGCGTCATTATCCAAGGTGCAACAGATATCTCTTGTCACTAGGAAAGTATGGACTAAAACCTTCTTGACTTTCCCTCTCAATGGTGAATAATCGACTACATTATGTTTGCTTGTATAAACTAGACTTCCACAAAACCTTAGAGTCATTCACATTTTAGGGTAGACCAACAAAAATGTCAATGAATTTACATCTAGCATCAACTACATCTTATGCAACAATGGAATATCCTCTAGTTTTATGAAAATAATAGTCTTTAGCAAAAACAACTTTGGGTTTGGAAATGGTGGTGTGTGTACCATCTATGGCACTGTGCACAGTTGGTAATCCACACCATTATTTGAATTCCAACATCACTTCTTGCATCTTTTGTCTCACGAGCCATGTTATAAAACTTTTGAACACGATGTTCATAACTTTAACAACTTCACAAAGAACAAGTCCAACTATGGATTTGCCAACTGCAAATTATTCATTACATGTCAATAGGTTTGAACCATGAGAGAGTTTGTAAATAACATAAACAACTTTAACTTCTACTAGGATCACAAACTACTACTTCATATATATTTTTGTAATTAATGGTCTCAATTTGTTTACGATGTTGAATAACATCTCCTTCAACATTTTGAAGTTTTGAATCCTTTATTAGTCATCATATTCAGTTAGTAAAAACATAGAAAACTAGGTGGTATTGGGTGGTTTAACCCAATAGCTGAGATTTGATCCAAGTGCAAACATGGTACTTAGCAATTACAAATTGTGCAAAACAAAAGTTGTGATGAAAGATTACACATTGGTGTTGTCATCAATGAGATTAAAATGTAAAAATTCCCATATATCTCCACCATGCCAAAAAGTTTCAATGAGGATGATAACTATCCCCATTATGACTACTTAATCCTCACTGTCCATGTTGATTTCTCATGATGACAAAACTTGTAACACATTAATAAATGAAAACAACAAGGCATAACACAAAAATCTACACTCTAAATTTTGACAATATGTACAAATGTAATATCAAATCATGTGCCAACATCTTGATTACAATAACTCTCCAAAATTTAGCCCTAAAAACTTCAAGAAACAACACAAGAAGAAAAAACAAAATAGGGTAGTAGAGGAATTCAATGTTTTAAAAAAGAAGTAGTTGATTGTAATTACAACAACGGTGGCATGAAGGGATGAAGATTATGCAAAAGAAAGTCAAAATGCTTGTCGATGGTGAAGATAAGTAAGAAAATCAAAACCCAGTTATAAATTCTCTAAACAAATCTACAAACAAGAAAGTTGCAAACCACCATTACAAGTTCTACAATGGCATATAGACAATTGTTACTACATCACAACTTGCTTGCATTGCAATTACAACATCTTACCTGCAAATAAATTTAAAAAAAAGAAAAAATGTGCATAAAAAACAAGAAATGTGAACCAAAAAAAAAAAAAAAAATGTTGGAAGGAACTCACTTTCGATGTTGAAGAAAAGACATTGAAAGATTTGGAAGGTGATGACAGTGAGAAGAGAAGAGTTGATAGAAAAGAAGACAAGAAAAAGTA
>Ga0116231_10013161_pt1 | contig 11752 bp, 6 predicted proteins | sample S1TSphgellanicum_2_FD_89695 | JGI IMG/M metagenome (GOLD analysis project Ga0116231, IMG submission 89695) | Host-associated microbial communities from peat moss isolated from Minnesota, USA - S1T2_Fd - Sphagnum magellanicum MG | ecosystem: Host-associated > Plants > Peat moss > Unclassified...
GGAAAATTTTGGGGTAAAGAAGAGGTGGAAAAAAAAAAAAATCCGGGCAAGGAGGATGGGATTTTCGTTCATCTGGAAAATGGCCTCAACAGGTGCATTGGTGGCTGCTAATTCACTCCAGCTAGAGAAGAGTGAAGAGAGGCGGCGTTGATCTCTTTTGGCCCCCGCTTCTCTTCTTCTTCGACCGGTCTGTCTTTTTTTCTCATCCAACTACATTTCATCCAAATTTAGATGAGAATTCAAAAACCTTTCGTTTCCCTTCGTGAAAGCGATTACATGGGATGAGATACGCAGACGAAGAGAATCGATAGATGCATATTCCTCGATCGATGCATTAGGGACGGAAAATCGACTACCCTTTCGCTCTCAGTCGTCGACTATAGGTGTTCATCAGCCTCTAATCCGTTGGGCAAGAAGCTGTCGTCGACAACGGTCAGGGACGTTTAGTGCAAAACGTGCCCGTTTTCAGACATTCAAGACGAATTTAAGTAATCAATCATAACTAAAGCTGGTCCAGCTGTTGGGCAAAAACAAAAAATTGAGATTGGCGGGTATGGTCAAATTTTGGATGGGGTCCGGGGGAGGGAGCGGGCCAGGGGGGGGTTCCCATGGCCCCCAATCATCGAGCCTAGAATTGGCCCGGGATTTTGTCTAGAGACTTGGGATCATGGTTTTTTCTTCAATTTTGTGATATCAAAAAAATTGGCAATTTTTTCGCAAAATTAGTCGAATTTACACTTTTGGTTTCTTTTGATTTGTCACAGTGTCATAACTAAATTGCATATGCAACTACTATCACAAACATGATGTTAAATAACTCATTTTCAACAAAAAATTATAAAGTGTTAGATCCAAAGATGTTGAGATAATGTTACATTTATAATACCATAATATTATTACTACCCACAATTGTCATGCTAACAACCATTAGACAATTGACAAAGGACAGTGGAACAACTATAACAATGCCTTTTAGCTCTCAATTGGAATTGAAATGGCGAAACATGTGTGAGACTATGGTACAACTACAACATTACCCAATTAGTACAACTATAAGACTTAAAAGGTTTTATTTCTCAAGCCATCTTGTTTGTGTTGTGTTTTGGTCTTTATCTTGAATCAATATCTAGAATTTTAACTTCTATGTTTACTGTTCATGGACATGATTTTAAGACGCATGTGGCATATCAAAATGAGTCAACAACCAATCACATCCCTAATATGTCTCATGAATAGAGTGAATATCACATTACTAACCTTAGATCTTTGTATTTCTAGGCAATTTTGGCATGCTTCCATTACCAGATTGACTCATGTATCCTCTACCATGTGTTATCATGTGCACATCCACACATTTGTGCAAGATTTGATTTTCATGTAGCAAGTGGCTACCTGGAAGTTTAGTGACAAAAGAAAACCAAAGTTGTCACATTACACCTCACTACTATTTGATCATGCACATCGGTGCATATAAATTTAGTCCCTAAATCCCTAATGGACATTATTTTTCAAGATTGTAAATAGATATTTTAAAATTCCAAATGATAATGCTTGTTGTTCTCCAAGTCACTATTTTTTGAATCATAAAAAATGTGAGCTCAAATTGCTTTGAGGATATCTCTAAAATAAAGTGAAAAAAATCATCCTTCTCCTAATAGACTAGACTTGAAATGTGATTTCAATTTATCTTCAACCCCATCTTTATTTTTGCAAGAGATACAAATGAAAGGGCCTTCCCATAACCTTGAGGTTTGTAAAATAAATAATCGACGTGCACTGATATGCCACCAACTGGTTGAATGTTGTTGTTATAGGTGGCACATATGAATAGCCCATTTCCTACATGCACTAATGACTTTGCACCCAACTTCCACCTAAACAACCCAAGATTGCATTTGAAATCCATTGCAATTGAAAAAAGAGGTGTGGGTCCTTAGAGCTCCCACAAAAAATGCAAGTTTCTTGTCCGTCCATGTCACATGAGGTTTGACTACATAAATGTAGTACTCGATTGCAACAACATAACCTATAATTACCCTTGTAGCCATTAGTAATGGGATTCCAATTCTAGAATTCAATGGGTGTTGAATTTTGTTTCAAGGAGTCTATATGACATGATAGTTCAATGTAGCACTATAAAGAAGTGGTCAAATGTTTCACCCTATAAATATTTGCCACTTTGTGGTGATAGGGTGATACATTACTATGTTCAAATAATCCTTTCAATGTCACACAACCACTAATGACAAACAATTTGTTTGTACTACAACTAATGTAAATGCATCTTTTGCATTTTTCCCATATTTGCAAACCCTCCTTTTATTTTGTTTAGGGATGTAGACCAAAACTACATTGATATGTGGGTTGCATGCATGTGGTGTTTGTTGACACAAAGTCCTTTGCTACATAGGTTCACACTAGCAAGTTGAAATTGTTCCATGACAACAACCTCCAATGAACTATTGGTAATGGAATCATAGACACACACAAGTGGTGACATCAAGGAAATGCATGCTAAGCCAACCACCATCTAAAAGGTAAGCTCTTCATCACCAGAATTGAAGAATGTGGAGGATGGTAAGGCTGGTATCAAGTGCCATCTTTGTGTATGTTTGAGGTTCATTTATTTGAACCCCAAGGTCCTTTCATTCAAACTACACTTGAAATACAAGGAGATTGTAGGAAAAGGTGAAAGAGCACACATAAACACTTCCAACCATAGATAGCCATGCTTCCATTCGGAAGAGTCATTCATGAGCATGCAAAACGTGGCCCTTTTACTCATGGTGTTCAAGAGGAATTTTGGGTGGGAAGGTGCAAGAATTGAAATTTGGCATGGTGGTAACATACAATCCCTTAAAGCAAAGAACTAACATTTGGTCAAATAATATCTCAAGCATTTTTCACTCAAAATGTAGAGGCTAGTTGCTATTGCAAACCTGCCTCCTCCCTGTTCCATTTCCCATGCTCAAATGAATACAAATCCCACTTTTTGAAGAAATTCAGATTACATATGCGAAAGAAAATGTTAAGAGAAAGATGTGATCATGGGGTTGGAAACTGAAAGTATTCACCAAAGATAAACACTACAATTCAAGACTTGTTTTGGAGGATTCAAGTAGGAAAGGAAGGTAGGAGCAAATAAAGAAATCCTACCACATTGTAGAGGATGTTAGGGTTGTTGGAGGGGAAGTCAAATCGGTTTTTTGCACTTCTTGTACCTTAGATCCCCAATCTATTTATTGGTTTCCTCATATGCACAATCTTTTTGTTCACATGCAAATGCGCATCCACATAAGTAATCTATTTGTTGCTACAGGTTGTACACAAGAAGAACCCCAACATTAGAGGCAAAGAGGCAAATTCTAACAAGTAGACTTCTTACTCCACCATTCAACATAGAATCTACTAATACTGATCATAAATTGTGCAAGTGATGTTGTTCAATGTAGTGGTGTGCAAACTCCTTTATACATAAGAAGTCTAATGCATAAATGCAATTGATAGGTCTTTTTAGATAATTAGGTGTTCTCATTGGTTTCTTCATGTCTCAAGATTTGTGTAGGTTAGTGGAGTGTTCTCTAATATGTTACATTATGTACACGTGTGAAAAAAAATCCTTGTTATAAAATCCATTGTACATTTGATGGCATTAATCTGAAACATGATCTTGGGCACATGCAGGAACATGGTGAGAGAATAAGGTGTGCATATTTCTGAAGGTTTGATCAATAATCTAAGTTCTTAGTTGAATGTTGGAAGTAGCAACTTGTTGTGGTGTGAACCTCTGAAGAAAAAACAACCATTGGTAAGCTTGCAAAAAAAAATTTCAAAAGCAAAAGAAGGTATTTATTAATCAATACCTACTCTTAGATAGTACTTTCCATCATGGTTGAATCTCATTGCTAGCACCACTCCCTTAAAGCCTCTAGTTTGCCGCACAATTGTTGCCTACCTTGATGCCACATTTCCCATTCTTGTTGTGGTTCTTAGTTGAAATGGATGTTACTACATTGTTGCAAAGACAAGGTTGGATAATAACAAATTTACAAAATTATTAAAATGGACTTGCAAATATGGCAACTAGTCTTGAAACATTTTGCAATAAGAAACTCATCCTTACTTAGGATGCTTGGATTGAAAATGCAACAAGAACTCCATTCAACAAAACATGCATGATTCACTAGTTATTTAGGTTTAATCAAATACTCCGTGAAGCATCATTCAACATCTGATTGGTGCACAAAAGTAACAACTGTGCAAGATCAAATTTACAACTAAAAATGATGATGGAAATTGATGCATACCTCTAGACTTATCAAACCATGTATTTTGCTTCCAAAACTTATGCTTGGCACATGAAAATGGTGCATTTTCCAACCTTTAACCCTATTTACAAATGTCAAACACCAATAGGAATTTGACAAAAACCTTGACATAATGTCTACTAAAAAGAACTATGTGTTCAACAACCATGAAATATAATTGTTGAAGTTTGATTACATGATCTTTCTACCACATATCTAATGTTTTTACAATTGTTTTGTCAAGTACACATTTGGATGGTTATGTTCCCCATGTTGCAAAGACTTTAAAAGAAAGTTTATTGAAAGAGAAACACATTTAGGTAAATTGAAAAGAGGAAGAACAAGAACCTAGCACTATAGCCATGATAAAATCCCTAATGAAGGATTTGGAAGATGAAGTTAGCTTGAGAAATACCTTGGCAAGTAAGCAAGAGAATCCTTCTAGCATGCAGAACAAGGTTAGAATATTGCAATGATCTAACATAAGGATGGACTCTAACTACTTACATTTGCCTACGAAGTTTGGATCGGAACCAAGAAAATTTGCATTTCAAGGATTCACATGTTGCAAGTAAAGAACGGATTAAGGAGAGTACTTACATGCAAAATAAAATAAGTCTAATGCAAATGACATGTGGTTACCTTTGGGTGAGTTTTTTTTTTTTTTTGGGGGCATAGTACACATATGTCTAGCACTTATGAAAGGGGTGGACAAAGGTTCATTCTAGAGGCTCTTGATCGCAATGCTTCTTTTAATTAAAGAACCAAATTTCTCCTCTATTCTAGATCACCCTACATGTGATTCAATGTAGGCTTGTCTATATAACATCAGTTGTGTGACATTTTGTAAATAAGAGGTTTGTTGCAACAACAACCTCATTAGCAACAAAGCATGTTTGATCAAAAACCTCACATTCTTCAAGCTCAACCACAACCACAACAATATGTTCTCCCTCTCCCTATCGCATGCTTTCTACTCACAACAATCCACCATCACCCCTTCCTATTCATCAACAACAACAAACCTCTATGATGCACAATAATAAACCTTCTTCTTTATCCCAAAAACAATGAAGCAGAAGAATAGTGAAAAAAAACAGCGATAAACAAAATGCCTAAACTATGGAATTAAACTCGAACAACACATTACAACCAAAATGTGAAAAAAATTGAATGTTGAAACATTTAGGATGACCATACGAAAAAACCCCATGTACAAGTTCCTTGAAATTCTTGTCATTGGAATTTATTTTTTAAATAAAAAATAATATGTTGAAAAATCCAACCAATCATGGCCAAGGTTTTTTTTTGTGGTGAATTTTTGCTACTTGGCAACAAAAAAAAAGGGTTCGTGAATCCAACAAAATGATTTTTGAAATTAAAAAAAATAAAATCACCATATCTCAAGAAAAAAAGTTAGAAGTCACCAAATTTAGACAATGTGTTCCATTAGGTGGCTAGAACTAGGCATGATTCCAAAAAAGATCTACTAGTCCACTAGGACAATCACCATTTATTGCTAATTAATGTTGAGGATCGTCACCATTACACCTACTTGAGGAACTTGGAAAAAAAACCCTGATCATGGCCTTTTGGCCCATGCTTTAATGAATTTTGTGCTCACCATTTTAAAAAAACATGTTTAAAACTTTTGAGAAAAAATCATGACAAAAAGTTTGCAGATTAATCATGGTTTTTTGGGCTCATGGTTTAACAAATGTCCAACCCATTTCCAAAAAACATTATTAAAAAAATCTAATTTTGGACCATCAAAATGTTACCAATCATGGTTTGTTTACTCATGGTCGAATGGACTTGCTACTAAACCCACCTTAAATAGGCAACAAATAATTAGACCATGAAACATTATCCATAATACACTTCATATTAATTTTTCGTCCATTTACATTTTCATGGTCTCAAGAATGTAGAAGGATTTTTTTTAATAGAAACTTTCATACTATGCACATAGCAAAATTTGATTTTGTTTTTGGAGATAGTTGCTATTTTGACTATATCACAAAATTGAGGAAAAACAACATTAGGGGTCATGATGAATTCCAACCATGATGAAAGATACAAATGTGGCTATTAAACCCAGATATTTCATCACAAAAATTTCAAGTTATTATTGTATAAATTTTGTACAAAATTCAATTTTCATAGGTTTGTACAAATATCACATGAATTTTATCTTATAATTAATATGAACAATACTTTTATATATTCAATATATTCAATATTCAAATAAATGAAATATTTAAAAAAATGACATACATAAATATTCATATTTAATATTTTAAAATATAACTATACATATTTAAATAAATTAAAATCATATATATATATAATGTTTTGTATATATACATATTTTGTGATATGAAAAGTTTGTGATCTTATTGCAATTTTTACTAATTAGATGGATGCTTCCCAAGGTCAATTTTTTGCAATGAACCATTTTGATCAACCCATCACCTAAAAAAGAAAAAAAAAACCTCAAAACCATGAAAGCTCCCTAAAGTAGAAGGTTCCATTTCAAAATGTGGAGTTCCTTTCCTTTGTCCACTTTTACAAGTTTCAAGAGAATAATTGTGAGCAAGTGATGTGTTATATATGCACCCAAGAGAACAAATTGTTAGAATTAGACCTTCAATGCTACAACTTGAAGTGGGTGAAAAACATGGAGTGAGAATGAAATCCATAGGGGGAAATTCAATGGAGACCACAACACAATTGCATGCTCATGTTTGCTCACCAGATCATATTGGCACATATTGGCTCTACTCTTTTTTGTGTTGTGTAATGGCAGGGCATTACACCCTGTGAACCGAGCACAGTCCTGAGGTCCAGTGTGTAATTCCCTGCAGCGAGGACATTATCAGGTGCATTGATGAAGGCAGGCCAGTCCAGCACCGCATCCTGCTGGTACACTGGGAAATTATGAACTGCAATTTCTCGCATATGGTGCATTTTCACAGAACAGAATGCCTGCCTACAAGGTCATTAAGACAATGTTATTTTGAGCCTGCGGAACACTTCTCACAAGCAAAATACCTGTTCCTAACACTCCTGCATGGCTTTTAATACAGTAAATGCACCAAATAGCATCCTCCATACCATGAATGGTTACCACAAAAGTCCTTTCCAGAGTTTCTTCCTTGATAAATCATGAATATGCATTGTCACTTGGTGTTGGACCTCCACAGAGGAGACTGACTCCAATCCCAACTCTCCCTCTAGTTCCATCAACAGATTGAAATTGATAAGGAATATATATGACACCTAACACAACCTAAAAGTTGAGATTTGAGGAGATAAAAATGTTTCAGTTTGTCTAGCCAAAGCTCTCTTCCCAGGAGCACTCATAACTGAAAACGTACCTATCCCCACTTTTCGTTTCCACAAATTTGACAAAATGTAATTCTACAAGCTCTGCACCACCTTCTATAGCTCTCTATCGAAATGCACATAACACAGCCCAAAATGTGCAAAAACACTACGACATTATACTTCTCTCCAGCACTGACAAATCTAGAAGGCATGACACCAACATTGGTCATCATCTGTGAGCAAAGCACACAACCCAGCTGAGACTTTAGATATACTTACAGACACCAGGTGTTCCAAGTGACTGGAACAGCTGAATATTCAATGCAGTGGAGGACGAGGAGATCGAGGCCTTACAGGTGTCTTTGATGGGCTCACCCTGAACAGCCAACAGATAGGAGTACTGTAAGCTTGAAAAAAGACAAAAACCAATCCAAACAATTGTCAAAGTTGATCTGGAACAGAAACAGAAATCCTCACAAAAATGTGAGCCCTTTGTTGACCAGGATTTGCTCACCTAATTGGAAGTGAGCCCAATATAGCCCCACTGCAATTCAGGGCAGCCATTGCACTTTCAGCCTGCAAAGGAGTAATACAAATTAATATTTCAGAGGGGACACCAATTCCCCTTTTTACCAGCAATTTGGAACAATTGTACTATTTTCTAGTCTGCAGTGAACTGGCAATGGACTGCAACTACCTTTTCATGCTTAAGAACATTGAAAAGGATCTTTAGTAAAAGGCAGATTATCTAGTGTGCGAATGTGGCCACAAACATAGAATTTTGGTGGAATGGCCATCCCATTTCCAAAACAACCCCAAAGGGAACACTTGTTGGAAACTCTTTGACCAGATTCATTCATCCTGCCTCTGACATCATCGGCCATACTAGTTCCTTTGGGGCTATGGTTGATCCATGGACCTCTTCCTGAGTTCCTCTATCTGAGGATTACAAAGAGCATTAAATTGGCTCTACAAAATTGTTAGCCCTGTACACACATGCAACACCTACAAATGTGATGTATCAATTTGCTTACCAAAGTCCTGCAAAACATGCAATAACATCTTTATTGACTGTCCAGATTACTCCTACATCTTAGGGCAACATTATACCTAAAATTACATGAAGTCACACACAAATGTTGTGGGGATGGAGTAATGGGCCATGGCGCAAAAGCAAATCACCCCATAGACCCACCACACAACATAAAGCCTCCTCTCCCACAAACTTATATACAAGTCTACATGTCATGGTTTATAGACATATAGATACATAGATATGTCTATAAACCATGACATGTAGACTCATATCTATGAGATTGTAGAGAAAACTCCACAAGAAGGTAAATATAACATGATGACAGCACACAAATGTGTTTGAGCACTGCAAAGTGAGCCCTACACCATTAGAGGTGACCTGCAAGCATACAGGGCCAAAGATGTGGTACAACTTCTCTAGGTAATATCTCCTGTCACTGTTGTGGAGATTATTAAGTGGCCAACAGATGAGGAGAGCACACCCACCATCACAAACTCTACAAATGCAATCCGTGTAGAATGGTGGTAATCCCCCAATAGTCTTAGTCGTGCAACCTGCACATCCCATCTCCAGGCAGTTTCCAGAAAACTGTCAGAAGGTGTTTGGTTCAGCAAAAAAGGCCTCATTTCATAGTGACGCCTGCATAACCTAAAAAGGAGAAAACCTTTTACGTGCAACAAATGGCAACAGGAATTTCTCAGATGCGGTCAATCAAGAGTATGCCACTCCATGCTAGCTTACCTCACCACACAAAGACTCAAAGAACAGCTTTACATCAGCCTGTGAAACCTGCATCCAAGGCGACAGTTCCTCAGAGAACACCTTCTGGATTATCTGGCATGTGAAACAAAGACATTTCCCTCTTGAGAAGCTGAAATTACTCAGTCTGAACCATCAACCAGCGTGGGATTTGTGTTCCACTTCACCTTCTTGTCAATATTTGTGCAGTATACAGTGCGGGCACATGTCTCCCGATCATCTTCAGTCTGTCAAAACCAACTTGTAAAACATAAACATAGGAGACCACAAGCACGTTACTGAGGCTGTTGTTTAGCATGGAATCTAAATTGATAATTATGAATAAAGCTTGTGTTTTTTGTGTCAGTTCAACATTACTTCATGCTTCAGAGAAAAATAGATTCTGCCAACTTCTTGGCTGAAATCTTGCATACTTGGAAAGGACCCAACCCCAAGATGTTGTTCAATCCATAGTAGCAAGAGTGGCTTTTGGCCGATGAACTTAACATGCTATGTTACAGCTTTCTTGTCAAATACTAGACCATGACAATATAAATTGCATCACATGTGTACAATGTTTGCCACTCAGTATCTGGAGACCCAAATCCCCAGATCAGGAAAGAAAAGGAGGCTCATCTTACACGAGGTAGGAAGGTCGGATTTACTGGCACAATAGCTGTCTTGGAAGGGAGAACACGGACAGGATAGTACCCCAGCATTGTGCCCCCAAGACTCAAAGCTGCACGGGCACCCTCTGATTTATCATGCAGATACACACATCACCACAGGATGAGTGAGAGACAGTTTCAGGGCAAGAAGTTTGAATAAAAGAAAGTTCCTGGATGCAATGGCTTCATCATAACCATTATACTTTTGGAAGGTGACACAGACATTATTACCTTCATCTGTGAACTCAACAAATGCAAACCGTAACACAGAGTTTGGGTCCCCACACACTCGACAATCCACCACCTGAAGCCACAGAATAATGCTATAAGTAAGTCACGTGCAAACCAGAGTGACAAGATTGAATTTTCAAACAGCTTTTCTTGAGCAGTCTAAAAGTTTACCTGGCCACATGTAATGAATAGTGCGGCAAGCTGTTCTTCTGTAACCTTTCACATACAAAACAGCAAGGCAAACATACTTAGTATACACGTTGTCTTTACCAATCTACCAACAAGAAAAACACATCTGTCCAATCCTTGAGAAGCCATTGTGCACACATGAAAACTCCAACCATGGTGCCTTTTGACAGACTTCCCCAGTATGTTCTGCAATTGTAGTTGCAGAGTGGATACCTATGTTGAATAATATCTGCTACACATAAGCAGGCTGTCATTCATTCAAGTGCCAGGATTCATGTGTCCTGATTTCAGCTGGTAAGCTCCATGAAGTCACAGGGAGATGGTTGGTATTCACCCAATGCTTACCTTGTTGCTGCTCTATCTTGCCACCATATATATGTATGGGGACATTGTCCCTTGGGAGAAATTAGAGCAGAGCAGAGACTTGAAGTTGGGCTTCTTCTTAGGGGGCATCCTGAATGACTTTAAAAGCAAGCAAGTTACGTGGAAAGGGTGATGACAGAGACCTGAAGCTCCACAGGGAGAAGAGACAAGGGTAATAAGGACATTCTTACCTGCTGATCTATGTCCGACACATACACCGTTCTTCGAATACTATCTTCACGCTGTGCCCGATTTGTTCGGCTATTGCTGCCTCGCTTCCTACTGCCGCCATTGTTGCCATTCTTTGAATTTACATCAACCAAAGCCCGGCACCCGCCCGCACGCAAGCAATATGGCTGATCAGATAAAGGATCAAAGAACAGAGATAATAGCTCAAAGGAAAAAGAAAGGAGGCGAGCAAAGCATCTGTTGTTACCCGGCGAGAAATTTGCTTGGGAATTGATGCTGCGAGAGCAGCAGCGGAAGACGCATTAGAGTGCGACGGTGGAACAAACTCCTTGGCCAGAGGATTAAGCTTCGTAAGAAGCTCTTCCAGTTCCCGCATACTATCATTACTCACAATGCTACTACCGCCATCCAAGCCTGCCGCTGCTTCATAGTCCAAAGCCTTACTGCTCTCCCGCACCACAACGCCCCCACCATTCACTTGGGGCACTTGTGCTTGCATTTGCTGCTGTTGCTGTTGCGTCTTCTGCTGCGCCCCTTGCTGCTGCTGCTGCTGCTGCTGATCCCGGGGGGTAGCTTTGTCATACAGCTTATCTCCTCCGTTCTGTTGTACTACGTCCACAGAAAGAAGAGGATAGTTTCGTGCAATCGGGAGCATGTTCAACCCCAACCCCATTTCTGCAACAGCCATGGCGTCCCTCCCC
>Ga0116231_10013162_pt1 | contig 11751 bp, 13 predicted proteins | sample S1TSphgellanicum_2_FD_89695 | JGI IMG/M metagenome (GOLD analysis project Ga0116231, IMG submission 89695) | Host-associated microbial communities from peat moss isolated from Minnesota, USA - S1T2_Fd - Sphagnum magellanicum MG | ecosystem: Host-associated > Plants > Peat moss > Unclassified...
CGAGCGAGGCTGAAAGCCCGGCCCAATCCGCCAAAGCCGCGGTTCCGACCACCAGCAGCAGCGCGGTCGCGGTGAACACCTCCGGCGATTTCGCGTAGCCGACCATGCGAAACAGCGGCCGCACCAGCAACCCGCCGCCGACCAGGATGGCGGCGATCACCGCCACCGCCCGCACCAGCTCGACCAACGCGGCATGGCCGGACACGCTATGGCCGGCCAGCAGCGGCACCAATGCCAGCACCGGAATCGCCGCCATGTCCTGAAACAGCAGCACCGCGAAACTATCCCGCCCGGCGGTTGAGGGCAGCAGGTTGCGCTCGGTCAGCATCGGCAGCACGATCGCGGTGGAAGAAAGTGCAAGCCCGATCCCCAGCACAATCGCCGCCGGCCAAAGCGCGCCCGCCAGATGCGCCAGACAGGCAATCAGCAGCGCGGTCGGCAGCATCTGCCCCAGACCCATCCCGAACACCGCCTTGCGCAACACCCATAGCCGGTGCGGCCGCAATTCCAGCCCGATCAGAAACAGCAGCATGGTCACGCCAAGCGCCGCCACCGCGCCGATCTGGCCGACATTGGTGATCAACCCAAAGCCCGACGGCCCGATCACCGCGCCTGCCACCAGATATCCCAGAATACTGCCAAGCCCGAGATAGCGCGAAGCCGGCACCGCAATCGCAATCGCCGCAAGCAGAATGACCAACGTAACGAACATCACCGCTCCATGGGCGTCACGCCGCCACCGCCCCAATTCGTTGGTTTAGCGAAGCTAACCCGCCCTAAATCTGCAGCCCCGATTGCTGCGCCGGCCCGTCATTCGAATGCGCCCCATTCAGCTCCGGCACCAGCCGATGCATCACCAGCAGCAGCAGCAGAACGATCAGCAATACCCCAAACACCCCGCCCAGCACCCGGATTGCGAAGATGATCAACAGCACCGCGACCACAATCAGCACGATCACCTGCAAATTCGGCGGCAACCCGGCCGACGTCATCAACGCGGCCAAGGCCGCATCCACGGTGCCGATCGCCTCCATCACCAGCCCGAACAGGGTGACGATGATGGCGCTAATCGTCTCGATCGCGTGATTCACGCCCGGCCCTCCCAGTCAATTTATGAACTCTTATTCAAACCCAAACCCGCCCGGCAAAATCGCTTCAAAGTGCTGCAGCCGCAATCTCCGCCAACAGCGCCTGCGTCGAAATCTGCCGGCAATAGCCGGAATTATTGGCCAGCGAATTCTCATGCCGCACGCGGCTCTGCGTCGCGCAGGCATCGGTCGGCACCGTCACAAGATATCCCAGGTCACAGGCATCGCGCACCGCGGAATCCACGCATTGATCGGTCAGCGCCCCCACGATGATCAGCTGCTTGATGCCGAGATTGCCGAGAATGTAATGAATATTGGTCGAAATAAAAACCGAGGACGAGGTCTTCGGCAACACGATCTCATCGCCCTGCGGCGCGATTTCTTCCATCACCTGCGCATCGAAGGAATCCTTCGGACAGTACAGGCCGGAGATCTTGTAATCCAGGCTCAAATCGCGGCCATCGCGCGTGTGGCTGGCAATCACCGTATAGATCACCTCGATCTTGGCGGCTCGCGCCGCCGCCTGCAGGCTCTGGATATTCGGGATCGCCCGGACGCGCATCTCGCGAAAAAAATAGCCGTATTTCCGCTCTTTCTCGGCCGCATCCATGCCGGCGTACTCGCCGCCATCCTCCATATTGTAGTTCTGCACATCGATCACCAGCAGCGCGGTCTGCTTGGCCACTACCGGCACGTTTCGATTCAACCCGAAATTTCGCATCCTTCAAATCCCGTTCGTTGTCTCCGCCGCCAGCCTGCCAATGGCCAGCGGCAGCAGCCGCGCCAGACGCCGAGCCCAGTCTGCCTGGCCGGCCGGATCGGCAATCAAATCCTGGCGAATTTCAATTTCCAGATAGTCCAGCCCGGCCCGCTCGGCATGCACCGGCACCCCGTAATCGGTCTCGTCGGAAACCTGATAGGGTAGATTTTCGGCCACCGCCAGATCGCCCTCGTCGCGCAATAACGCCGCCATGAGCATCGACAATCTGGGGTTGCGATTATACAGCACCGCTACCTGCATCCGCCGCTCCACCCCCAGATATACCGGCGTGAAACTATGCATCGCCACATAGATTTTGCCACCCTTCAATGCCGCGATCTGGGCATGATACGGGTCAAAAATCGCCTGCCGCCGCCGTAGCTTCTCATCGTTGCTCAGACCCTGATTGCCCGGGATCGGCGTTGCCTCGCTGATGACGGGAAAGGCGTTGGGCACCTCTGGATCGCGGTTGCAATCGATCACCAGGCGCGAATAGGTCTGAAAAATCGCCGTCGCATCCAGCAGCTTCGCCAAATGCGAGGTGGTGGCGTCAATCCCGATATCCCAGGCGATATGCCGCTCGAGCTCCGCCGCCTGCAGCCCCAGATTGTTCAGCGCCAGCGGGATCCGCCGCCCCGCATGGTCGGCGGTGAACAATATCGGGCTCCCGCCATCGGGGTTCTCAACCCGGAACGGCGGCGGCTCGCCGGGTGCGAGCAGCGCTTGCGGGCTCATTTCCGCCAGATCAGCGGGTTCGGCGCCGGGCTGCGCGGATCATATTCCAGCACCTCACCATTTTCGGCGGAGATGCCGGTCAGCGCCAGAATGAACGCCCAATGGCTCACCAGCAGCGTCGTCGCCTCATCGGCGCGCGCCGCCATCTCGGCCCGGAACCAATCCGCCCGGGCCACCGCCGCCTCGGCGCTCTCGCGTTCATCCGGCCACCAGCGATCCGGCAGGTGGTCGAACTGGTGATGCGGGAAACGCTCGGCCAGCAAATCCCGATGGCTGCCGATATCGCAGGCAAAGGCGAATCGCTCCCGCACCTCGTGCATCACCTCCACCGGCAGCCGCAGCCGCCGCAGCACCGGCTGGGCGGTTTGCAACGCCCGCGTATAGGGCGAGACGATGATCCGGGTAATCGCCTTGTCGGCCAGCAATTCCGCCGCCGCCTCGGCCTGCGCCTGGCCAAGCGGGGTCAGCTCCGGGTCTTCAATCCCCGGGTCCTGATGGGTTTCGGTATAATGCAGGTTGAAAAGACTCTGCCCATGGCGCAGCAGATACATGCAGGCTCCTTAACGTTGAGGCGCGGCCAGTTGCCGGTTTCGGCCGCCCGACGTATGTCGTGGCCTTGGTGTAGAGGCGCTAGGGGGTAGAGTGCAAACCAGTATCTTTCAAAACGGCTCCGGCTTCGGAATCGGCCTGGTCCTGTTCGGCGCCATCGCCCTGTTCCTGGTGCTGCGCCTGCGCAGCGTTCTGGGCAAGCGCGTCGGCTTCGAAAAGCCGCCCGTCCCGCCCGGCCAGATGCCAGGCTTCGGCGCCCCGCCCGCCGGCGCGCCCATCATCGACGGCAAGGCGCTCCCGGCGCAAACCGGCCGGCCGGTGCCCGATCCGCATTCCGCCCTGGGCGAGCGGCTGATGCGCATCGTCAATGCCGACCCGCATTTCGACCCGCCGAAATTCCTCGAAGGGGCCGAGACCGCCTTCCGGGCGATCGTAACCGCGTTTGCCGCCGGCGACCGCGCCACCCTGAAAAATCTGTTGAACGACAATGTCTACCAGACTTTCGATGCCGCCATCGCCGCCCGCGAAGCCGCCGGCGAGCGCCACCGCACCGAAATCAAGAGCATCCTCTCGGCGGTCATCGAGGACGCCGAACTGCTCGGCACCCAGGCCGCGGTGATCGTGCGCTTCACCTCCGATCAGGTGAACGTCACGCTGGACTCCGCCGGCAACCCGGTCACCGGCACCGAAGCGGTGACCGAGCTGGTCGATCTATGGACGTTCGAGCATGTCCTGGGTGGGAAGGATCCCACCTGGCGCCTGGCCGCGGCCCGGAGTGGTTGAGAGCGGACGTCCAGACTTGAAAAAAAGCCTCATCCCGGCGGCCCTGGCCGGCTTGGCCTGCCTGGCCGGCTGCACGCAGGCGCCGCAACTGGTTCCGCAATCCCCCGGCGCGCCGCCACTGCTCGCATTTCCCATCACCGCGCTGCCCGGCTGGAACAGCGATGATACGGCGGCGGCGCTGACCGCCTTCGTGCGCGGCTGCAAGGCCATCACCCTGATGCCGGCCGACCAGTCGCTGGGCGGCATCGGCCTGAGCGCCCAGACCGCCGGCCAGGCCGGACTATGGCAGAATACCTGCGCGGTCGCCGAAAACGTCGCGCCCGGCAACCAGGCCGCCGCCCAGGGCTTCTTCGAAGACTATTTCAACGCCTATCAGATCGACGAGCCGGCGGTGATCACCGGCTATTTCGAACCGGAATATCCCGGCTCCAAAAATCCGGCGCCCGGCTACAACGTGCCGCTCTACGCCAAACCCGCCGACCCCAATCTCGCCAGCATGACGCGGGCCGAAATCGACCAGGGCGGCCTGTACCGCCAGGCCCCGGTCACCGCCTATCTGGCCGATCCGGTGGACGCCTTCATGCTGCAGATCCAGGGTTCCGGGCGCATCCTGCTGCCCGACGGCAACATCCTGCGGGTCGGTTTCGATGGCCAGAACGGCCAGCATTACACCCCGATCGGCCGCATTCTGGTGCAAGCCGGCGACCTGCCGGCCAATGGCGTCAGCTTTCAGACCATCAGCGCCTGGCTGAAGGCCAATCCGGCGCAGGCGCAATCGATCATGGAACAGAATACCCGCTACGTCTTCATGCGCCCGCTCGGGCCGCTGCCGGATGACCAGGGCGCCCCCGGCGCGCTCGGCGTGCCGGTCACCGCCGGCCGCACGCTGGCGGTCGATGAAGCCGACATCCCGCTCGGCACGCCGGTCTTCGTCTCCACCACCGACCCGGTCACCAATGCCCCGCTCGACCGCCTGACCATCGCCCAGGATACCGGCGGCGGCATCCACGGCGCGCGGGCGGCGGATCTGTTTTTCGGCGCCGGGCCGGACGCCGGGGAGATCGCCGGACGCATGCAGCAGCCGGGCAGCCTCTACCTGCTGCTGCCAAAACCCGGACCGACCTATTAATGCCGCCGCGCGTCGCGCTGTTCGTCACTTGCCTGGTGGACCTGCACCGCCCCAGCGTTGGCTTCGCCGCGATCGCCCTGCTGGAAGCCGCCGGCTGCACGGTGGAAGTGCCGCGCAGCCAGACCTGCTGCGGCCAGCCCGCCTATAATGCCGGCGACCGCGCCGGCACCCGGGAAATCGCCACCGGTATCCTCACCGCCTTCGCCGCCTATGACTACGTGGTCGTCCCGTCGGGCTCATGTGCGGGCATGCTGAGCAGACATCTGCCGCAGCTCTTCGAAGACGACCCGAACCTGCGCGCCAAGGCCGAGGCCCTGGCCGCAAAAACCTTCGAGCTCACCGCCTTCCTGCATGACGTCATGGATTACACCCCGGCGCCGCCGCCGCTGCACCTCACCGCCACCTACCACGATGCCTGCGCCGGCCTGCGCGAGCTCGGGGTCAAATCGCAGCCCCGCGCGCTGCTCGCCGCCATCCCCGGCCTCCGCCTGACCGAAATGACCGAGCCGGAGCTCTGCTGCGGCTTCGGCGGCACGTTCTGCGTCAAATATCCGGAAATCTCGACCCGCATGGTCTCTGATAAAACCGCCGACATTAACACAACCCGGGCGGAGCTGCTGCTGGCCGGCGATCTCGGCTGCCTGCTCAACATGGCGGGAAGATTGTCGCGCCAGGGTGCGACCATCCAGGTCCGCCATGTCGCCGAAGTGCTGGCGGGCAGCACCGCCCGCACGCCGCCGATCGGCGCGGCCGCCGGCATCCAGCCCAACCGCTTGCCGGACCCACGGCAAACAGGTTAAGCCTCGTCATCATGGCGAAGCTTGCATGACGTCGATTTTTTGCGAAGGCTCGCTTGGCGCCGGGGGCGCAGTTCGTTGAGTCAAGCCGAAACGACCGACGCGAAATCGCGCCTGCGCTTTGGCGCATTGATCGGCGTGCTCGGCGTCGTCTATGGCGATATCGGCACCAGCCCGCTCTACGCCTTGCAAGCCTCGCTCGGCTATTTCCAGAAATCCGGCCTGCAATATGCCGATATTTTCGGTGTTCTGTCGCTGATTTTTTGGGCATTGATAATCACCGTCACCCTGAAATACGTCACCTTCGTCATGCGCGCCGATAATCACGGCGAAGGCGGTATCCTGGCGCTGATGACGCTGGCGCAGCGGGTGGCAAAATCCGGCCGGACGCGCCAGCTGCTGGGGACCGTTGGCGTGATCGGCGCCGGCCTGTTTTTTGGCGACGGCGTCATCACCCCCGCCATCTCGGTGCTGTCCGCGGTAGCCGGCCTGGAGATTGTTTCACCCGACCTCGGCCCTGCCGTCGTGCCGATCTCGCTGGTCGTGATCATTTTGCTGTTTTTGGTGCAGCGGCGCGGCACCGGCTCGATGGGACGGGCCTTTGGCCCGATCATGACGGTCTGGTTTCTGACGATTGGCGTGATGGGATTGATCCAGATCCTGCATCATCCCTTCGTGCTGAAAGCGTTGATCCCCAGCTACGGCGTGGCGTTCATCATTCAACATGGGTTCCTCGCCTTCATCGTGCTTGGCGCCGTGGTTCTGGCGGTTACCGGCGCCGAGGCTCTATACGCCGATATGAGCCATTTTGGCCGGCGTCCGATCCGGGTCGCCTGGACCTATTTCGTGCTGCCATGTCTGCTGTTGAATTATTTCGGCCAGGGTGCGCTGGTCATCAGCACGCCTTCCGCAATTGATAATCCGTTCTACGAATGTTTTCCGCGCGCGCTGCAATTGCCGCTGGTGGTACTCTCCACTCTGGCCACCATCATCGCCAGCCAGGCGGTGATCACCGGCGCCTATTCGATGGCCCGGCAATGCATTCAGCTCGGATTATTTCCGCGCATGGAGGTGCGGCACACCAGCGAGACCGAAGAGGGCCAGATCTACGTGCCGCAGATCAACTACATGCTGGCCGTCGGTGTCGTATTACTGGTCCTCGCCTTCAAGACCAGCGATGCGCTGGCCTCGGCCTACGGCATCGCCGTAACCGGTACGTTTTTATGCACCAATGTTCTGGCGATGGTGGTATTCCGGCGGCAGTTCAACTGGTCGCGGCCCCTGGCGATCGCCGTATTCGCCACCTTCGGGGTCGTCGATTTTGCCTTTTTCTCTTCCAATACCCTGAAGATTTTCGAAGGCGGGTGGATCCCCCTGGCGATCGGCCTCACCATCGTGCTCACCATGACCACCTGGCAGCGCGGCCGCGGGCTGATTTTGGCGCGGTGGCAGCAGGATAGCCTGCCGCTCGCCTCCTTCCTCGCCCGGCTGCCGCAATCGCGCATCATCCGGGTTCCCGGCACCGCGGTATTCCTGACCGGCAATCTCGAATTCGTCCCGAACGCCTTGCTGCACAACCTCAAACACAACAAGGTGCTGCACGAACAGGTGTTCTTCGTGAACGTCCGCACGCTCGACTTCCCGCAGGCCCGCCCCGACGCGCGGGCAACCGCCGAGGAAGTCGCCCCCGGGGTGTACAAAGTCTCCCTATGCTACGGCTTCATGGAAAGCCCGAACGTGCCGAAAGCCCTGGAGAGCCTGTCGGCGCAAGGCATCGAATTCAAGCCGATGCAAACCAGCTATTTCCTGGGCCGCGAAACGGTGGTCGCCGCTTCGCTGCCGAAACTTCGTTTCATCCGCCGCTGGATGTTCCTGTTCATGGCGCGCAACGCGGTCTCGGCCACCGAATTCTTCCGCATCCCCAGCGACCGCGTGGTCGAACTCGGCGTCCGCATCGCCATCTAGCCGATGGGCAACTACAACGAATTCGCCGGCCAGAACCTCGACCGCCTCGCCGCCATCAGCGACGGCATTTTCGGCGTCGGCATGACCCTGCTGGTGCTGGACATGCGCGTCCCGGCCATCAACCTGATCCATAGCGACGCCGATCTCGGCCGCAACCTGCTGGCACTCGCCCCTCACCTCGCCGTCTACGTCATGAGCTTCCTGACCCTCGGCATCTTCTGGGTCGGCCAGCAAACCCAGCTCAATCTTCTCACCCGCTCCGACCGTAACCTTGCCTGGCTGCACTTGGGTTTTCTGTTCTGCGTTACGCTGATGCCGTTCTCAACCGAGCTGATCGGCACCTTCATCCAATACCGCCTCGCTTTACTCATCTATTGGGGCAACATTCTGCTGCTCGGCGTCGCGCTGCTCTGCACCTGGCGCTACGCCTTGCACGCCCAGCTGGTCGACAAGGACCTGCCGATCGTCACCCACCGCGGCGTCGAACGCCGCATCATCCTCGCCCAGTTCCTCTACGCGCTCGGCGCCGCGCTCTGCATCATCAACACCTATTGGAGCCTCGGCTTCATCGTCCTGGTGCAACTAAATTACGTCATCGCCCCCAAGCTCGGCATCCTGCGAAAACTCTAAGCCAAGGAACGTAGGGCGGAAAAGCGCAGCGCATTCCGCCATCCTCCGCAACATTGCCGCCACGCGACCCACCCGCATTTGCATCGCCCCGGGCACCAGCTTATCCTGGCCCCAGCGCAAATGCGCCCGATGACCCGCGTACATCGCATTCAACAGCAGCTTGCCGGCGCCAAAGCGCGCAAGAAGAAGCCTGTTGATCGCAGCACGGGAATTGGTTCCGACAAACGGCCAAAAGGGGGGGGAGGCAAACCATGCTCAGCTTGCAGGAACTGAACGACGAACGCGATATCAGAAGCGTCTACCACACCTATTGCGACATCATCGATGCCAAGGCGTTTGACCGCCTCACCGAGGTCTTCACCGAGGACGCGACCCAGGATTATGGCTCATCCCTGGGCGCCGCCGGCATCATGAAAGGCACAGCACCGCTGATCGCCGGCGCGTATAAACATATGGGCGAGGGCTCCAACTGCGGCGCCACCCATCACAATGTCGGCAATTTCCGCATCGCGCTCGCGGGCGGCACGGCAAAGGCCAAGGTCCACTACTACGCCGTCCATCGCGGCGCCGGCAGTTTGGCCGGAACCCTCTATTCGATGTGGGGCGAATATCAGGACGACCTGCGCCGCACCCCCGCCGGCTGGCGCGTCACCAACCGCCTCTATCTCTCGATGCTGACCGAGGGCGAGTGCTGCACCTACACACCCGGCTGACCTGTGGCCGATGTGCAGTCCCGAAGCCGCGCATTTTCGATCAATCCGCCCAGCCCATGGCAAACGCAATTTGCACCGCCTGGCTAAATATCGCTGAGCATCGTCAGCAACATCAGCTTGATGCGCCGGATATGGCGGTCGGCATTGCGGACTTCAGCCTCCAGAACTTTCTCGATGGTCAGTCCCGTCAGGAAGCAATGAATAAATATCAGACATTCCTGGATCTGATCGTCACCCAGCGCCGCGTCATCAAAGATCGAGCGGATGGTTTCGATATGTTCGCGCGCGCTCTGCTCGAACATCGACGTCGGCACATTGCGGCCCTCCGCGGCATTTCTGCCGGCGAGCAATATCTCCAAGGCCGCCAGGTAGAGATCGTCCTGATAATGCTGCCACATCAGATCGACGAACAGGCTGACCCGATCCGCCATTGATCCCTGCCGGAGTTTCGGATCATCCATCAATTGCGTGAATTTTTCGTGTGAAATCGCCATCACGGTAGTGAGGATGTCGTCCTTCGACCCGAAGTGATGCTGCGCAGCACCCCAGGTGATGCCGGCGCGCTCCGCGATCCTGGCCGCACTCGCCGCCGACAACCCGCCTTCCCTGATCAGTGAAATCGCCGATTGCAGGATCTTGTCGCGGGTATTCCTCGACTTGAGCGCCTGGCCGCCCAGCATCGCGCGATCCTCGTCGCGGCGCACGCTACCTCCCATTCAGGTGATCGGGCAGAGCGGATGGATCACGCTGCGCCATCCTCATGCACGATGGTGATGGCGCCGTTCGGACAATACGCCCCGGCATTCTCCGCCTTGTCGATCAGCTCGGGCGGCTGCACCGCGTTGATCAGCTCAGCCTGCGGATATGCCATGCCGTTCTCGACGATCCGGAACAATTCCGGCGCCTCGGCGGCACAAACGCCATGGCCCTGGCACAGCCCCTTATCGATGACGATGCGATACTTAGCCATCGGCATGAACCCGCCGCTTGTAGCGCAGCCGGCACGGATCGCTCGGGCGCAGGATCAGATTCGGCATGACCTCCTGGTAGTCCGCCGCCGGCTGCGACAGTTCGAAATCATACCGGCGCAGCAGCGCGGCAAAAATCGCCCGCACCTGCAGCAGCGCAAAGGCGTTGCCGATGCATTTATGCCTGCCGCCACCGAATTCGATCGCCGCGAAGACGTTTTTCGGGGCCGCCCGCTTCGGGTCGAAAACCTCCGGATTCGGGAAAAACTCAGGCAGCCTGTGCGCCACATGCGGACACAGCATGACATTCTTGCCGGCATCGACCGTGTAGCCCTTATAGGTAAACGGTTTCAGCACGCGGCGCGAAATGACGTTGAGCGGCGGATGCAGCCGCAACGATTCCCGCACGAACCCCTCCAGCATCGGCACCTCGCGAAGCGCGCTGATGCTAAGCTCCGTCTGCCTGGCGTAGAGCCCGTCGATCTCGGCATGCAGCTCGGGAAAATATTGCGGATTGCGCGCCATCTCCACCAGCGTCCAGGTCGCGGTGTTGGAGCTGGTATGGTGGCCGGCGAACATGAACCAGATCACCATGCCGGTGATCTCATGGTCGGTCAGCCTGCTGCCATCCTCATATTGCGAGTCCATGTAGACCTGCAGCATATCATTGGTGACGATGCCGCGCGCGCGGCGCGAGCGCACGGTCTCGGCCACCAGCTCCTGCAGCCGCGCGCGCGCCAGGTTACGCTTGCGGTAGGTCTCCTTGGCCCGGTAGGGGTCACGCAACGCCCCGGGATCGAGGCCGCGATCGAGGTCGCCATACAGCGCCGCGAATTCATCCGTCAGCTGGTAACGCAGCTCCGATCCCAGCAGGCAATGGGTCGAGGTCTTCAGCGTCAAATCGGTGAACGCCTCGTAGAAATCCTTCTCCCCCGCATCGCCCCAATCGGCGATGAATGCTTCCACTTCCTTGGCGACCAGCGCTGCGTAGTTGACCATCTTCTCAAAGCGCAGGCCCTGATGCTGCATGCGCAATTGCTGCCGCTCGATATCCGGCGGCGCGCCGTACTGCACGCCTTCGCCGAATACCGGCACCATCATCTGGTAGGCCGCGGCGGCGTTCAACTGGTCCTCGGGCGCGCGGAAGAAGGCTTCATGCGCCTGCGGACCCACCATCAAAACGGTGCGCAGCCCGGCCAGGTCGAACTCCGCAAGCTCGCCGCATTCCTGATAGGCGCGCAGCATGAATTCCAGCGGCGTGTCGCAAAATTCATCGAAATGCCCGCCCTCGCTCTTGCCGCCGCTGACGAAAGGGATCGGTGTTGAATGCTGCAAAGTCTCAGTCTCGATACTTGTCATGATCGTCTCTCCCTTGCCCCGCTTTGCCGGCTATTTCGCGGCGACCATCTGATGCGTCCAACCTTAGGCAGCAAAATACATCAAAAACATTTCAGATGCAATGTTTTCAAGTCAAAGGCCCCAAATCTGTTCTGACTTCCGTATCCATAGCCGGTCGAACCAGTCAAAACATTTAAACTGAAATTTTATGTCCGATCGGATGGACGAGCGACGCGTTGCCCATCGACCCGCGATTTTCCCAGGCCGCGAGCGGAATTTCGCTAAATGCGCTGGCG
>Ga0116231_10013163_pt1 | contig 11750 bp, 12 predicted proteins | sample S1TSphgellanicum_2_FD_89695 | JGI IMG/M metagenome (GOLD analysis project Ga0116231, IMG submission 89695) | Host-associated microbial communities from peat moss isolated from Minnesota, USA - S1T2_Fd - Sphagnum magellanicum MG | ecosystem: Host-associated > Plants > Peat moss > Unclassified...
ATCCATGTGAAGTGCAGGCAATTTGAGTTACACAAGGGCAACAACCTATTTGCTGTGTTACATAATTCTTATGTAAATATTAGTGTGAAATTAAGTTCACAAAATTGAACCTAGCTTGGATTTAATGGTACAAAATAACATATATTTAAAAATATTACATAAACTTCTCCAACATAAAATTTGCACAAAGCTAACTATTATGCTCTTGTTTAAAGTTTTTCTTTTTCTTTTTCAATATTGTGGTTTTGAAACTTTGGCAAAATTTCCCATATGTTGAGGATTTTTAATCCTTAATTTACACATAGAAATGAAAATTTTGAACTTTTTCCAAATTTATTGGAACCACATTGTGGATATTCACCAAAAACACTCAAGTTGGGACTTTTGCTCAACTTTTGATGAATATTTTCATTCAACTTTTTGACATTAAATATTGATATATAGTCCTATTAATTATATCCACATGATTTCAAAAGAAATCCACATGCCCCAAAATGACATTGTTTTGCAAGTTTCCATATAATGGGTAGCCAACATTATAGGGTTTGATCCAACATTATTAATTAATTAAACATTTATATTTATTACTTTATCAAAATATTTGGTCATACAACTTGGAAATGTTATAATTTATATTAAATCACATTTAGTGGATTGAAAAAACCTTTCAAAAATAAGATGGAAATTTATTATTCATAGTAATATTTAATAAAAATTATGATATCAAAATTATGTACAAATTAGTAATTATGAAATTTACATAAAAATTAAATTTTTTTACATAATATTATTTTTAGATAAATTACTTATTATATTTTGAGTTTAAATTAAATATTAAATTAAATATTAAAAATATACACCATTTATTGACTCATTATATGTTTAAAAGGTAAGGAAATATAATATTTAATTTTACATTTTAAAAATTTCTTTAAAAAATCCATCTTGATTTTAAATATGTTTATTTACAAATCATTTTGTGATTTTTTTTTTTCAAGACATCATTGTTGTTCAAATGTATGAAATAATGATTATTCAAATGCAGTTTTTATCAAATAAATTGACATATTTTTAATAAAAGTTATAGATGTGTACATCTTGGAATTTTTTAAATTTTTTTTCATTTGGACAAAGTATGAAAAAAAATTTGGTTTAAGTTGGCTACCTTTGTATGGGACAAATGATAATGTGGGATAATGTTGTAATGTTACCCTTTCATTAAATTTATTCCATATCCTTTGTCAATAAGTTCAATTTTGTAAACTATATAAATAGATGAGAGAATATTGGTCTACACATAATACATGCACTAATTAGATTCAAAATGCAAATATTACTTGTGATGAGCCAATAAAAAAGGATCTTACTTACCTACTTACTTAACCATATTTATTTACATATGTGTACGTACCTACTTAAACTTTTAAGCTACCTAGGCTTAAACTACTTATTTTAATTAGCCTAGTTTTGGAAGCTAACCTAAGTTGTTTAAAGTTTTAAAATAGGTTAGGTTGATAAGTTATGTTCATAAATAGGTAGTTAGATTATCAACCTGGTTTTAGTATGTCTTTAATACATGTTTACATGTCATAAATCAATAAATACCTAATATTAAATTATATTTTCCAATTGTAGTAATAAAAGTCACATGATTAATGGCATGAATTATTATGACCATAATCATTACTAGTGGCATAAGCCACCCATTTGATTTCACTACATATCTACGTAGTAATTTGTGACCTACATTATTAGAGACACGATAAAATGTGAAATAATGCCATGTTTTAGCATATTGTTTATTATCTTTGATATCCAAAACCCATTAATTTCTTCAATTGCCACATCCTTGTTATTAAGCTTTTTAACATTATCATTATCATTCACAAGGCCTTAATAATGTGCTACAAACTAGATTACATTCATTGTAAGTATCCAAAAGCTCTCAACAAATCCCAAAACAGACCTTAAATTCAATAATGCACAAACAAATCTAACAAGCTTTAAAGCTTTTGAAATGGGCATTGAAAAAGAACCATGGGTTATCCAAATCCAATATGAACAATGACAATTCAAAGCAAGAGCAAGTAGGCACACAAATTCTATGTTTTAGTGGTGGGAAATTTGAACAAAAAGTTCGACACATGCTCAAGGCACTATTTGTTGAAGGAAGTACAACAACAAATGCTTTAACCTTGCATGTGAACAATCAAATGCACAAACTACATCTAAGTGAGAAGCAACAAGAATAGTACACACAATAGAAAAAATCAAACATTAAAAGGTAGGGGAAATGAGCATTTTCAATTTCAAAACTTGACCAATAGGATTTCAAATAATATGTTTTGTGCCATGTGGCTAGGGAGTCTTGAACTATTTGGTCCTATGGTTCTTGGGATACTTTGAACATAATTGTACCCATCACCAAAATTGACTAATATATTCATGGACTATTGCCACTTGAGCAACACCACAAAATTGACAAAAAAAAACATTAATAATGATGTAGGTATCTTTTATGCATAATTTACAAAACTAAAAAGTTTATGGATTTGTAAAGTGAACTCATGGACTTTCACCCCTTGATAACAACATTTTGTATGGACTTCAACAAGATTTTGTATGGATTTTGTAGGGATTTCATAGTAAATAGTTGATGATGATATATGGTATACAAATATAACTTAATCATATAATAAATATACAAATCATGTCCTCTTAAAATTGGATCCAAATCTTTTTAATAATATGTCAAAATGATCTTGGATTGATTTCGTAAACTCTATGCCCTTCTTTCCATTCAATTCTTCCAACATTTGCAAAAAATTTGGCATTCTTGGTCTTTTCTTTGGGTCTTCCTACAAGAAACAAATGTCATGAAAGTTAATGTTTAATTATTAATTGTTATACATTGCAAAACTATGACAAAACATGTTCCAATAAATGGGACCACATATTCATGTTTCAATATTCAATGACAAAATTTGAACATATCTTTCAAAAACAAACGTTGAAAGCAACCTATATTTTATTCAACAACATCATTTATTGACATTGAAAATATGATATTTGTTGACTATATATATCAAACATGAAATTGGTCCAAAAGAATTCCAAGTGAATTTTTTTTTTGAATGTACCATTTACATGTGTAAGCCTTTTTAGGAAGTTTTACATGTTCATCGAGTAATCCAATTTTATTAATTTCAAATTGTTTTTAGCATTCCATTAACCCATGATTTTAGGTTTTTGAAATTCACTTTAACCTAGATTGAATGATAAACATAAAAGATTTGGCATGAAGATTACCTGGATGCATTTAATAGAAATTTGCAAAATTAATTTGGCTTCATTGTTATCAAACCCCACAATTGAATTTTTGATTATAACATTGAAAATTTGTTGAAATCCATCTTCTTTCACATGAATCTTTTGTGCCCATTGTATAAATTTGCGAATTTTAACCTTGTCCAAAGTGAATTGTGATCCTTTCATAAGTTCAATCAATAATACTCCAAAGCTATACACATCACACTTTGGCGACACATGCCTTTGTTTTGATTGTGGTAAAATCTCTGGTGCCATATATCCGATTGTTCCTGGTGTGGAAGTTGAAGTTAGTGCAATATTCTGAATTTTAATTTCCAAACAACATATAATCAATCATTTCAATGGGTTTTGCAGCACTGAATATACATCTTGAAATTCATAAAATTCACAGTAAAAGTAATGCAATACCAATAAGAAATTTTAATTTATTTTCAATCATAAAAATTTCAAAACTTGAATCAATATTTGTGTAGATATAATGTGTATGCACATAATTAATCAAAGAGAAAAAATGGGAAGGCACATACCACATTTTCATTGATGCCTCTTAGAATTTTGGCCAACCCAAAATCAGCCAATTTTGGGGTGCAATCCTTATCCAAAAGGATGTTCCCTGGTTTGATGTCAAGATGAATAATGGTTGGATTACATTTGTGATGTAAGTACGCCAATCCTTGAGCAACTCCTATAATTATGGACATTCGTTTGTTCCAATTCAAAAGCTTGTCACGTTTGAGCCATTTATCAAAAGATTTATTTGACATGTATTCATACACCAACATGTGGTCTAACCCTTGAATACAATAGCCCAAAAGTTGAACCAAATTGATATGTTGAGTTAACCCCAAAATGCACACTTCTGATCTGAAAGATTTTTTTGCGCCTTCATTATGGAAACCATTCTAATTTAAAACTTTAATCGCAACCTTTATGCCTTTCCAACGACTTTCATACACTTTTCCATATAATCCTTCCCCCAAAAATTTCCAAGACTTCAATTCATCATATGCGAAAACTTGAATATTTGAATTGCATTGCAAGGATTCTATCATAGGTTGGTATTCAGTCAACATCCATTTCAACCAATTTTGAGTTTGTAATATCAAATGATTATTTGGTTCAAGAACATGAACCTTTTCCATAGTTTCTAGTGCGATTTGATAGTTCTTCAAACTCCAATTTGTGTAGGCATGAATTATTAAAGTGAATGCATTGTTTGGTTCAAGAACATCGGCCTTGTCAAGGTCCTCCAAGGCTCCTTGATAATCTTCCAACATTTGTTTGACATCTCCACGTCTTCACAAAGTGAATGCATTGTTTGGTTCAAGAACATTAGCCTTGTTAAGGTCCTCCAAGGCTCCTTGATAATCCTTCAAAATCCTTTTGACATCTCCACGACTTCGCAAAGTGAATGCATTGTTTGGTTCAAGAACATTAGCCCTGTCAAGGTCTTCCAAGGCTCCTTGATAGTCCTCCAACAACCTTTTGACATCTCCACGGCTTCGCAAAGTGACTGCATTGTTTGGTTCAATAACATCAGCCTTGTCAAGGTCTTTCAAGGCTCCCTGATAGTCCTCCAACATCCTTTTGACATCTTCACGACTTCGCAAAGTGATTACATTATTTGGTTCAAGAATATTAACATTGTCAAGGTCTTCCAAGGTTCCTTGATAATCTTTCAAAATCCTTTTAACATCTACATGATTTTGCAAAGTGAATACATTGTTTAGTTCAAGAACATTAGCCTTGTCAAGGTCCTCCAAGGCTCCTTGATAGTCCTCCAACATTCGTTTAACATCTCCACACTTTCGCAAAGTGAATGCAATGTTTGGTTCAAGAACATTAGCCTTGTCAAGGTCTTCCAAGGCTCTTTGATAGTCCTTCAAAATCCTTTTGACATTTCCACGACTTTGCAAAGTGAATGCATTGTTTGGTTCCAAAACATTAGCCTTGTCAAGGTCCTCTAAGGCTCCTTGATAATCCTTCAAAATCTTTTTGACATCTCCATGACTTTGCAAAGTGAATGCATTATTTGGTTCAAGAACATTAGCCTTGTCAAGGTCCTCTAAGGCTCCTTGATAGTCTTGCAACTTTCGTTTGACATCTCCACACTTTTGCAAAGTGACTACATTGTTTGGTTCAAAAACATTAGTTTTGTCAAGGTCTTCCAAGGCTCCTTGATAGTCCTTCAAAATCCTTTTGACATCTCCATAATTTCGCAAAGTGAATGCATTATTTGGTTCAAGAACATTAGCCTTGTCAAGGTCCTTCAAGGCTCTTTGACAATCTTTCAACTTTTATTTGACATCTCCATGACTTCGCAAAATGAACACATTGTTTGGTTCAAAAACATCAACCTTGTCAAGGTCCTCCAAGGTTCCTTGATAATCCTTCAAAATCCTTTTGACATCTGCATAATTTCGCATAGTAAATGCATTGTTTGGTCTAGAAACATTAGTCTTGTCAAAGTCCTTAAAGCTTCTTGATAGTCCTTTAACATCCTTTTGACATCTACACAACTTTGCAAAATGAATATGTTGTTTGGTTAAAACAAATTAGCCTTGTTAAGGTTTTCCGAAGCTTTTTGATAGTCTTTCAACATTTTTTTGACATCTTCATGACTTCGCAAAATGAATGTGTTGTTTGGTTCAAAAAAATCAGCCTTCTCAAGATCTTATAAGGCTAGTTCAATCTTTCAACATGCTTTTGGCATCTCCATGGTTTTGCAAAGTGAATGCATTGTTTGGTTCAAGAAAATCAGCCTTGTCAAGGTCCTTCAAGGTTCCTTAATAGTCGCTTAACATCCTTTTGACATTTCCACGCCTTTGCAAAATGATTGCATTGTTTGATTCAAGAACATCAACGTTGTTAAGGCCTTGTAAGGTTTCTTCATAGTCATCCAATACCTTTTTGACATTTCACAACTTTGCAAAGTGATTGCATTGTTGGATTCAAGAACATGAATGTTATCAATGTCCTACAAACCTCTTCGATAGTCATCCAATATGCTTTTGAATGAATTTCATGACTTTTCATTGTTGCAAAACTATTTGGAATATCGTAGTGCCACGAAAGGTTCAGGCGGGCTATAACGATCAATTTAATTAATCTTGAGGAATTTTTTTGGAAAAGGTCCATCAGTGCTGCAAGAAATGCATTGTTTTCAAGGGAAAGGTCTAGTAATCTACCAAAAAGGTCCATTACAAGTCCAAGCCAATTTCCAATTTTTTTTGTTTTGATGTTGCAAGCACACATGTGCAACATTCTGAGCATACAGGCATTTATCTGCACTCTGCATTGATTTGCATTGCACGGCAAGGAAGAACCTGTGCACAAGTCACAGCTTGCGGAATGGCGTCGTGATGACATTCTTGTTACATTTGCCTCACAAAAAATGACACTGATCGTAACAACTCCAGACCACTAGGTGCATTGCACCATGCTGAACTCAGTCCTTGAACTGCACATACATGTTACTCCAATCAAAGACATCCGGCAAAGGTTCCAAGTCGAAAGCAACGTTCAGTGCCTCACTTGCACACAATGCACCACCCTCATACAAGCCTGGATGATTGTTCCCTACCATCATGAATTCCTGAATGTTCTGGACCAGCCAAAATGAAGCTTTGACACAGCGAGTGAAGAACTACTGGCAGATCAATGACCCTTGTGAGAAATCTACAATAGCCAAACCTGCCTGAATGCTGGCCAATGCTGCAGTGCGAACATTGTCATCAAGCTTGAGAACAGGGGAGGAAAGAAAGGCAATCAAAGTTGACCATGCCTCGACACTACCCTCATAAGAAGTGACAGCATCTCTCAAAGCTTCACGCACCATCTGAGCCTGTGCTTCTCCCTCTTCTGACTGCACACTATCCATCCCGCCAACATCGCCGACCTCTTTTTCTCCAAAGTAACCACCATCATCCACTTGCATTACATCATCATCACCCTCCCCATCTTGAGCAGAATCAAAATGCCCTGGATCTTCCATTGCCACCTTGCCACCCTCCACATTATCCACTGGGGCATTTTCATCCAAAGCCAGCAAGCTATCTGTAGTTGCCTCAGCAGTTGCAGCTGCTACTCGGACTGCATACGCCTCCATCCCTGCCTGCAACACCTCGCTCTGCAATGCCAACTGCTCATCAATCTGCAGGTATTCTTTGGCAGCAGTGGCTTGCGCAACAACATCCTGAATGGATGCTGTTGCTGCCGCTACTGACGAGGATGCCCCAACAACCTTTGCGGTTGCCCTCGCAGCCAGCTACGCCAAAGGAACAAGATCATCTTCGTCAGGCTCATAATCGAAACCTTTAGAAAACAGCTGCTGCTCATCCTCATCACCAATCTCCGCATCATATCCTTGCGGGACCCTCCACAACTTGCTTGCATCACGCATCTTGCCAGCGGCTCGCTGCACTTGCCTATCAAAAGCAGCATGCAACCCTGTAATCTGCCAAACCTTTTTCACAATGGATGCATCTCCATTCAAGCGCTCCCACGACGACAACAACTAGCCAACCGAAAGATCACGCATGACACCCATAGCTGTGCCCACCTTTACTTCACCAACAACATGGCCCTACAGTTGCTACCCCACATCTTGAGCGTGGTATGTGGTATGCAGTCTTGATAGCAGCCTTAAAGGGGCGATTCAAGCCTGTGTCCGCAAGCTGCAACTTACTGATGGTTCCCCCTGGCACAAACAAGATGATCAAGTGGGGATACTCCTCCTTCATCCACGACAGGAACTCTTCACTCTTATGCACAGACCAGTAGTCTATGAGCAGGACTGCCTTTTGATCAACTGGCAGCTGGCCATTACTGGCCTTGATCACGTTCCTGACATACGGGTCAATCATTCCAATGATATATTTGAGCATGCTGCCTTGACTAGACCAATGAGTGGGTGTCTGAGCAAACACAAAGCCTTTGGCAGCTGTAGTTGCGCGACATAGCACGTTGGGCAAAGCTCTCAAACTGCCCTCTACCCCACCATAGATGACTTGCAAGGGCAGCATTTTGCCACTTGCAGCTGACGCAAGCACAACAGTGTAGCCTCGCTTGTCATCGCCATTTGCCACGCTGACATCCAGAGAATTCTTAGTGTGATAGGTGCGAGCATTGCCGGCCGACACAAGCTGCATCCCTGTCTGATCCCAATTGATGACCTGCATGCGAAGGAAAGGGAGAAGAAATTTCGTGAGGCAAACTTTCTTCAACCAAACATGCGAAACAACGATTCAAAGCATCGTACTAACACTGACATCTATGCACTACGGGGTGGTGCAAGGCATTCTTGCTCCCACCAGGAAGTTGAAATTCTGTGCAAAGCAATGCAATGATATCCCATGTACTGTAGGCAGTTGAGGCGGTGACCATGCGCAAATCTTGGCACAACCAGATAAGAAGTCAAAAGCTGGCAGTGTAATGCAAATATAAATCAACACATGGATGCACATTGTTCTGTAGTTTCACACAGCTTACCAGCTCTGGTGGGATGCCCTCACGATCCACAATGTTGGCTAGGTGGTGTTTTAGCGTGTCTCCCTGCTCCTGCCAGTCCTTTGGCAGATTCTGCGCTGCTGTGGTGGCCTTCCTATAGCTCTAGCCCATCTCCTAACTGGCAAACTTACGACACCATTGCCGGCTGACACTGAAAGTGGTGCCGTTGTCAAACACAACCCCTGCTGTTGTTGCTACTACCCCAAACACCAGCAGCACACCAATGGTCAGGCTGCGGATGATGCTAGAGTTGATGGCTGCATCGCTCTTGCGCTAGTCCTATAACAGTGTCTTGAGGGCCCCTTTTGCTGTGCCCATGTCCTGCTTCTCCAGCATAGGCTTGCGCCCAGGCCCAACTACAAAGCTCTTGCCACGGTTCAGCGCCTCCTGATACTGCGGCAGCAGCTGGACTTTTTTCTGATGAGGTACCAGCCACCCCTGCACTGTGCTGACAACCAAAGCCTGGAAACGACCATGGGGCAGTGAGCGCAGCTTGCTGACTACTACTGTCATGTTGCCGCCGTTCAAGCGCACAAAATGGAAGATTTCTTCAATGTCACTGGCACTCTTGAACCAATCCTTGTGCATTGCTTTCTTCTTTGCAGGGGCTGCTGTTTTGGGGTTGCTGGTGGCAGCAGCGACAGGTTCATCGTTTGCTGAATCTGAACCATCTGAAGGTGCATCTGTTGGAACTGCTGCTGATGCTGTGGCTCCTGCTACTGATGGCTGCCTGGCATGCTGCTGAAATTGTTGTGGCTGCACCAGGGAAACTTTCTGCTTGCCTGAGCCTGGCGGCCGACCCCGCCTCTTTGCAAGAGCGGGAGCTGTCGGGATGGGAGCAACCAGAGGTCTCTTTGCAGAACCTTCTGCCCTTGCCTTCTGATCGGCTGCTGCAGATTTGGCTTCCCTCTCCTGAGGGGTCAGCTGTCTGAAGAAGCTGCTAATGTTGGGTTGGCTTTGGAAAGACATTTTGTGGGCCTGCCAGGCCTTGCTAATCAGTACAAGGTGGACCCCCCCCCGGAAACAAAGCAAAAAAGGTTCGTTACACGCGCGACAGCGCGAAGTTTTTTTTGGCGCCAAAAGGTCCGGTTTTGGGGGAAAACGTTCGTTACAGAAGTCCAAAAGTCATTTATTTGCCTAATAAAGGATCATTTCGGCCTCCAGCCTGAATTCATTAACAAACCTTTCGTGGCACTACGGTAGTTGGATTAAACTTTTTAATATAACCCCATTTGAAACCTAGGAATGTTGCGTTCATGTTTTAATTATTCACGGCTTGAACTTTGAAACAACTTGCACTCATTACAACCTTCATACCATTCAATAAAAACACAAACTTAGTTTTGACATTACAAGACAAATTGAGTTCAAGATGATAGATGTTAGAATGCGACGCACATACTTACAAGTTTTGGGACATTGCAAAAAAGGTGGCACTTGAATGACCTTGATAATTCTTGTTGTCCATTCACATTTGTTGCTAGCCCAATGAAATACAGGTGAAGATTGTTGCAAAGAAGAGGATCAAGTTAACCCACCTGAATATAAAATCATAGTAGATGAACCTTTATGCAAATTTGACCCATTATGCATCTAGGTCCAATATGCATGGTATTGTTATTGTTTTAAAGGATATGGAACCAAAGTTTTAGACATAATAGGGTATGTGAGATGCACTTACATTTGGCAATTGGATGAGGAATACTCTTCTTGTCGCATTGAGCCATCAAGCCCTCTAAACACATGTGATGCTGGCAATAGTGAACAAATGAACCAACCTTATAGAAATTTGAAGCAAGCTCCTAGATGCAAATCTAAGCCAAGGGAGAAGTAATTTGTTGGATTCCTTCCATTTATGCTAGACCGGTGAAGACCTTATGGTTTTTGAAGCAAGGATGCAATGGATCATCTAGATGCAAATCTGAGCCAAGGGCGAACTGGTCCATGGGATTCCCTGCATTTAGGGTAGACCCATGAACAACTTGGAAGGTGGTTATGAAGAGAGGTTGCGGAAAGGGATGCAACTGGTCCTTCTAGTATGGTGCACGCTTAGTGGCAGCAAAGACAATTGAGGCTGGTTAAAGTTTTCTGTAGTACCTCCTACTCAGAACTATACTCTGCAATGTATTATTGCAAGTGGGATACTTTGCTGACTTTTTCTCTGGTTGTTGTGTGCTTTCACCTTGTTCAAGATTGCAGGTCTTTAATAAAGTTATTCGTGCGTCCTGGACACTGAACTTCCTCTGATCACTGAAATATTTGGCGTTTAAAAAATGGAGGCAAGTGGTCCATCATTGATGGACTGGTGCCTACCGTGTGTGTGTGTCAGCAGAGAAAATTGAGGCGAGTTAGAGTTTCCCAGAGTACTTTTGTCTGAACTTTCCTCTTACATAAATTATATAAATTTGTCCAACTTTTTCTCCCTTGATTACACCTACTGGAAAACATTGTAAATAATTTGAGTTTCCCATAAAGTCATGGCACTTCCAAACCTCAAACTTTCACATGCGTAGGTGCTAGGCCTAGACTTGAAATTTTTGTTGGCTTTGCCTACCAAGGCAAGGATATTGTGTTTAGATTCATTATAGAGTATAGCAGCTTAAGGGATTTTGGCCTCCTAGGTAATAGGTCTATTTGTATATGAAGATTTTTGAAAGATGATATTTTGGCTTGTGTTCAAACTTGAGATTAGTTATAGAGTAATAATATCTTGAAGGATTTTTGTTTCTTTTAGAGGATTTTCGAAGATTATAATTTTTGCATGGTGAAATATTTGAGTTTTCATAATTCTTCTTTTGCATTAAGATATTTTTTAATGTAAATGGCAAGGGCACAGTGTGACAGACCCCTTGTTATGATCAGTAAAGTTTTTAGCCTTTACAAAATGGATGCACTAGGTCATTGCTTGATGA